>R03__coassemble_886_pt1 | contig 15454 bp, 12 predicted proteins | sample R03__metabat2_high_PE_045 | metagenome-assembled genome bin R03 | reverse complement strand
GCGGGAGGCGAGTGCGATAAAACCGAAGCGAAGCAAGGGTAGCGCGCACCTGAACGGAGACATTTGTGTCTTTGGGAAACTTGGTTATAAAAAAGTGAGAGGAATAAATCCTCTCACGCGTTATATTTTGTATTTTCATTTAAATCTGTTATAATATGCCTTAACTATGGGTATCTGTGCCCATTATGGAGATTTATAGATGGATTACGGCAAGAAAAATACCAAGAAAAGGAATACGCAGCTGTCCAGCAAGCAGAGCCGCAAGCGCGCCAAGGCCAGGAAGAAGAGAATCCTGGCTGCAGTGAAGGCCGTTTTCGTCGCTCTACTCCTGTGTGCGGTTATCGTGCTGGGACTGGTGGCTTTGTTTGTGACCAATCTTATCAATGAATGCCCGGACATCTCCACTGTAGATATCAGCCCCACGGGATATCAGACTATAGTCTACGATTCCGACGGGGAGGAGATAGAGACGCTGGCCGCATCGGGCGCCAATCGTCAGTATGTAACGCTCGAGGAGATACCGGATCATCTCGAGCATGCCTTTGTCGCGATAGAGGACGAGAGATTCTATGAGCACAATGGCATAGACCTCAAGGGTATCATCAGGGCTGCCTTTACATATGTGAGCTCAGGCTTTAATTCAGCACAGGGTGCATCGACGATCACCCAGCAGCTGCTCAAGAATAACTATTTTACGACCTGGACCAGCGAGAGCGGCATGATGGATAAGATCAAGCGTAAGATCCAGGAGCAGTATATGGCCCTTCAGCTCGAGAAGGTTACCAGCAAGGATGCCATCCTTGAGAATTATCTTAACACCATCAACCTGGGGCAGAATACTCTGGGCGTCGAGGCTGCATCGGAGAGATATTTCGGCAAGGATGTATCGGAGCTTTCCATATCGGAGAGCGCGGTGATTGCAGCCATCACTCAGAACCCGACCAGATATAACCCGATCACCCATCCTGAGAATAACAGCGAGAGGCGCGGTAAAGTCTTAAGGAATATGAAGGAGCAGGGCTACATCACCGAGGAAGAGTACGAGGAAGCCCTTGCGGATGATGTATATGACAGGATCCAGACCGTAAATGACGGCATGTCGAGCGGCGCCACATCATACTTTGTGGATGCTCTTACCGACGAGGTGATAGACGATCTGGTTGAGAAGAAAGGATACTCCGAGAGCGAGGCCTATCAGCTTCTCTACAGCGGCGGACTCAGGATATACTCGACCCAGAGCACTCAGGCTCAGGAGGTACTTGATGAGACGGTAAATGACAGCAGTAACTATGCGGCAGGAACCAAGATATCCTTCTCCTACAGGCTGACAGTGAACAAGGCTGACGGCACCACCAAAAATTACAGTGAGCAGACCATGCTCTCCTATTATCAGTCAAGCAACTCAAGCTACAGCATCAACTTCTCATCCGAGGAGGCTGCGCTCGAGGCTATAGAGAAATACAAGTCTGAGATTATGGAGGAGGGCGATACCATTCCCGAGGGCGGAGAGACTCTGTCCTTTACCATGCAGCCACAGGTGGCCATGACCATTATGGACAATGCGACCGGCCACGTCCTGGCCCTCACCGGAGGCCGCGGAGCCAAGACCGCAAGCAAGACCCTCAACAGGGCTACCGGAATCACCAGACAGCCGGGCTCTACATTTAAGGTAATAGCAGCCTACGCGGCAGCACTAGATGCGGGCGGCATGACTCTGGCTACGGTCCAGAATGATACGCCTACCAGCTATGCCAACGGAACCTCGCTAAGCAACTATGATAACAGCTACAGAGGCTATACCAACATAAGGCAGGCCATCACCAGCTCGATAAATGTCGTAACAGTCAAGACACTGACCGAGATAGGCACGGGGCTGGGCTTCCAGTATGTAGAGAAATTCGGCATCACGACCCTGGTCAGCGGAGACAACAACCAGGCACTCGCCCTCGGCGGAATCACCAATGGCGTAACCAACCTGGAGCTCACGGCTGCCTATGCGACCATAGCTAACGGCGGTGTCTACAATGAGCCGACCTTCTATACGATAATATATGACCATCAGGGCAATGTCCTGCTGGACAATACGGAGACGGAGAGCAGGCAGGTGCTCAAGGAGACTACGGCATGGCTTCTGACGAGCGCTATGCAGGATGTCATGACATCGGGAACCGGTACCAGGGCTAATTTCAGCTGTCAGCCGGTTGCCGGAAAGTCGGGAACCACGACCAAGGACCGTGATACGGTATTTGCCGGATTCACTCCTTATGTGACGGCGGTCATCTGGGGCGGTTACGATGACAACACACCTCAGAGTTCTACCACCTACTCCAAGGAGATCTGGCGCAAGGTCATGAGCGAGATCAACAGCTGGCTTCCGCGCAAGGAGTTCACGCAGCCAAGCGGAATCGTGCAGGCAACTGTATGTAAGAAGTCGGGCAAGCTGGCAGTCGAGGGAGTCTGCGACAGCGACCCGAGAGGCAGCATGGTCTATACGGAATATTTCGCGGAGGGAACAGTCCCGACGGAGACCTGCGACCACCATGCAAGGCTGACCATATGTAACGATTCGGGTATGATAGCAGGACCTTATTGCTACAATACCAGCTCTAACGTATATATAATCGGCGGCTGCGAGGGCAATGCCGATACGGGCTATGCATATCTGGGAGACCTGAACACCACATGTACCATGCATTCGACCGGGGCGATAGATCTGTCACAATATTTACAGTAGGATGATCACGGAGAGGATACCTATTGGCTAAGAGAATAATCACAAGAGGAGGCACTGGTGAGATCACGGAGAAGAAATCCCGTTTTATCGCCAGCGTCTTTTCTGTTAAAACAGAGGAGGAGGCGATCGATAAGATCGCTGAGCTCAAAAAGAAATACTGGGATGCCAGACACAACTGTTGGGCCTATATAATCTCCGGAGATGAGTCACACGGAGAGATATTAAGGTGCAGTGATGACGGGGAGCCCGCACAGACGGCAGGACGGCCCATGCTGGATGTGCTCTGCTCGGCGGAGCTTACCGATGTACTCGTGGTGGCCACCAGATATTTCGGGGGAGTGCTCCTGGGAACGGGAGGACTGGTCAGGGCCTACCAGGCGGCAGCCAAGGCGGGGCTTGAGGCCAGCGGAATGGCTGAGGTGCTTTACGGTGTGAGGGCGGACATCACAACTGATTATACCGGACTCGGGAAGATACAGTACGTGCTGGCTGAGCAGGACATAGCGGTTATTGACACGAGATATGAGGCGGATGTCACCATCGAGGCCATGATTCCTTCCGAACTTAAAGGGCAGACAGAGAAGGCTATCCTGGAGAAGACGGCAGGACAGGCCCGCATAGAGTATTCTGCTGAGACAGCATATATAAGCACAGCAGACGGAATAAAAGAGATAGAATGATATGGCAACGATCAAGGAAATAGCGGAACTGGCCGGCGTGTCCAGGGGAACCGTGGACAGGGTCATTAACAACCGTGGGGCGGTCAATCCTGCAACCGAAAAGAGAATATTGGAGATCATCGAGAGCCTGGATTACCAGCCCAATAAGGCAGGCATGGCCCTCGCAGCTCAGAAACGCAGGATCAAGATAGGTCTCGTGCTGTTCGAGGAGGATAATCCATTTTTCAATATGGTCGAGGCCGGCATCAGGGAAAAGATGGCGGAGCTGGATATATACGGCATCAGCTATGAGACAGTCAGATGCAGCTATGACCCGGACGAGCAGCTCAAGGCTCTTGAGGAGGTCATAGATGCCGGAGTCGACGGAATACTTCTGGCACCCTGTGACGATGTCAGGATCAGGGATCTGATCAACGAGCAGTGGGAGAAGGGTATCCCCACGGCGACTTACAACACGGATCTGTCGGAATCCAAGAGGATAGCCTATGTGGGCGCTGACAATGCGGTCTGCGGAAGGACGGCGGCAGCCCTGCTGGGACTGCTCACCGGCGGCAGCGCTAAGGTTGGCATAGTATCAGGCTCGTCGGCGGTGCTGGGCCACAAGAAGAGGATCCGCAATTTTACCGATTATAAAAGCGAGGGCATAGAGATCCTGGATATCATACAGAACAGGGACGATGACAGGGTCAGCAGGCAGAAGGTCTGTCAGATGCTCGAGAAGCATCCCGATATCGATTCTGTGGCCTTCTTTTCGGGCGGTGTGTATGGCGGCTGCCAGGGCCTTTTGGATTACGAGGCTGACCATCCGGAACACAAGGCCCCGATAGTCATTGCATTTGACGAGGTGCCTTCGACAGTTGAGATGATGAAGAGGGATGTCATAACGGCCTGCATCTGCCAGCAGCCTATGCTGCAGGGAGCCCTGGCCCTTGAATATCTGGCAAATTATATCGTTAACGGAAGTCTTCCGGAGGAAGAGGTAACTCACACGGAGCTTACCATCAGGATCAAGGAGAGCCTCTAGATCATGGCACAGGAAAAGAAGAAAAAGAAAAAACGCGCGGGTGATATAATCCTCACCATTGTGTTGGTCATTGCCATATGTGTATTTACAGTATCGGCCTATATGCTGATAAAATATTTCCTTGAATACAAGGAAGGAACCGATACCTACGATGACATCAGCGAGGCTGTGACGAACGAAGATCAGACGCTGACCGCGGATATCCCGTATATAAATTGGAACGACTTGAAGGCTTTGAGCGATGACGCGATAGGCTGGATATACATCCCGGACATGGTCATCAATTATCCGATAGTCAAGGGAGAGGACAACGACTATTATCTCAAACATATGGCGGACGGAACGGCCAACAGCTCGGGCGCCATATTCATGGAGGCGCTTAACTCCGCGGATTATTCCGATGAAAATACCATCATCTACGGCCACAACATGAAGAATCTGTCCATGTTCGGAAGCCTGAGAAAGTTCAGGGATCAGGAATTCGCAATGGAGCACCCGGTTTTCTATATATATACCGAAGATGGAATATATGAATACGATATATTTTCCGTGAGGGTCGTGGAGGCCGGTGGAGACTGCTATACGATCAGCTTCGCCACGGAGGAGGACTATGCGGATTATCTGAATAAGGCTGTCAATGATTCTCTGGTAGATATGGCTGTGTATCCGACCAGCAAAGACAGGATAGTGACCCTGTCGACCTGCACGGGAAATGACGCGACCAGACTGGTGGTGCAGGGCGTAAGAGGAGACAAGGTAGAGGTCCTGTACGGGGAATAAGCAGATAAATAAAATATATAAAGACATGATAAAAGCCGATCCGCCTGTGCGGACCGGCTTGATTTATTTACAGAGATCACAGCATCAGATGTAATTGAAAAGCTCCGGTGTATTGAAGATTCCGTCCGGCTTGCCGCCCAGCTCCCTGTCGTAGCCGATAAAGAAGAGGGCTACCGTGTCGGGACCGACATGGGATCCGGTGCAGAAATCATAGCTGGTGTTGATGATGCCGCGTATATTAAGCTTCTCCTTCAGGGCGTTCTCTACATAGAGGGAATCCTCGTAGCAGTCGGCCTGGGCGATTCCAACGAACTGCTTTGCAGGCTCTATTATATTGTCACAGACCATATTGATGAGGTCATCGAGAGATCTCTTGCGGCCTCTGCAGGTCTTGAACTGGACTATGAAGCCCTCTGCGTTGCCCCTTAAGATGGGCTTGATGTGAAGGACGTTGCCCACCTTGGCCACGGCCTTGTTGATGCGGCCCGTGTTAGCCAGGTACTTGAGGTCTCCTACGGTGAAGACACCGTTCATCTTAGTAACGACATTCTCCAGAAGGGAAGCAATCTTATCGAGGTCCATGCCCTTGTCGCGCATCTCCGTCGCATATATGGCCAGCATGCCGGTTGCCAGTGAGGCATTGAGTGAGTCGATGATCACAACCTTGCGGTCGGGGTAATCCTCCATAAGGTCCTCAACTGCCAGCTTGGCTGCGTTGTAGGTTCCGCTGATATTCTTGCTTATCGAGAAGTAGAGTATGTCCTTGCCGGCCTCAAGCACGGGCTCGAAGCGGTCGATAAACTGTCCGCTGTTGATGAGAGATGTCTTGACTGTGGCGCCGGCTCTCACTTTGTCGTAATATACCTTGCCGGCTGCGCGCTCGCCCTCGAGGTCGAGGTCGGGGTCGTAGCAGACCATCTCCTGGCCGTCAACTATGTTGATAAATGAAATAACGTTGATTCCATACTGCTTGACTATAACTGCAGGGATGTTGGATGCAGAATCGATGAATACCTCAAACATTATTGTCCTCCTGAAATCTGTGTAATATTACACACTCCCTATTCTTCTTATAATATACACGGTTTTCAAAACCACGTCTAGTAGTTTTGAAAAATATTTGCATAATTTCGGGGAAATTTTCGAAAAAAATCGTCGCTATAGTTAGTTGACACTAACGAAAAAGCATATTAAACTATAGATTGTTTTGTGATTAGTACAATCCGGGAGGATAGGATAAATGTTTGACAAGAAGCTTTTGGCGCTTTTGGGAGAGGACAAAAAATATGTTGTCTATATAGTCGTCTGCAACATACTGTCGACGATAAGCAACATAGTACTGACCTTTTCCATATGTGCGATAGTCAACAGGATGCTTTTACAGGAAAATGAGCTGGCCGCCTACAGCATGCCATTTCTGACGGCTGTGATCGGGGCACTGGCCAGGTTTGCCTTAAGCATTATGAGCGGAAGGTTCGCCGCCAGGCTCGGCACCAACGCCAAGGAGATGTTAAGACGCCGTATATATGAGAAGGTCGCGAGGCTGGGCGTGAGGGAGACGGACGACCTGTCGCTGGCAGCCCTGACACAGGTGGGCATAGAGGGCGTGGAGCAGCTGGATCTCTACTACTCTACCTACATACCCCAGTTTTTCTACTCTGTGATATCACCCTTTATCCTCTTTGCCCTGCTCATGTTCATATCGGTGCCGTCGGCGGTTGTGCTGATACTCTGTGTGCCCCTCATCCCGGCCAGCATCATCGCCGTGAGCAAGTACGCCAAGAAGATATTTGCCAGATACTGGGGCCAGTACACTAAGATGGGCGACGCCTTCCTGGACAACATATCGGGAATGAAGGAACTCAAGATATTCTCGGCAGATGCCATGTATCATGACAAGATGAACGACGAGGCCGAGGAATTCAGAAAGATCACCATGAAGGTCCTTACCATGCAGCTTGCATCCACGACCATCATGGATCTGGTAGCCTATGGCGGAGCAGGCCTGGGAATCGGCATCGCCATGATAAACCGCATGAGCATCAATCCCATCTTCAATATGGAGCCCGCCGCACTGCTTCTTTTCATAGTGCTTATAGCAGTCGATTTCTTCCTGCCTTTAAGGGCCCTGGGCTCGGCCTTTCATGTGTCCATGAACGGAGCCACGGCCGGAAAGAAGATACTCACTCTGCTCGAGACACCCGAGCCGACCTGGGGCGAAGCCTCGGTTGACGGCTATGACCTTAAAATGGAAAACGTAAGCTTCTCCTATGTGAAGGAGAGGAAGATACTCGAGGGCGTGACCCTGGAGGCCCATCCGGGAGAACTGGTGGCCATAGTCGGCCTGTCGGGATCGGGCAAGTCCACCATCATGGCCCTTCTGTCAGGAATCAGGCAGTATCAGGAGGGCAGGATAAGCGTTGGCAGCCGTGAACTCACTGAGCTGTCGCGCGAGGATTACTACAGACATATGGGGGTCGTTTCCTACAACACCTACCTCTTCAACGATACGATCAGGAATAATTTCAAGCTGGCTAAGCCGGATATCAGCGATGATGAGATAAGGGAGAGGCTTGCGGCTGTCGACATGGCCGATTTCCTGGAGGAGAACGGCGGGCCGGATCTGGTGCTGAAGGAGGGGTCGGTAAATATCTCAGGAGGCCAGAGGCAGAGACTTGCGCTCGCAGTCAATCTCGCATCGGACAAGGATATCTACCTCTTCGACGAGGTAACGTCAAATATAGATGCGGTCTCCGAGGAGATAATCCTTAAGAATATCTATGAGCAAAGCCGCAGCAAGACAGTTGTCATGGTATCCCACAGGCTTAAGAATTTTGTGAATGCCGACAGGATATACGTACTGGACGACGGCAGGGTGGCTGAGAGCGGAAGACACGAGGAACTCATGGAACGTGGAGGCCTCTACAGCACCATGTTCAACAAGCAGCAGGAGTTAGAGGAAGGATATCGGAGGTGATAAGATGAAGAAGACAAGACGCTCCGGGATCCGGATCATGATTGAACTGTTAGGACTCCTGGGAAGACTTAAATACATAATCATATTTGCAGTGTGCGGCGGTTACGTGGGGAATGCCTGCGCCATAGCTGTTATGAGCCTTGGTGCCTGCTGTGTGGCCAAACTCATAGACCCGTCATTTGCCAATGCTTCGATGGGTCTTTTGATAGGCCTCACTATTGGAGCCGGAATCCTGAGGGGACTCTTAAGATTCATAGAGCAGTACAATAACCATTATATAGCATTCAAGCTTCTGGCCTCCTTAAGAGACAGGATCTTCGGAGCCTTAAGAAAGCTGGCTCCGGCCAAGCTTGAAGGCAAGCAGAAGGGCGCCATCATATCCATGCTGACCGCGGATGTCGAGACACTCGAGGTTTTCTATGCCCACACGATATCGCCTATCATGATAGCCATACTGGTCGATGGGACTATTGTTGCCCTGGTAAGCCTGGTAGGAAACATATGGCTGGGGCTTCTGGCTCTTGCAGCCTATCTCATCATAGGCCTTGCAATACCCTTCATATCGAGCGCACTGCTTGCTGCAGAGGGCGTGGAGTACAGGAGACAGTTTGCGGATTCGTCGGCATATTTTCTGGATTCGGTAAAGGGTATCAGGGACATCGTCTTAAACGGCAGACAGGACGACAGAGGCGACGAACTTAATGCCCAGTCAGCCTATATGAACGGACGGACCGTATCCATCAAGAACAAGTCGGCTATGGTAGGGGCCATCTCCAATCTGACAGTCTCGGTCACCATACTGATCGCGACATATATGGGGATATGCTTTGTGACCTCAGGTCAGCTGGCCGTATCCCATGTCATAGTGGCTCTGGTAATGCTCTTTTCGTCCTTCGGACCGGTGCTCTCACTGGCTTCACTGCCATCCAACCTGACCCAGACCTTCGCTTCGGGTGACAGGATTCTCGACTTCATGGAGGAGAAACCGGTGGTGGTGGAGAACGAGGAGGGCGAGACCTTTGAGTTCGAGGAGCTCGAGATAGAAGATCTGTCCTTCTCCTATGAGGAGGCACAGGTTCTCGATAATGTGTCACTCACTATCAAAAAGGGCAGCATAACCGGCCTGGTCGGGCCCTCCGGCTGTGGCAAGTCCACACTGATGAAGCTTATGCTCCGCTTCTACGATCCGGATGCGGGTTGTGTCAAATACAACGGCATAGACCTGAAGGACATCAAGACATCATCACTTCACGACAATGTGACCATGGTGTCCCAGGACACATATCTCTTTGACGATACCATACTTAACAACCTGCTTTTGGTAAAGCCCGAGGCGAGCCTTGAAGAAGTGAGGGAGGCCTGCCGCAAGGCTTCCATAGATGAGTTTATCAGCTCGCAGCCTGACGGCTACAACACGGAGGTCGGACTGCTGGGTGACTCCTTAAGCGCGGGCGAGAAGCAGAGAATAGGACTGGCCAGGGCCTTCCTGTCCGGCTCACCGCTCATCCTTTTGGATGAGGTTACATCTAACGTGGATGCCATCAACGAGGGCATCATCTTAAAGAGCCTGAAGGATGCCGCCGGCGAGAGGACCATCATACTGGTATCCCACAGGGAATCGACAGTGAGCATATGCGATAAGGTCTACCATGTGAATGGCGGAAGGATAGCATAGACGGTCATAGGGACAATGCAGCAGCTTTTTATGCTGCGATCAAAATAAGAAAGAGGCACGAAGCCTCTTTCTTTTAAAGGGATATGTTAGGCAAAACTAATGCGGCCGAAAGGCGGAAATTATTATTTACAGGGAGAGATGATATGTCAGAGGAAACTAAGAAACAATCGGAGCCTACGGAAAAGCAGCTTAAGCACTGGAAGCAGGAGAAGGAACTGATACCTGTCATGATACGTATGTACTGTCATGGCAACCACGGCACTAAGGGGAAGGAGGTCTGTGAAAAATGCAGGGACCTGACGGAATACGCCGAGTTCAGGCTGGACAAGTGCCCCTTCAAGGTGGACAAGAAATTCTGCTCCTTCTGCAAGATCCACTGCTACAAGCCGGAGTACAAGGACCAGATCAAGGCTGTGATGAAATACTCGGGGCCGAGGATGATCACGACCCACCCTGTATTTGCCATAAGTCATGTCATACAGATGCTGAAATACAAGAAACAGTGAACGATGGGGACGGCAAATCTCGTACACATTTGCTGTCCCTTTTGTCATCAACTCATATCAATAGCAGGACACGAGCCAAAGCGGAAGCCATGTGTCCTTTTTTTTATGCACCTTAAGAAGCCACGGCGCATTGAAGAAAGACAGGCAAAATGGTATCATATACTCTGTATATTTATGAAAGGCGGTAGTATAAATGGCCAGAAAAGAAAGCGTAAAAAGGGCCGAGGCAAAAGTAAGCGGTTTTGCGACGGCTAAGAAGAATATAATGATCCAGTTTCAGGGCAAAAGCCGCGATGAGGAGGATATCCTCGAACTCGTGCGGCAGGACATCCTGGCTAAGGGGATGCCTTACGATGTGATAGAGCAGGTTGATGTATATATCAAACCTGAGGAGAGTTCGGTCTACTATGTGATCAACGGGCAGGTTCAGAGCAGGATCGATTTTTAGGGAGGACATATATGAAGGTTTATGTAGTAGCCAACCAGAAGGGCGGCGTGGGCAAGACCACAACGGCGACCAACCTGGCGGGAATATTGGGAAGGAAGGGCAGGACCCTTCTCATAGATGCAGATCCTCAGGGCAACAGCACTAATACCTACGAGGCCCAGATAGAGGATGTGGCAACCCTTTATGATGTGATGATCGACTCGGAGAAGCTTCCGATAAGCGAGGCTATCCAGCAGCTTGAAAATGGCGATATAGTGGCATCCGATCCGCTGCTTTCCAAGGCGGAGAAGATCCTGGACGGAGACATCGAGGGCTTCTATCGGCTGAAGGACGCCCTGTCTGAGCTCGAGGGCTACGATTATGTGGTTATCGACACGGCACCATCGCTCAATGTGATCATGTACAACTGTCTGATCGCTGCCGACGAGGCCATAATACATGTCACGGCGGATACCTATGCCATGAAGATAATCAATCAGCTGTGTGATACGATCAAGGCTGTCAAGAGACGCCAGAATCCGGCCCTCAAGATAGCGGGCTTCCTGCTTGTGAAATATTCAGGCAGGTCCAACATGGAGAAGGCCACGAGGCAGGAGATAGCAGACCAGGCCGAAAAGCACGGGACCAGACTCTTCGGCACCACCATCCGGGAGTGTGTCAAGACCCGTGAGGCCCAGGAGAAGCGCAAGCTCCTCATTAAGTATGCACCGAAATGCAACACATTTGTTGATTATGAGGCTTTTGTGGACGAGCTTCTCGCCTGAAAACCTTTGAGAATATATAGTGGAGAAAAAGGATGTTAGATATAAAGGATATGACCTATACGGTCGAGGAGAACGGAGTCGAGAAGAACATAATCGACCACATGAACCTCACGGTAGGTGACAGCAGATTTGTAGTAATTACCGGGCCGAACGGCGCCGGCAAATCAACCCTGGCCAAGCTGATCATGGGTATCTACGAGAGTTCTTCGGGACAGATGATCTACGACGGCGAGGATATCACGGACAGGAATATAACAGAGCGCGCAAATATGGGCATAAGTTTCGCGTTTCAGCAGCCGGTTCACTTCAAGGGTATCAGGGTCATAGACCTCTTAAGGCTTGCGGCAGGCAAGAAGATCGCTGTTGCCGATGCCTGCGAGTATCTGTCCAAGGTGGGTCTGTGTGCCAAGGATTATATCAACAGAGAGGTCAACGCTTCCCTGTCCGGCGGCGAGCTCAAGAGGATAGAGATCGCAACCGTCCTTGCCAGGGGAACGAAGTTCATAATCTTCGATGAACCGGAGGCGGGCATAGATCTCTGGAGCTTCCAGAGCCTGATAAAAGTTTTTGAAAATATCAGAGAGAGCGTGAACGGCACCATCCTCATCATTTCCCATCAGGAGAGGATCCTGGATATAGCGGACGAGATCATAGTTATCGAGGACGGCAAGGTCAAGAGGCAGGGACCCAAGGACGAGATCCTTCCGGAGATCCTGGGAACCCAGTCTGCAGTGAACACCGCCTGCAGCAAGCTGTCATAGGAGGTGAAGGAGATGGCTCAGGAATTAGATGCAATACAGAAGCAATTGATAGAGGAGGTAGCTGACCTGCATACAATGCCGGAGGGCGCCTACAACATACGTGCCAACAGTGGCTTGGCAGCCAGGAATACCACGGCAAATATCGACATAACCACCAAGGAGGACAAGTCCGGTATCGATATCAGGATCAAGGACGGGACAAAAAACGAGAGTGTCCATATACCGGTTGTCATAAGCGAGAGCGGCATCAAGGAGACTGTCTACAATGACTTCTACATCGGCGACGACTGTGATGTGGTCATAGTGGCCGGCTGCGGCATACACAACTGCGGAACCCAGGACTCACAGCACGACGGCGTGCACAGGTTCTTTGTCGGAAAGAACTCAAAAGTAAAATATGTCGAGAAGCATTACGGCGAGGGCGACGGACGGGCCAAGAGGATCCTGAATCCGGTGACCGAGGTATACCAGCAGGAAGGCAGTTATGTCGAGATGGAGATGGTCCAGATCAAGGGCGTTGACTCGACGGTCCGCACGACCAAGGCGGAGCTTGCAGACGGCGCCACCTACATAGTCAGAGAGAGGCTGATGACCCACGGAGACCAGAAGGCCGAGAGCATATATGAGGTTGCGCTCAACGGGGAGAACTCAAGCACCGATGTGATATCCAGATCGGTTGCCAAAGATTCGTCCTATCAGTCCTTCCAGGCAGCTATAGAGGGTAACAACATCTGCCACGGCCACGCAGAGTGCGATGCCATTATCATGGACCAGGCCCGCGTCATAGCGATACCGAGGCTTGACGCCAACAATGTGGATGCGGCCCTCATACACGAGGCAGCCATAGGCAAGATAGCAGGAGACCAGCTGATCAAGCTCATGAGCCTGGGCCTTACCGAGGCAGAGGCTGAGGAGCAGATCATCTCGGGCTTTTTGAGATAAAGATGAGGAGGGAAATATGAAAGTTGTTAATTTAAGAGTTGATCATGTAGTAAATCCAATAGGCTACAAGCTTGATAAGAAGCCTGTCTTTACTTATGTGACCGAGGATGCTTCGGGCAAAAAGCAGACTGCTGCCGAGATCAGGGTGGCAAAGGATGTGGCAATGACCGATATCATAGCAGACACCGGCGTGTCGTCGGAGGTGGATTCGCTGGGATGCGCCATTGAACTGGAGCTTGCACCGCGCACAAGATACTACTGGACCGTGACCGTACAGTCGGACGCAGGTGAGGAGGCGACATCCGACGTCGCTTATTTCGAGACCGGCAAGATGGATGAGGAATGGACAGCCGGGTGGATCACCTGTGAGAACGGTGACAGGCATCCGCTCTTTACAAAGAATTTCGCCGCATCTGCCGGCAAGACCATAGCACAGGCAAGACTCTATATCTCGGGCCTGGGCCTCTATCACGCAACCATCAACGGCGAGAATGTGACTGAGGAAAAACTGACTCCTTATTACACGGCATACGACAAGACCGTTCAGTATCAGACCTACGATGTGACCGGGCTGATCGGGGCTGACAACACGATAGCAGTTGCCCTGGGCAACGGCTGGTATTCGGGACGATTCGGCTTCTCTTCAAAAGAGGGCGAGGGCGGATATTATGGCAACGATTACAGGCTGATCGCCGAACTGCACATAGCCTACGCGGACGGCAGCGAGGACGTGATCGCAACGGACGACAGCTGGGATGTGACCAGGACCAATATAACATTTTCAAATATCTATGACGGCGAGCAGGTGGACGATACCTTGGAGCCGGTTGCCCCGGTAAAGGCTGAGCTGCTTAAGAATCTGACCATCCGGGAAAATCCGATAAGTCTTGAGGAGCGCTTAAGCCTTCCGGTCATAGGACACGAGGAGATCGAGGCCGAGATGCTCATCACTCCGGCAGGTGAGACGGTATTTGACACCCACCAGAACATGGCAGGCTCCTTCAAGCTGCGCGTTCATGAGCCCAAGGGAACCAGGATCCATGTCCAGGTGGGCGAGGTCCTGCAGCAGGGCAATTTCTATAACGATAACTTAAGGACCGCAAAGGCCGAATATATCTATATCTCAGATGGCGAAGAGCACGTGCTTGAGCCTGTGTTCACCTTCTATGGTTACAGATACGCCAGAGTAACCGGCGCGGCAAATATCAAGCAGGGCGACTTCACGGCAGTAGCATATTATTCGGACTTCACTCCGGCAGGGGAGATGGTCACCGGCCATGACAAGCTGAATCAGTTCATCAGCAACGTAAAGTGGGGCCAGAAGAGCAACTTCGTGGACGTGCCTACAGACTGTCCGCAGAGAGACGAGAGGATGGGCTGGACGGCTGATACCCAGGTATTCGTGCCTACTGCTTCTTTCTTCACGGATTCCTTCGCCTTCTACAAGAAATGGCTTAAGGATGTGAGAAATGATCAGCTTGACGGCTGCATCCCGGACGTGGTTCCGGCTCACGGAGTTCAGTATTCGGGAAGCTCTGTGTGGTCTGATGCCGCAACCATCGTGCCTTGGACCCTCTATGAGTTTTACGGCGATAAGAGCATACTGGAGGAGTCCCTTGATTCTATGGCGGCCTGGGTTGACTGGGTAACCCGCTTCGACGGCGATGATCACGCCTATGAGAGAACCTTCCACTATGGTGACTGGCTGGCTCTTGATAATCCTTCGGGTTCGAAGGAGGAGGTTATGGGCGGAACCTCTGTGGCTTATATAGCAGACGTATATTACCTGAACAGCGCAAGGCTTACCGCCAAGGCAGCAGCTGTTGTCGGCAGGAAGGATGTACAGGATAAATACGAGGCACTGGCCGATAAGCTCTTAAAATATATTCAGGACGAATTCTTCACTCCGAACGGAAGGCTGGCGATCGATACCCAGACCGGCTATATCCTGGCTCTTCGCCATAAGCTGAACGAGGCTAACCGCGGCAGACTGGCTGCAGGACTGGTTGCGGCACTCAAGGTCAGAAGCAACAAGCTCGCGACAGGCTTCACGGGAACGCCTTTCCTGGCGCCGACCCTGGCAGATATAGGAGAGTACAGGCTGGCTTACGGCATCCTCTTAAGCGAGGAGTACCCGGGTTGGCTTTATGAGGTAAATATGGG
>R03__coassemble_874_pt1 | contig 15669 bp, 11 predicted proteins | sample R03__metabat2_high_PE_045 | metagenome-assembled genome bin R03 | reverse complement strand
GTATATGAGATTGTTGTAATCGTTGCGTTTGCCCCGGTTGGGCTCCGGCGTAAGATAGGGTGAATCAGTCTCCAGGAGTATCCTGTCCATAGGCGTATCCTCGACCACCTCAACCATCTTGCGGCCATTCTTGAAGGTAACCACTCCGCCGACTCCTATGTAAAAGCCCATCTTGACATATTCCCTGGCCAGCTCGCGGCTGTATGAAAAGCAGTGGATCACGCCATCCAGATCCTGATAGTCCTTCATTATGGCCAGCGTGTCCTCTGCCGCATCTCTGGAGTGGATCACGACGGGAAGCTTGACCCGACTGGCTATCTCGAGCTGCTTTATAAGGCTCATCCTCTGGAGCTTTTGAGTGTCCGGAGCCTTGATCCAGTAATAGTCCAGGCCTATCTCGCCGATGGCTACCACCTTCTCATGTCCGGCATTGGCCTCGACCCAGGCGAAGTTCTCATCCGTCAGATCCTCAGTGTTTTCAGGGTGAATGCCTATAGCGGCGTACACGTCCTCGAACTGCTCGGCCAGGGCTATGCTGTCCTGTGCCCCTTTGAAGCTGGCTCCGATATTTACTATTGTCTCGATATTATGCTCTCTCATTACAGAAAGAAGTTCGACCCTGTCCGAATCGAACTTCTCATCATCATAATGTGCATGACTTTCAAAAATCAATACGATCTCCTCTTATCATGTTTTCTTCGGACGGCTTTTCCCTTTTGGCTCAAACCGGCCACTGCTCTAGCAGATCTCGGCACCGCTTGGCATATCCTTCTCAGGTGTCATAAGTGCCAGATTGCCCTCGGCATCCTCGGCGCAGAGCAGCATTCCCTCGGATAATACTCCGGCAAGCGTAGCAGGCTTCAGGTTCACGAGAACCATGACCTTCTTGCCTACCATCTCCTCAGGAGAGTAGTACTTTCTGATTCCTGATACTATCTGTCTGATCTGGTTGCCTATCTTGACCTGGGAGCAGAGCAGCTTCTTGGACTTTGCGACTGCCTCACAGGCTATGATCTCGCCGACTGCAAACTGCATCTTGCCGAAATCATCGAAGGTGATCTCATCGCGGACTTCGAGCTCGATCTCAGCAGCTTCAGACTCCTGCCCTGCCGCTTCTTCTGCTGCATCCCCTGCGAGCGCTGCCTGCTCGGCCTCAAACTCTGCTTTCTGTGCAGCCTGGATAGCCTCAACCTTGGGCATAACCTCCTTGGCATCGAGTCTTGCAAAAAGGATCGCCGGTGTATCAGTGACCTTGTTTCCTGACGGATATGCTCCGAAGCTTGAACACTGGTCGAAGTCGCGAAGCGAGGTGTTGAGCTGGTCAACTATCTTCTCTGCCGTGTCAGGCAGGAAAGGATGAAGCAGGCTTGCGCCTATTGTGATGGACTCGACCAGATTGTAGAGAACCTCGGCCAGGCGGTCAGCCTGAGCAGGATCCTTGGCCAGTACCCATGGGGTGGTCTCATCGATGTATTTGTTGCAGCGTCTGAAGAGGGCAAATACCTCTGTGATCGCGTCGGCGACACGGAGTCTCTCCATCAGCTTGTCCGTCTTGGCGATAGTCTCCGTTACGGTAGCCTTGAGGTCGGCGTCTATATCGGCCTGGTCAGCCACGACACCCGTAGACCTGACCACTCCGTCAAAATACTTGTTGCTCATGGAGATGGTACGGTTTACCAGATTGCCCAGCACATTAGCCAGTTCCGAATTGTATCTCTCTATTACCAGCTCCCAGGTGATGATTCCGTCATTCTCATAAGGCATCTCATGAAGTACGAAATATCTGGTGGCATCCACTCCGAAGAGGTCTACCATATCGTCCGCATAGATGACATTGCCCTTTGACTTGGACATCTTGTCACCGCCCTGTAAGAGCCATGGGTGTCCGAATACCTGCTTGGGAAGCGGCAGATCCAGGGACATAAGGAATATAGGCCAGTAGATGGTGTGGAATCTCACGATATCCTTACCTATCAGATGCAGGTCTGCGGGCCAGTTCTTCTCGAACATCTCCGAAGAGCCATCCGGGTCGTAACCTATCTTGGTTATATAGTTGGTAAGGGCATCGAGCCATACGTATACCACATGCTTGGGATCGAAATCAACCGGGATTCCCCAGCTGAAGGAGGTACGGCTTACGCACAGGTCCTGAAGTCCCGGAAGCAGGAAGTTGTTCATCATCTCGTTCTTGCGGGATACCGGCTGTATAAAATCAGGATGTGTGTTGATATAGTCGATCAGCTTGTCGGCATACTTACTCATCTTGAAGAAGTAAGCCTCTTCCTTGGCCGGCTTGACCTCACGACCGCAGTCGGGGCACTTGCCGTCAACAAGCTGTGACTCTGTCCAGAAGGACTCACAGGGTGTACAGTACAGGCCTTCATAGGAGCCCTTGTAGATGTCACCCTTGTCATACATCTTCTTGAATATCTTCTTTACGACCTTCTCATGATCCTCATCAGTGGTCCTCATGAAGCAGTCATAGGAGGCGTTGACCAGATCCCAGATCCTCCTGACCTCGCCCGAAACCTCGTCAACATACTGCTTGGGTGTAACGCCCTTAGCCTCTGCTTTCTCCTGAATTTTCTGCCCATGCTCATCCGTGCCTGTCTGAAAATGTACATCATAGCCCTGGGCTCTCTTATATCTGACTATGGCATCTGCCAGGATCACCTCATATGTGTTGCCGATATGCGGCTTGCCGGAAGTATAGGCAATGGCTGTTGTCAGATAGTATTTTCCCTTGTTTTCCATTTATGATCTCTCTGTTCTTTCAAAAATATGTTAAATATCAGTCCTCGTCATCCTCGAAGATGTTGTTAACCTTAGCACCGCAGCTCGGGCAGAAAGAATCTGACTTTCTGATCTTAGCCCCGCACTTCTCACAGGTGCTTGAACCGGTAAGCTCATCGATGTTGGCCTTGATGTCGGCAATCTTATTGAGGACAGCCTCGATCTCCTCGAGTTCAGGATCAGGCTCGCCTGTTCCCTTGTGCTCCTCATAGTACTTCTTGCCCAGCTCCTTGTAAGCTGTTGTCAAATTGATCTCCTCTGTCTTAAGCTCATACTGAAGCTTGGCAATCTCAGAAGCTCCCTTGATCCTGCCGGTTACTTCCTTTCCCATATCCATTACGGTATCACTGTATTTTTCAAATAAAGTCATGCCATTATCCTCCTTAAAATTCATAATAAAATAGTTGTAACCATCTGACGGGGGTTATCCACCCTGTCAAATGGCTACGAACATTATACCCACAAAATATATCTTTTTCAACTTAGATCTGCTGCACCATCGTGAACTGGATGATCACGAAGGCCGCGTAGATGCAGAGAAGTGTGATTCCCTGCCATCTGTAGAGCTTGCCCTTGATGAGAGCCGGTACCGTCATGAGCAGCATAACCGCGAACATGACAGGAATCTCCAGGATCAATGATGAATTAAAACCTAAGAATGTGGCATCAAGCGGAATAGTGAATGGTGCAAGTGTAACTGATGCGCCGCACACTAAAACGATGTTAAAGAGGTTTGCTCCGATAACATTGCCGAGTGACAGGGCTCCATGTCCCTTCTTAAGTGAGGTAATGGCTGTTACCAGCTCGGGAAGCGAAGTTCCGAGGGCTACGAATGTAAGGGCTATTACCGAAGACGGAACTCCGAGAGCCTCGGCGATAGCCTGCCCGTGATTTACCAGGAGGTTGGCTCCTATTGCTATGATCGCAGCACCTGCGATAAGCATAACCAGTGCCTTTCCGAAGTTGAGGTCTTCGCCCTCTTCTTCCTCTTCTTCGCTTGGATTATCCTTCATCTGCTTGGCAGAAGTGACTATGTAAATAACAAACATGGCAATGCAGGCAATACCGAACGGTCTGACAAAGTTGCCGGAAACATATGCAACAACTGCGAAGGCAACTGCTGCTATAAAGAAAAATATGATCGGTGTCTTGAGGCTCTTCTTGTCGACCGGTCCCGGCGCGCAGGCTATCGTGATAGCCGAGATAAGTGCCGTGTTGCAGATGATGGATCCGATCGCATTTCCATAGGCCATCGATCCTGTTCCCTGAAGAGCAGCAGTGGAAGAGACCATAACCTCAGGCAGGGTCGTTCCGATCGATACTATAGTTGCTCCGATCAGGATCTCCGGCAGTTTGAACTTTCTTGCCACAGCAACCGCTCCGTCTACGAACCAGTCGCCGCCCTTTATCAGGCAGACCAGACCGACTGCGAACAAAACTACGTGAATTAACATATCCATTTCATATTCCTCCCTGAATGGTATCTTAATACTCTATCTTGCAGAACTTCTTCTTGCCACGCTTTACGATGAACTCTTCCTTGAAAGCATCGGCTGTATAAGAGGTATGATCATCGGTGACCTTCTCACCGTTTACGGATACGCCGCCCTGCTGCACTGCACGTCTGGCATCGGCACGCGACTCTGCAAGCCCTGAAGAAACAAGAACTGAAAGTATGTCAGCCTTGCCATCGCGGAAGTCCTCGTCCTTAAGAGCAGCTGAAGGCATATTCTCGAGAGAACCTGCTCCTGCAAAAAGGGCCTTGGAAGCCTCTCTGGCCTTGTCAGCCTCCTCCTTGCCGTGAACTAATTCGGTGAGTTCGTAAGCCAGTATGTCCTTAGCCTCGTTGAGCTGGGCTCCCTCCCAGCTTTCCATCTTCTCGATCTCCTCGAGAGGAAGGAAGGTGAGCATCTTGAGGCACTTGATGACATCGGCATCGCCGACATTTCTCCAATACTGGTAGAATTCGAAAGGACTTGTCTTCTCGGGATCAAGCCATACTGCTCCGGACTGGGTCTTACCCATCTTCTTGCCCTCTGAGTTGAGGAGCAGAACCTGGGTCATGGCATAGGCATCACCGCCGAGCTTTCTTCTGATGAGCTCGGTTCCGGCGAGCATATTGGACCACTGGTCATCACCGCCGAACTCCATGTTGCAGCCGTAATCCAGATAGAGTCTGTAGAAATCATAAGCCTGCATGATCATATAGTTGAACTCGAGGAAGGAGAGGCCCCTCTCCATTCTCTGCTTATAGCACTCTGCGGTAAGCATCCTGTTTACCGAGAAATGCGGGCCAACCTCACGGAGAACCTCTATATAATTAAGGTCCATCAGCCAGTCTGCGTTGTTGACCATGATAGCCTTGCCGTCTGAAAAATCGATGAAGCGGCTCATCTGCTTCTTGAAGCAGTCACAGTTGTGCTGTATGGTCTCGACAGTCATCATCTGACGCATATCAGTACGTCCTGAAGGATCTCCTATCATACCGGTTCCGCCACCGATCAGGGCAACCGGCTTGTTGCCGGCCATCTGAAGTCTCTTCATCAGGCAAAGCGCCATGAAATGACCTACATGAAGACTGTCTGCTGTAGGATCGAAGCCTATATAAAATACTGCCTTACCGTTATTGATAAGATCCTTGATCTCAGCCTCGTCAGTAACCTGGGCGATCAGGCCGCGGGCAACCAGTTCATCGTAAATTGTCATCTGTTTGTCTCCTTAATTGTTTTATTCTTGTACTTATGGTGTACGTATTCAGTCGCTATAACAAAAAACAGAAAACCATTCGGTTTTCTGCTCTTTAGAAAGGCACGAGCCGGATTCGAACCGGCGATCAGGGTGTTGCAGACCCACGCCTTACCGCTTGGCTATCGCGCCTTATGATTGGATCTCAGCGATCCTATGTAAAGTCAGCTAAGTAGAAAAACGGAGTAGGAGGGATTTGAACCCTCGCGCCGGTTTCCCGACCTATACCCTTAGCAGGGGCACCTCTTCGGCCACTTGAGTACTACTCCACGCCCTACCAATGCGCTAACGCAAGTGCTATTTTACTAAATGGATATATGTTTGTCAAACATTATTTTCTGTATTCCAGAATGGCTGTCTTATAGAGATCATTTCCCTTGCAATCGGCGACCACTACTACCGGAAGATCCTCTATAGTTATCTTTCTGATTGCCTCAGCTCCCAGATCCTCATAGCAGATAACCTCCGCCTTCTTGATGCATTTTGAGATGATGGCTCCGGCTCCGCCGACTGCAGCGAAGTAGACGGCCTTATTTCTTATTACCGCGTCCAGCACCTCTTTGGTTCTCTTACCCTTTCCGATCATGGCCTTGAGTCCCATATCAAGAAGGGTCGGAGCATACTTGTCCATACGGCTCGCGGTAGTAGGACCGGCTGACCCTATAGGTCTTCCCTCTCTTGCAGGGGAGGGTCCCATATAATAGATGGTTGCTCCATCTATATCTATCGGAAGAGCCTGTCCCTTCTCGATAAGCTCCATCATCCTCTTGTGGGCGGCATCCCTCGCTACATACACCTCTCCGGAGAGGTATACATAATCTCCGGCCGTCAATTTTTCGGCCGTCTTATCATCTATCGGCAATGTAATATATTTATCCATCTTATATAACCCTCACACTGTGTCTGTTTACATGGCAGCATATATTGACGGCCACCGGGAGTCCGGCAATATGTGTCGGATAAGTATTGATATTTACCGCAAGAGCGGTAGTCCTGCCTCCAAGTCCGCCGGGGCCTATCCCGGTGTTGTTGATCTTCTCAAGCATCTCCTTCTCGAGATCTGCTACCCATTCGATGTCGGAATGCTGATCGACCGGCCTGGTGAGGGCCTTTTTTGCAATTATTGCTGCCTTCTCGAAGGTTCCTCCGATTCCAACTCCCACAACCATAGGAGGACAGGCATTAGGTCCGGCATCCTCGACCGCCGTAAGTATGGCCTTCTTGACGCCATCTATTCCCTCGGCCGGCTTGAGCATGAATATGCGGCTCATGTTCTCACTGCCAAAGCCCTTAGGCGCGAAGGTGATTTTGATTTTATCTCCCGGAACTATATCGTAATGGATGACTGCGGGCGTGTTATCCTTAGTATTGACCCTCAGTATGGGATCTCCGACGACTGATTTTCTCAGGTATCCGTCATTATAGCCGTTATGTACACCCTGATTTACCGCATCGGTGAGGAGTCCGCCGTTTATATGGACATCCTGACCCACCTCTATGAAAAATACGGCCATTCCCGTGTCCTGGCAGATGGGTATCATATCCTCTCCGGCTATCCTGAGGTTATCCTGAAGCTGGCCTAATACTTTTCTCCCGAGAGGAGATTCTTCGCTCTCACAGGCTGATTTCAGAGCAGTCTTCATATCATTGGCCAGAAAATGGTTGGCCTCTATGCATATCTCGCTTATAGTATCGGTAATAATTTTAGAATCTATTTCCCTTATCATAATTTTTCCCGCTGTTTTATAAAAGGTGCAGCCCCTGTTTTTGAGGCTGCACCGGATTAATTATTCTTCGCTTGTTTCGTCGTCGGTGACATCGTCATCTTCCTCGGACTCTTCCTCATCAAGTATGGAATCATCCTTCAGAACCTTGGAGATGCTGGCTATCGTCACATCATCCTTAAGACCCATCATCTTGACACCCGAGGTAACCCTTCCGAGTTCTCTGACCTCTGAGAGATTCATTCTGATGATTATGCCCTCGGAACTGATAAGAAGGAGTTCGTCATCTGGATTTACCGCCTTATAACCAACAAGAAGTCCGGTTTTGTCGCTTATCTTGTAGCACTTGACTCCCTTGCCTCCCCTGTGCTGGACAGCAAACTCATCGAAGTTAGTCCTCTTGCCCATGCCTTTCTCGGATACGGAGATTATACTGTCTCCCTCGGATACCATCTGCATGGCTATTACCAGATCGCCGTCCTCGACGTTCATACCTATGACACCCATAGTGGTTCGTCCGGTGCATCTTACATCAGATTCCTTAAATCTGATGCAGCGTCCCTGCTCGGTAAAGAGCATTATCTCCTCATTACCATCGGTCTTCTTGACCTCTATAAGTACGTCATCATCCCTGAGGCTTATGGCATTGAGGCCTGATTTTCTGATGTTGGCATATTCCGACAGCTTGGTCTTCTTTACTATTCCGTGAAGAGTTGCCATGAAGAGATATACATCATCCGTGAAATTCTTGATAGGAATCATGGATGTTATCTTCTCATCCGGCATGAGCTGTAAAATATTGACTATTGCCGTCCCGCGGGCGGTTCTGGATGCCTCGGGAATCTCATAAGCCTTGAGTCTGTATACCCTTCCCTTATTTGTGAAGAACATGAGATAATCATGAGAGGAAGTCATCATGAGTTCTACTATGTAATCCTCATCTATGGTCTCCATTCCCTTGATTCCGCGTCCTCCGCGGTGCTGGGCCTTGAAGTTATCCAGGCTCATCCTCTTGATATAACCCAGCTTGGTAAATGTGATAACGGTATTGGTAACCGGTATCATATCCTCCATGCTTATGTCATACTCATCAAATCCTATAGCAGTTCTTCTGTCATCGCCGAACTTATCTGCGATTGCGGTTATTTCATCACGTACCACTGAAAGAAGCTTCTTAGGATCACCGAGTATCTCATTAAAATAAGCTATCTTTTCGAGCAGCTGCTGATGCTCTGCCTCGAGCTTGGATCTCTCGAGACCGGTAAGAGCACGAAGTCTCATCTCAACTATCGCATTAGCCTGAGCCTCGGACAGGCCGAATCTCTCTATGAGGGCAAGCTTGGCAGATGCAGTATCACTTGATGAACGGATTATCCTGATGACCTCATCTATATTATCCTGAGCTATGAGCAAGCCCTGGATTATATGATCACGCTCTTCTGCCTTGTTGAGATCATACTTGGTCCTTCTGGTAACTACTTCCTTTTGATGCTCGAGATAATACTTGAGCATATCGAGTATGTTAAGAACCTTGGGCTCGTTGTTTACGAGAGCAAGCATATTTACACCAAAGGTATCCTGGAGCTGGGTATGCTTATAGAGCTGATTAAGCATAACATTGGGATTGATGTCACGCCTTAACTCTATTACAACTCTTATTCCCTCACGGTTGGACTCATCGCGAAGACCTACTATTCCGTCTATCTTCTTGTCGCGGTGAAGCTTACCTATATACTCTACCAGTCTGGCCTTGTTTACATTATATGGAAGCTCGGTGACAACTATCCTGTTCTTACCGTTCTCCATAGGTTCTATCTCGGTTACGGCTCTCACACGAATCTTGCCATGACCGGTCCGGTAGGCCTCCTCTATACCCGAACGGCCGAGGATTATGCCGCCTGTCGGAAAGTCAGGTCCCTTGATTATATCCATAACCTCATCGATGGAGGTCTCACGGTCTTCATTTATCTCATTGTCAATGATCTTATCAACGGCAGCTACTACCTCACGAAGATTATGAGGGGGAATGTTGGTAGCCATACCTACGGCAATACCGGTGGTTCCGTTTACTAAAAGATTAGGAAAACGAGATGGCAGGACAACAGGCTCTTTTTCCGTCTCATCATAGTTAGGTATGAAATCGACGGTATCCTTGTCGAGATCCTCTATCATATACTGGGCCATCTTAGCCAGGCGGGCCTCGGTATATCGCATGGCTGCGGCTCCGTCTCCATCCTCGGAACCAAAGTTACCATGACCGTCAACCAGGGTATATCTCATGTTCCATTCCTGGGCCATATTGACAAGGGCTCCGTATATAGAACTGTCGCCATGCGGATGATATTTACCCATCGTATCACCTACGATACGGGCACATTTTTTATGCGGCTTATCGTAAGTATTTCCCAATTCATTCATAGAATACAATATTCTACGCTGAACGGGCTTCATACCATCTCTTACATCAGGAAGGGCACGAGCTGCTATAACGCTCATGGCATAATCTATGTAGGAAGATTCCATTGTATTTTTGAGATCTACTTCCTGAATCTGATCAAATATCTTGTCATCCATCAATCAATTCCTCTTAGATATCCAAATCTGCAAACTTTGCATTTTCCTCTATAAATTCACGTCTGGGTTCTACCTTATCTCCCATAAGTATTGAAAATGTAGCATCTATCTCAGCCGCATCCTCTGTATCTATCCTTACCTTCTTTAAGATACGCTTCTCCGGATCCATGGTCGTCTCCCAGAGCTGATCCGCATCCATCTCGCCGAGACCCTTGTAACGCTGAACCTTATTGTTGCCGTCACGTCCTATCTCGATCATTATCTTATTGAGTTCCTCATCGGAATATGCATACCATTCCTTCTTATTCTTCTCCACCTTATAAAGAGGAGGAGTTGCCAGATATACATGTCCCTGTCTGATGAGTTCAGGCATAAATCTGTAAAGAAAAGTAAGCATAAGAGTCGCTATATGAGCGCCGTCTACATCGGCATCTGTCATGATTATTATCTTATTGTATCTTAACTTTTCTATATCAAAATCATCATGAATGCCGGTTCCGAAGGCGGTGATCATGGATCTGATCTCGGCATTGTCATAAATACGATTTATCTGAGCCTTCTCTACGTTAAGTATCTTACCGCGGAGCGGGAGTATAGCCTGGGTTGCACGATTTCTTGCCTTCTTGGCAGAGCCACCTGCGGAATCTCCCTCTACTATAAATATCTCGCAGTTTTCCGGATTTCTGTCGGAACAGTCAGCCAGCTTTCCCGGAAGTGATCCAATCTCAAGAGCTCCCTTTCTGGATGCCTCCCTGGCCTTTCTGGCTGCCTCCCTGGCCTTCTTTGATCTTAAGGATTTTTCACATATGGTCTTGGCAACGATCGGATTCTGCTCAAGATAGTAGGTAAGCTTTTCGGTAAGTATGGAATCTACCGCTCCTCTTGCCTCGGAGTTGCCCAGCTTCTGCTTGGTCTGTCCCTCAAACTGAGGCTCCTCTATCTTCACACTTATGATTGCAGCAATTCCTTCTCTTATATCATCTCCCTCAAGAGCTGCATCCTTTTCCTTAAGTATCTTGCTTGACCGGGCATAATTGTTGAATACCTTGGTCATTGCAGCCTTGAATCCGGATAAATGAGTACCACCTTCGGGAGTGATTATATTATTTACGAAGCTAAGACAGTTCTCGTTATAGGCATCATTGTGCTGAAAAGCTACCTCTACATAGACTCCGTCTTTTTCTCCCTCACAATATATAACATCATCATAGAGACCATCGTTTCCGCGATTGAGATAAGCAACAAACTCCTTGATTCCACCTTCATAATGGAATACTCTCTCCTCAGGCTCCTCACCTCTTTCATCACGAATGGTGATCATAAGGCCTTTCGTGAGGAAGGCAGTCTCGCGAAGCCTGGTCTTTAAGGTATTAAAATCAAAGTCTATAGTTTCAAATATAGATGCATCCGGGAAGAAGGTAACCTTGGTTCCGGTCTTATCCTCATCACAGGTTCCAATCTCCTTTAAGGCATACATAGTCTTGCCGCGCTCATAGCGTTGCTTATATACCTTACCCTCACGGCATATTTCAACCTCAAGCCAGTCAGACAGGGCATTTACAACCGAAGCACCTACTCCGTGAAGACCTCCGGATACCTTGTATCCGCCGCCGCCGAATTTACCTCCGGCATGAAGAACCGTAAATACAACTTCAACAGCAGGTATGCCCGCTTTTGTATTGATTCCTGTAGGAATACCTCTTCCATCATCCTCTACAGTTACGGAATTTCCGGGATTAATGGTTACAACAATATGCTTGCAGAAGCCGGCCAAGGCCTCATCAACCGCATTGTCTACAATCTCATACACCAGATGATGAAGTCCTCTCTCGGATGTACTTCCTATGTACATGCCGGGACGCTTTCTTACAGCCTCGAGTCCTTCAAGAATCTGTATCTGATCCGCACCATATTCCTGAATCTTTTCTTTGATATCTGACATTCTTCCTTCTCTCCGATTTTAAAAAAATCTATTTTTCAAAAACCTGTCCGCTTATTACTTCAAAAACTTTATTCTTATCAAAATGTCCGGTTATATAATCATCAACTCCGGTACATGTAATTATCGTCTGTGTATCATTTATGTTGTTGAGCAGATAATCCTGTCTTCCCCTGTCAAGCTCAGACAATACATCATCAAGCAGGAGAACAGGTTTATCCTTTATCTTATTTTTAACTATCTCTATCTCGGATAATTTAAGAGATAAGGCACAGGTTCTCTGCTGGCCCTGTGACCCGTATTTTCTTATATCCACATCATCAATAAGAAAATTAATGTCATCCCTGTGAGGACCGACCGAAGTCATGGCATACTTAATATCCTTATCCCTGGCCTTTATAAGCTCATCCTCGAAGAATATATCCTCTATCGAAGGCTCATATATCATCTTAATATTCTCCTTACCTCCGGAAATATTAAAATGTATGTCCTTAACAACCTCAGATAATTCCTCTATAAACTCTCTTCTTCTTCTGATTATCCTCTTGCCATAGCTTATTAGCTGCTCATCCCAGACAGGAAGAGTATCCTTAAGTGATGGTGTAAAATACATATCTTTTAGAAGCCTGTTTCTCTGATTCAAAGCCTTGTTATACATAGTCAGATCAGAAAGATATATCTTATCTATCTGACAAAGTTCCGAATCAATGAACCTTCTTCTCTCAGCCGGACCTTCTTTTATGATATTGAGATCCTCAGGTGAAAAAAATATAACATTGAGATATCCAAACAGATCAGCAGCCTTCTTAAGAGGAAGCTTATTTACGGCTATTCCCTTGGTTTTATTCTTTTTCAGATGAATATCTATCTTATATTCCTTATCATTCTTTAAAACAGTGGTCCTTATATGAGCTTCTTCCTGATCAAATCTTATAAGATCCCTGTCCTTGGCCCCCTTATGAGACTTGGAAGTTCCGGATATATATGCTGCCTCTAATATATTGGTCTTGCCCTGAGCATTGTCACCATACAATATATTGGTGCCCTCATTGAAATCTATATCGAGGCTTTCATAATTTCTAAAATTATTAAGTTCAATTTTTGAAATTATCATCTATTTAATAACTTTCACCGTCTCATCTTTATAAGAAAAGGTATCTCCTCCATAGAGCTTGCGTCCTCTTCTGGTGTCAACCTCTCCGTTGACCAGGACTTCTCCATCATTTATAACAATCTTAGCCTCAACTCCGGAGGATACCAGACCGGCTTTTTTCATAGCCTGTCCCAGCTTTATGTATTCTTCGTCTTCTCTTATATTAATCTCTATCATGGCCTTATACGTTGTTGAAGTTAACAGGAAGTATCATATAGATGTAGCTCAGATCATCATCCTTTATAAAGCATGGTGACTTGGGAGTAAGCATATAAAGGCTTACCTCATCCTCATCTATTGCACGAAGGGCATCAGATAAGAACTTGGGATTGAAGCCAATCTTGATGTTCTTGCCTTCCTTATCGATGCTGATATCCTCCTTATATCTTCCCTCTACCCTCGAGGAGCTGATGGAAAGGGTTATATTATCATCTGTTATATCCAGGATGATAGGCTTCTTATCCTTCTCATTAACAAAGATGGAAGATCTGTTGATGGCCTCTATAAGAGCTTTCTTGTTGATGTTAACCTTAGTTGCATAATCAGAGGAGAGCATCTGGTTAATCTTGAAGTATTCTCCATCGATAAGCCTTGATACGACTACTGTATTATCGAATTCAAATATTATATTGTTGTCTGAAAAATATATATCAACATCATCAGTTGTTCCGGCAACAATCTTATTCACTTCATTCAAAATCTTACCGGGAACTATTACCTTCTTGCTCTCATATGAATCCTTGAGGCTTATATTTCTGATGGAAATTCTGTGACCATCAAGAGATGTAACTCTTAAATTATCATTTTCAATCTCAAATAATTCTCCACCCATCATCTTGTTGTTATCATTTTCAGATATGGAGAAGATGGTCTGTCTTATAACATCCTTAAGAGTAATCTGTGATATAACAACCGGATTTACTCTGTTGTAAGAAGGAATGTAGGTGAATTCATCACCATTTCTTCCTGTTATATTAGTATCTATGCTTCCACAGGAGAAATTAACATTCTTATCATTGGATGTGATGGTTACATCGCTGTCTTCAGGAAGGTTTCTTACAAAATCAGATAAGAACTTGGCATCAATGGCTATGTTGCCTCTTTCTTCTATGTAGCCGTCAACAACTGTCTGGATGCATATTTCCATATCGTTGGCTACCAGCTTGATCTCATTTGAAGAAGCATCCATAAATATACACTCAAGTATATTCATGGGTGTTCTGGTTGGAACAGCCTTGGATACTATATTGACTCCTTTTAAAAGATTGGCTTTTGAACAAGTGATTTTCATACAGCGGAACTTCCTTTCCTAAAAAATTATATATATATAAGTATTAGTAGTAATAGGGGGAGTTGATAAGTTAATAAGTGGCTTAAACTCCGATAAATACTAACTTTTTTGATGTGATAACTTATAAAATAAAGGTTAATTAATCCTTGATAATGAGTTTATGGAATGTGGATTAATTAGGGTATATCTTCTTTTTGATTATATCAATCTGAGATTTAAGCTCGGGATCAGTCATATAATCCTCCTCAATCTTCTTACAGCCGTGGATGATTGTTGAATGATCTCTTCCTCCCAGCAGGTGACCTATTGCCTCAAGCGGACTGTCCGTCATTGTCTTGCATAGATACATGGCAATCTGGCGGGGCTTTGCTATATTGGAGGTTCTGCTCTTGGATATCATCTGATCCAGAGATATGTTATAGTGCTCAGAAACCATCTCTATGATAAGCTGAGGTGTAACCTGAACAGGCTTGTCAGGAGATATGAAATTCTTAAGCTCCTTGACTGCTGTCTCCATGGTTATGTCATTGTTCTGCAGCTTCTTATAGGCAATCAGCTTATTGAGGGCTCCCTCTATCTCACGAATATTGGACTTAATATTGGAAGCAATATAATCCATTATCTCGTTATCCAGATAGAAGTTTTCGGCTTCCGCCTTGGACTTAAGTATGGCCATCCTGGTTTCATAATCGGGATATCCTATGTCTGCCATGAGTCCCCATTCGAATCTGGACTTGATACGTTCCTCGAGGGTTTCCATCTCTTTCGGAGATTTATCTGAGGTAAGGATTATCTGCTTGCCGGCAGAATGGAGGTCATTGAAGGTATGGAAGAATTCCTCCTGGGTAGCCTCTCTGCCTATCAAAAATTGTATATCGTCTATCATAAGGACGTCTACAGTTCTGTATTTTTCCCTTAACTTCATCATGGCATTGGAATTCTTACTGCTCTTGATTCCCTCAACCACTTCATTGACGAAGCTTTCGGAAGTAACGTAAAGAACGTTGGTGGAAGGATTCTGAGAGATAATATAATTGCCAATCGCATGCATAAGATGGGTCTTTCCAAGACCGGCTCCTCCGTAAATAAAGAGAGGATTGTAGGAATCTCCGGGAGATTCGGCTACCGCAAGTGCAGCATTGTGGGCAAATCTGTTATTGCTTCCTACGATGAAGGTATCGAAGGTATATTTTGAATTGAGATTGGAATTTATGTAATTCTTTGAATTGGAAACAGCTTCATTGACTGAAGGTGATGACTGATCCTTACTATCCTCTTCTATAATGAATTCAACTTCATAGTTATGATCACAGAATTCACTGATAGTTACCTTAAGGGGATTGTAGTATTTCTTCCTTATTATATTAATGAAGAAATTATCAGCCTCGTTGCAGGATATATATACAGTATTATCCTCAAGCCTTATAACGTTAAGAGGCAAAAGCCAGGT
>R03__coassemble_839_pt1 | contig 16160 bp, 19 predicted proteins | sample R03__metabat2_high_PE_045 | metagenome-assembled genome bin R03 | reverse complement strand
TGGATTAACAAAAACTTTTACAGCTCCGTCACCAAATTTCAATTCAGGCAATTCATTGCAGGTATAATCAAAAGTGTATATAGGCAGATTTTGTTTGAAATAATCAAATGTGCATATGAAGATGACAAAAGTTTCCGGCAGCTCGCTGTACATCGTACCCCTGTCAAGATTGTTCAAATCTATCATTCCCTGATAATACCTGGCCCGCTTGGGAAGAGCCCTGTCTGAAGTTGTCTGCATCTCTATGTCGTAAACATTGCCCTCCTCATCATCCAGATATACATCCATCCTGATTGCATGAGCATCATTTTTAAGTTCAATGATATGCTCAGCACTCTTAAAATTGACCCTCTTGATCTTCTTGCCAAGGATCAATTCCAGAACATGCCTGCAAATATTCTCATTCGCCGTCATAACCTTACAGAACATAAAATTGTCAGCAAAATTCAACTCTTTGTACCGTTTTCCCATATTTTTTTACCTCCTTACGAAAACATTTATCGTTATTTACGGATTTTATTATAGTCGTTAATTACGGATTTGTCCATAACAAAAGAAGGAAGAATCTTGCTTTCGTTTAATTCTTCCTTCTTTCGTTAGTATTCTGCCGTTATATCGACTGCTGCTCTATCCCAGTTCCTTTTTGCACATCTCTAGTGCGGCAGCGATAACCTGGTCCATATCATAATACTTGTATTCGCCCAGTCTTCCGCCGAAGATTATCTTATCCTCCTTCTCGGCAAGCTTTTTGTACTCTGCGTAGAGGGCTCCGTTTTTGGCGTCATTTACAGGATAGTAAGGCTCGTCGCCAAGCTTCCACTCGGACGAATACTCGCGGCTGATGACCGTCTTGGGCAGGTCGTTGCCCTCGTCGTCCTTGCCGAACTCAAACCACTTGTGTTCGATGATACGGGTCCACGGAGTCTCGCGGTCCGTGTAATTGACAGCTGCATTGCCCTGGAAGGACGGGATATCGAGAAGTTCGTTCTCGAAACGAACTGAGCGATACTCGAGTGTCCCCAGCTTATAGTCGAAATATTTATCGATAGCTCCGGTGTATACAATCTTGTCGGCCATGGCATCGTACTCATCCTTCTTATCGAAGTAATCTACGTTCAGTTCAACCTCTATGCCATCAAGCATGTTTGCGACCATCTTGGTATATCCTCCCATGGGGATTCCCTGATAGAGGGCATTGAAATAATTATTGTCATAAGGCAGTCTGACCGGAAGTCTCTTGATGATGAAAGCAGGCAGATCCTTACAGTCACGGCCCCACTGCTTCTCGGTGTAGCCCTTGACCAGTTTCTCGTAGATATCGCGGCCCACCAGTGAGATGGCCTGCTCCTCAAGGTTCTGAGGTTCTCCGGTCACTTCCTTCTTCTGCTCCTCTATCTTAGCCGCTGCCTCCTCCGGAGTCACGACTCCCCACATCTTGTTAAATGTATACATGTTAAATGGCATGGAGTAGATCTCACCCTTGTAATTGGCTATCGGTGAATTGGTGAAGCGGTTGAAGGTCGCGAATCCGGTCACATAATCCCAGACTTCCTTATTGTTGGTGTGGAAGATGTGGGCCCCGTACTTGTGCACGTGTATTCCCTCCACGTCCTCGGTGTATACATTGCCGGCGATGTTAGGTCTCTTGTCAATGACCAGTACCTTCTTTCCCGCATCGGTCGCTTCCCTTGCAAAAACCGCACCATAGAGTCCTGCTCCTACTACCAGGTAATCATATTTGCTCATTTGCTTATCTCCTTTTATTCTGCTTTCCTTATAATCAGGAATTTCGTCAATTGTCATAGCTTCTTAATTCACAATTTGTTCTATTATCGCATAGAATACTGTTTTCATCAAACAATTTAGTTTAATGCGGCAGAAGCAATCATTATGCAATATCCATAGGAAAAGGAGCGTGAAAGTATCCTTCCACGCTCCTCGTCCTTAGGTATGTATGTCTAGTTCTATAAAAGAATGTTTATAGCAGATATACCGGCATTTCATCAGTAAGATGAACTGCCTCACTGTTGTATGCAGCCTCCTCGACTTTTGCCTCGGTTTTAACCGGTGTTTTTTTCGTTGCCGGGGTCTTTTTTGTTACAGTTTTCTTAGCCGGTGTTTTTTTTGCCTCTGTTTTCTCGGCTGGCACCTTATCCTGTACAGACTTATTCACTTTTTCAGCTTTCGGGGCAGTTTCTGCCTTTACGGGTGTCTTTTCTGTTGTTTTCTCAATTTCTTCTTTTTTAACTGCTTCCTTTACAGCTTCAGGCGCTGCCTTCTTGGCCGCTCTTTTTATGCTTCCTGCTCCAACTGGCATCTTGCATCTACCTCCTTTGCCAACTCAAAATATTCACCGGCGCTTCTGGTATTCTTCCTGTAAGCCATGATCGGCTTGCTGTTGTCCTGCGCCCATTCAACTGCGCTGTCTATCCTTATGATATTTTCAAACAGATATACATCTTCGACCTCACTTAAGGTATCGATTGTCTGCTTGTAATAATTTTTTCTCGTGTCGACCTTAGTCACCGCGATTCCCAGGAATTTGAGATCCCTGTTGATCTTTTCAACATCTTCGAGGAACTCAAACATGTTGGCTACTCCGAAGAGTCCCCACGGTGATGCCTCAACCGGCATTATGCAGTAGTCCGCAGCGACCAGTATATTCATGACCCAACCGCCCAATGTCGGCGGCGCGTCGATCAATATGTAATCGTATTCGCCCGATTCTCTGACCTTCTCCAGGCAGTTCTTGAGGATGAACTCGCGCTGCCATTTTGTAAAAAGCTCATACTCGATCCCACTCATAAGAGTCGATGACGGAACCAGATCCAGATTCTCATATTCCGTGTGAACTATGAAATCAGTGAGATCCTCCTGGGTTTTTACTGCCTCATGCAGGTTCTTCTCGCCTGATGCGAACTCAAGTACCTTCTCATCATCGAAAAATGATAAAGACAGATTGAGCTGCATATCACCATCTATCAGCAGGACCTTTCTGCCCTGCAGTGAAAGGGAATAACCTACATTTGCGCAGGTAGTCGTCTTGCCGCTTCCGCCTTTGTTGTTGACAAATGCTATTACTTTGGTCTTCATTCTAATCCTCCGGATAGATCACCCTGATGCCCTTATCGGCAAAGAAATCCATCCATCTGTCTTCGGGTCTGATGTCGGTGACAATGGTGTCAACCTGCTCGAAGGAGCAGATCCTGAAAAATCCCACCTGGCCGAATTTGGTGTGGTCTACTGCAAGTATGGTCTCGTAAGCCGAAGAGACCATGCTCCTCTTTACCATTGCGAACATCTCATTGGAATCAGTGATTCCCTTCTTCATATCGATACATTTGCAGGATAAGATCACCTTGTCCGAGTTAAATGTATTAACCGTCTCCATAGCTCGCGGTCCAACCAGGGCCTTATACTCATCCATGAAATATCCGCCTGTCGAGATGACCTCCCAGTCCATACCCTCCGGCTGGTTGAAAAGCACCTCGATGGAATTGGTGACAACGGTCAGGTTTCGCTTGTTCTTAAGCCCTGTCTCAACTGCGATCGATGTGGTGCTGGCGTCGAGGATTATATGATCACCGTCCTCGATCAGGTCTGCAACCAGATCGGCTATTACAGCCTTAGCCTCTGCATTGTCGGACTTTCTCAGCATAAAGGGGGCATCCGCCTTGCTCTCATGGCTGACTTCCGAAACTTCTGACGCCGCCGGTTCCTTAAGTGTAGCGCCGCCATAGCTTTTGATGATATAGCCTTCCTTTTCCAGCTTATCCAGGTCCCGGCGTATGGTCTCATCAGACACCTTATAATATGAACTTAACTCTGATACAGAAGCCGACTTCTCACGCTGGAGGCGTAAAAGAACGTTCTGTCTTCTTTCTAAAGCGAGCATTGTTCTGATATCTTAACCTTTCCTACAATATAGCCTTACATATCTGAGCATCAGGATGAGCAATGACGGATGAATCGAGGAACATCCCTCTTGCACCGGCCTCTTCCTTAGCCTTGGCGATAGCAGCCTCACAGGCTGATACCTCGCCGGTTATGTAGAGGTAGGACTTACCGCACATACCCTTTGCCACTCTTATCTCGATCAGGTCTACTATTGCTGTCTTTGCAGCTATATCAGCCGCTACTATTATTGTTGCTGCATCGTAGGTCTCGATAATGCCGAGCGCATTCACACCCTCGATGTTTGACGATCCGTACAAAGCCGGGAAGATAGCCGGGTCCGGATTGCCGAGAACGAAGCTCGAGATATACTCCGATGCCCTTGTCGCCTTTGCAGCCTCAACAGCGGATTTAACAGCACTCAAGTCTCCCGTTATGATGGCAATATATTTGCCGGGGCAGACAACCTGAGCCTCCAGCAGCCTTACATCGGCTGTCTTGACCATCTGATCGGCGGCAGTAACACCGCTCGAAACCGTCTTGAATTCGATCATTCCTATTGCGTTTATCATGTTCCTGCCTCCATTAAGCTCTGACTATTACATATCTGTCGGTTACTTCTTTTATAGTTCCTGCGATCGATGAGTGGATATTTACCGATAATCCATCAGCTGCCGCTCCAATCAGGTCGTTGCATCTGACCTTATCTCCCACCTTAACAACTGCCTTTGCAGGTGCACCGATATGCTGCGACAGATTGATCTTCACCTCGTTAGCAGATCTCAAGCTGTCGTCAAGAGGACAGGTGTGATCATACTCGTTCAGCCCAAGCCTTGACATGAGTCTCTCCTCAGGAGCCTTGCGATACTCACGCTGTTCGGTAGCCGGTCCTGCCTCCACAACAGGAGGCTTAACTCCGTTCTTCCTGAGTTCTGCCTTGTACTGGGCCATCATGCTCCTGGGTGATAATCCCTGTGGGCAGCTGTAGAGTTCACACAGCCCGCATGAGCAGCAGAAATATGTGTTGATAAAAGGTTCAACTAAGCTCGTGTCCCGGTTCGCGGCGGCTCTCATGAAGAGATGCGGCTGTATCGGATGACCAAGGGAATGCCTTGGGCATAAGTCGGTACAGGTCTGACACTGGCAACATGAGGAGGCCGCCCTGGCAACTGCCGTTGGAAATTTCGTTGTTTTCTTGAGATAGAGGCTGTGATCTCTCGGAAGCACTATCACCGCACTAGATGTCTTGGTAACGGGGCCCTCCGGATCTCCGAACGAGCCCATCATGGGACCTCCCAGGAGATATACCGGATCCTTGCAGGTAACCTTACCGGCCATCTTGACGACCTCGGATATCTTCATTCCTATCGGCACCCTGACCGTTATCGGATTCTCTACCTCACCTGTTATTGTTATAAGCTTGTCGGTGACAGGCTTTTTGTTCCACACTGCGTTATACACATTGTAGAGTGTCTCTACGTTAAATACTGCAACGCCCTTCTCGATTGGAAGGCCGCCCGGCCTGCAAACTCTGCCTGTGCACTCGTAGATGAGCACGACCTCGTCTCCCATGGGATAAGCCCCCGGCAGCTTGTGAATACTCATTCCGTCAAATTTATGGAGATACTGCTCAACCGCTTCTATGGTTTCCTCGTATTCTGCCTTGACACCTATGATTGCCTGGTTGGCGCCAACGACCTGTCTTATGAGGTCGAAGGCCATCATTATCTCTTCGGCATGGTCTCTTAAGAGCTGCCTGTGAAGCTTCAGAAGGGGCTCACACTCTGCACAGTTCATCAGGATCACATCTGCCTTGTCATTCAATTTTCCGTAAGTAGGAAAGCCCGCGCCGCCGGCACCGACTATTCCGTTTTCCCTGAGTATTGCTGAAAGCTCTGAAATATTCATGTTATCTCGCTATGCTCCCTATGTCATCTATGATACCCACTATTGCTGCATCAACAGGAGAATCCTCCACACCGGTGGATACTCTGGCTGAGCTTCCCGTCGATACAAGGACATACTCACCGATTCCGGCGCCTATTATATCAGTTGCTACTATCTGAGTCTGGTCCAGTGACATACCCTTGATGGGCTCGACTATCATAAATTTGCTTCCTATCAGACTGTCCATTTTTCTGGTAGAAACCACGCTACCTATTACCTTGCCTATAATCATATCTCTCTCCGGATCGTATTAATTCTTCTTGACAATCTTGACCTTGTTGCCGCAACCGATCTCGCTGGCATTGGCCTCATCGGTATCAATATGCATCTCGAGGGTGAAGCTCTCGTCAACCCTTATCTTCACATGGTCAAATGTGGTTCCTCTCTCATTGTCGATGCTGACACTTACATAGTCGCCGTCCTTAACCCCAGCCCTTTTAGCATCAGCAGGCGACATATGGATATGCCTCGCAGCAATTATGCACCCCTCATTCAGATAGAGGGCTCCCTTAGGTCCGACAAGTGCTATCGGTGCTGATCCTGCGATATCGCCTGACTCTCTAACGGGCACCTTGATTCCAAGCTTTCTTGCATCAGTCTGGCTGATCTCGACCTGGGATGCCTTTCTGGCAGGTCCCAAAACTCTTACATTCTCGATTGCCCTGAGCTTAAGGCCTACTATTGTGCAGCACTCCTCGCAGGCATACTGTCCGCCCATGAGTTCTTTCTTCTTGGTCAACTGGTGTCCCGGTCCAAAAAGGGTCTCCACATCGGCCTGGCTCAGATGAATGTGTCTGTTGCTGACGCCAACCGGCACTTCAAACCCCGTTCCGGCATTATCCTCTGCCTTCATGGCTTCTACGACCATCCTCGTGATCATCTCGATTTCATTCGTTTCCATAGTTGTTACCTCTCTAGACTATTAGTTACATACCCTATATAAACTGCTTTTGAAAATGTTTACTCTTAAGCCCTTTCAAAGGCAGTCTGCCCGGCCTTCATTATCGCCATGAGCTGACGGCACAAATAAGTGCCGCAGCCCATATTGATAACGAGTTTTTACTGAATACGGTCTGCGTATTACATCAGCAAAAACTACTTGATCTTCGGCAGAATGTTCTCAACGTCGGTATGTGGTCTCGGGATTACGTGCTGAGCAACAAGCTCGCCAAGACGCTCTGCATTGTAAGCACCGGCCTCAACGGCTGACTTAACAGCTCCTACGTCTCCACGAACCATAACTGTTACCAGTCCTGATCCGATCTTCTCTGTACCAACTAACTCAACGTTGGCAGCCTTACACATGGTATCTGCTGCTTCGATAGCAGCGGTAAGGCCTCTTGTTTCTACCATTCCTAATGCTTCCTGTGCCATGATTTTTTCCTCCTTTGTCATTATGGAAAACATTATTGTTAACATTATTCAAAACCGCTTTCGCAGGTTTTAACTTTTTCAGGATCAGATTGTCTTTCCGATCCTCTTTGCAGATATCGCCACCATTTTCCTGATCTCATCGCAGGGAGCCGCGATGACTCCGTGCGAGGCCATGATGTGGTCATTCTGCCTGCAGATCTCAACGGCCGCCTGAACTGCTGCCGTGACATCCGAAACGGTGCCCTCCGCCACGATGGTGACCAGGCGTCCGCCCCATTTACGTTCCCAGGTAACCAGACTTACTTCGGCTGCCTTGCACATAGCATCCAAAGAGTCTATAGCAGCCACTACCCCGGAAACTTCAATTATTCCGTAGGATGTCCCTGCCATGACTATTTAGCCTTCGGGAAACCTGGGAGTATCTTCTCTACATCAGCATGCGGTCTCGGGATTACATGCTGTGCTACGAGCTCGCCAAGGCGGCTGGCTGCATTTGCGCCTGACTCAACTGATGCCTTAACTGCGCCTACATCTCCGCGGACCATAACTGTTACCAGTCCGGAACCGATCTTCTCTGTTCCGACGAGAGATACCTCTGCAGACTTGGTCATTGCATCCGCTGCCTCAACTGCTGCGGTAAGACCTCTTGTCTCAACCATTCCTAATGCTTCTTTAGCCATTATTATTCCTCACTTTCCGACCCTTTGGGTCCGGTTCTATTCTTCCGATCAATCTACATCAAAGCCGTTGATCGGCATCATCTTGATTGTTTCTTCTGTTGGTCTTGGGATGACGTGACTTACAACAACGCCCGATAATGATTCTGCCATCTCTCTTCCGGCTTCTACTGCCGCGGTAACATTTGCCACGGTGCCTCTGAACTTGATAGTTACAAGAAGCGGAACAGAAAGTGAATCGGCATTTGCCGGCTTGTTCTTGTCAAAAGGTTCCAAGGTCACATCGGCTGCCTTGCATCCGGCATCAGCTGCCATGAGCGCACAGCAAAGTCCGTACACCTCCAGAAAGCCTATTGCTCTTTCATCCATAAGCTATTTCCTTTCTGACCTCAGTCAGCCATGATCGCGATCTTAAGACCTGTTGCTGAAGCAGCCTTCTTGAAGCCTTCATCAACCTGGCTGAGCGGATACTTGTCTGTGATCAGCTCTGCCATAGGAAGTCCGATATCCTTGGCGCCCTTTAAGAAATCAAATGTCGTCATATAATCTCTCAGGGTATATACCCAGCTTCCCACCATAGTGAGCTCCTTAGAGCAGATATCGAAATGCGGGTTGATGGTTGCATCTCCGCCGTTGATGAAGAAACCGAGTTCGCAGAGACCGCCGCCATTGCGGATGAACTTGTAGACATTGGAATGTCCGCCCGGAGCACCGGTGCACTGGAATCCGAAGTCTGCCAGATGTCCGCCAAATGCTTCCTTGACGCCCTCTGTGAGTGCCTCAATGCCCTGATAATTTGTAAAGTTAACGGATCCGGTCGCGCCAAGTCTCTTGGAGAAATCAAGACGGGCCTGGTTGCCATCAACTGTTACGATGTTCTGTACACCCATTGTCTTAAGAACTGCTACGCAGATAAGCCCGATAGGACCGCAGCCCTGTACTACTACGCGGCTGTTGAATCTTAAGATGCCGGTTGTTTTTGCTCTCTCAACTGCGTGAACGAGTACCGCACATGGCTCGATAAGGATTCTTGAATCCAGATCAAGGTCTGATACATTGAAGAAGGTCGATCCCAAAGCTCCGCGGATTACTATATAATCTGCAAACCAGCCGTTGGCATGTACATCGTCATCCGGAAGGAGTCCGTATACATCTGCTCCGCCTACGTTCTGCTTATTAAGGTCGAACATTGTGATGTCCGGGTTGTCCTTGAAGATCATACAGGTTACGATCTTGTCACCGACTGATACGGGCTTTCCTGCGCTGTCGACCTTGACATTCTTACCCATCTTTACGATCTCGCCGGTTCCCTCGTGTCCTAATGCAACCGGGATGAGGCTGAATGGATCTCTTCTGTACTCATGAACATCTGTACCGCAGATTCCGCAGCCCTCAACCTTAACCAGAAGATCATCATCTCCGATCTCCGGCATCGGGAATTCCTTAACCTCCATCTTGCCGAGTTCAGTGAGCATAGCCACACGAACCTTTGATGGGATAGGACCAGCTGCCTTAGGTGCAGAATATGAAGCTGAAGCCGGAGCTTCCGAGAGGCTTGCGAGGACTGATCTTACGATAGCCTCAACCTGTGTGTTGTTTACTTCCATATTTTCCTCCTATCTGATGCACAGGCTGTCTGACATTACGCATCTTCTGCGCTTTGTAAAGGTCTGTGCGCTTGTTAATCCCTCTCCTGTACGGCTTGCTATGGTGAAGGTCGGGAAGCCTTCTCCGCCGAATCCCAGTGCTGCGTAAGACGGGCCGTTCTTTACGAGGATTGCGGTATCCATTGCCCTTGCGTACTCTGTGATCCTATCGACATTCTTTGAATGGATGTGAGCCGAATGTCTGTTGCCGTGCTCAAGCCATACTGCCTGCTCTACTGCATCCTTGAAGTCCCTGGCCCTGACAACGCCCAGTATAGGCATCATCAGCTCTTCTGCGATGAGCTTGTGCTCCTTTGGTCCCTCGAAGGTGATGCATCTGATGTCGTTTCCGACCTCAACTCCTACCATTGCCAGAAGAGCCTTTGCGCTTCTTCCTACGCACTTTCTGTTGAGCTTGCCCTTCTCATCGAATACGGTCTTGATCAGTCTGTCCTGGATCTCCGGAGATGCCAGGTAGCAGCCCTGCTCGGTAACCATGTAGTTCATAAGTTCATCACAGATTGCGTCTACGGCTACTATCTCCTTCTCTGCAATGCAGGGAAGGTTGTTGTCAAATGTACATCCGTTTACTATATCCTGAGCCGCCTTTCTTACGTCGGCTGTCTCGTCGACAAGCGCCGGGGGATTTCCTGCACCTGCTCCGATTCCTCTCTTGCCGCTTGAAAGAACTGCCGTAACTACTCCCGGTCCACCGGTGGCAACGATAAGCGGTATGTCCTTATGCTTCATCATCACATTGCTCGAATCCAGTGTCGGCTTCTCAACTGTGACTGCTATGTTGTCAGGTCCTCCAACCTCGAGTGAAGCCTCGTTGAGGAGGTTGATAGCGTATATAGAAGTCTTGATTGCCTGCGGATGCGGGTTAAATACTACTGTATTTCCACCTGCGAGCATTCCGATGGTATTGCACAAAACTGTCTCTGATGGGTTGGTACACGGAGTGATCGCTCCTATAACTCCGAAAGGTCCCATCTCAACTAATGTGAGTCCTCTGTCTCCCGACCAGGCCTGAGTCTTTATGTCCTCTGTGCCCGGTGTTTTCTCAGCGACCAGAAGGTGCTTTAAGATCTTGTCCCCGACATTGCCCATGCCGGTCTCCTCGACACCCATTCTGGCAAATGTCTCGGCATTCTCCTTGATCTTCTCTCTGATTCTGGTGATGATCCGTTCGCGCTGGTCCATAGACATCATGCGAACCGTCTTCTGCGATTCCTTGGCAGCCGCAATGGCAGTGTTCATATCCTTGAATACGCCATGGCTTCCCGAAACGCCCTCGCTGAGCTGCATTTTTGCAACGACCTGACCCACGATACTTGCGATCTGATCTTCTGTCATCTGCATAATAAAACTCCTTTATTATTTCATCTCTGCCATTACGCGCTTAACGATCTCTGCTATAGCTGCGTCATCAACCGAACTTGCTGCAGGTGCATCCGGCTTTCCTACGAAATCATACTGATATCCCGGGAACTGTCTGAAGTCCTCATGGCATGCTCCGCCACAGTTATGGCAGTTCTTGCCGTCCTTGTTGAGGCAAAGGCTTGCAGGATGCTTGCCCGGCATACCGAACTTACGACGGATAGCGTAAAGCTTCTCGATATTCTTTTCATCGAATTCCTTAGGTCCGCCAAGCATCTTTGACTTGTAAAGAAGCTCTGCGTAGAACTCAAGTGACTCCATTTTCATGTAAGCAGCATTCAGATCTGTAGACCAGGTAAGTGCTCCATGGTTCTCAAGAAGAACTGCATCAAAATAGGGAAGATACTTCTCGAGGTTATCCGGGATCTCCATTGTAGAAGGTGTGCCGTACTCAGCGATCGGTACACATCCAAGAGCGATAACTGCCTCAGGCATGATAGGCTGGGTGAGCGGAATACCTGCGATTGCAAAAGCTGTACCATACATAGGATGAGCATGTACAACCGATCCTACATCAGGTCTCTTCTGATATACTCTCATGTGCATCTTGATCTCCGAAGATGGCTTGAAGCCCTTGTTGGCCTGAAGAACGTTACCATTCTCATCAACCTTGCAGATGTACTCAGGTGTCATAAAGCCCTTGGATACACCGGTAGGTGTGCAAAGGAACTCGTGATCGTTCAGCTTAACGGATATGTTTCCGTCGTTAGCTGCAACCATGTTACGGTTGTAGATACGTTTTCCGATGTCGCAAATCTGTTTTTTGATTTCCATCTCGTTTACTGCGTTCATGTTCTTTCTCCTTTTCTTACATAAACATTCTCTTGTTACCAGTACATACTTTATTGGGATCGTGAGTCGGTACTAATCAACTGCACGGATCTTTTTGATCTCCGGCTCCTTACTTAAAAACTCAATAATAGCCGGTACGCCTTCCCCCTTTATGGAGTTGACGTGAAAAATAGTTTTGCACCCTGCAATCTTAAGCCATCTGTCTGCCTGCTCTACATTTGCATTGGGCACATCTATTTTTGTAACAATTCCTATACACTCTCTGTTAGCCTGAGTGGTCACATTCGGCGGGAACAGTGAGTACGGCTCGTTTGCCGCCACCAGGATCCCGACTACATCAGCCTCGTAAGTATAAAGCGCTAATGCTTTGCCCAGTCTGTGGCTCTGCGCATATTCACCCGGCGTATCTATCACGCTGTCATAATGGTGAATATCCTGGGTCTTATAGTAATGGATCTCTTCTCCCCGCAAGGCCTGGGTGAGAGTGGTCTTCCCGGCCTGTGACCTGCCCATGAGTATGAGCTTTCTCATGTCTTGGTTACCGGGCAGACAGAATAACCAAGCTTGTCCCTGCAGTAGTCAGCCATTGCTTCCATGGCCGCCTCAACCTCGCTGACTGTTCCGGTGATTATAAGTGATCCCGAGAATCTGTCTACAAAGCCAAGCGTAATGCCGCTGGACTTCATGGCCACATCTGCCATGATGATCGCGGTCTCGGAGGGGACTACAGTAGTAACGCCTATGGCAGCCTTTTCATAGTCAATCCTGGGGTCAAGACCCAGCTTCTCGTACAGCACCTTGTCAGGGCTTGCTATGATGTGCTCCAGTGTTACCTGTCTTCCGGGAACGCTTTCCTGTATGATCCTTGTCATACTGTCAAAATCGTTTAAACCTGCCATTTTCCTCCTTCCTAACCGCCGATCTGACAGATCAGTCCGGTGTTGTTCTCTACTGCCTTTTTGAGCATATCCATATGCTCATTTGTCGGTGGAAGTATCTCCGGAAGTGTGTACTTCCTTCCCAATCCATCGTATTTGTCTGTTCCAAGCCTGTGGTAGGGAAGAAGATGGATCTTCTTCACGCCCGGCAGCTTGTCGGCAAATTGTGCGATGGATATGATCTCCTCCACTGTGTCATTAAAGGTCGGTATGACCGGAACCCTGATCACCAGCTCCGTCTGCCCCGATGCCGCCACCTTTCTGGCGTTTTCAAGCATCAGTTCGTTGGATCTTCCGGTGAATTCCTTATGCTTGTTCGGGTTGGTGTGCTTGATATCCATAAGATATGTATCCAGATACGGCAGTACCATCTCGATATTTTCATAAGGCATTCCCGCCATGCTCTCCATCGCGGTGGACAGCCCGTTCGCCTTTGCCGCCTGAAGCAAGGCAGCTGCGAATTTCGGCTGACACAGGCTCTCGCCTCCCGATAATGTAAGGCCTCCTCCTGTCCTTCTGTAGTAGCCTGCGTCCTTCATTACGGTTTCCATGACTTCCTTCACGGTCACATCTCTTCCGGTCACCCTGGGCTTTCCCTCGACCATCATAGTCTCTATCTCATAATTCTGAGATTCGGGATTGCAGCACCATCGGCACCTTAAGACGCAGCCTTTCAGGAAAACTATGGTCCTTATGCCCCGTCCATCGTGAATGGAATACCTTTGAATGTCGAATATGCGACCTCTTGTGTTAAGTATTTCTTCACTCAATTCCATATAAGTCACCTATACTGCGCTATGCGCTATATCGGTATGTATTGTTTATCAGTAGCTCTGCTCCGTACGTTTGATTATGTCGTCCTGCAGACTCTTGGAAAGAGTCGTGAACAAAGCGCTGTAGCCTGCTACCCTGACAACCAGGTGCTTGTACTTCTCGGGATGAGCCTGCGCATCAAGCAGCGTCTCTTTTGTTACGACGTTAAACTGCATGTGCATACCCTTCTGATCGAAGTAGGTCCTGATGAGGTTTACGAAATTGTTCAGGCCTTCCTCTCCGCTGAGTGCGGACGGATGGAACTTCTGATTGAAGAGTGTTCCGTTTGAGGCTATTCCGTGATCCAGTCTCGATACCGAGTTCAATGTCGCGGTAGGCCCGTTCACATCCTTGCCTGATACGGGTGATACGCCATCGGCCACAGGTGTTCCGGCCAGTCTGCCGTCCGAAGTGGCTCCCGTCTGAGCTCCCAGCGGTACATTCGCCGATACCGGATACAGGCCTGCCTGAAAACGTCCCCCTCTGGGGTTGTAATACTTGAGGAGAGGCTTGGTGTAGGTATATGCTGCTTCTCTCGCGAACATATCCATCTCCATCTCGTCGTTACCCCACTTCTCATTGCCATCTATGAGGGCAGCGATTTCCTTGTATCTTCTGACGTTCTCCGGCTTGTAGCCTAAAGAGAGGACCAGCGTCACCGTCTTCTCCACGAGATCCGCACATGGACTTATGCCGTTTGATACCATCTCTCTGATCACTTCTCCGGTGATCTGCTCAATGACATTCTTCTCCGGTGCCTCGCCATAGTTGAACTTCATCGCCTGTTTCAGCTCGGCCATGCTTACCTTCTTATCCTCGAATACGAGTTTCTTCACCGTATAGAGTCCATCAGTTACATTTGCTATTCCGAAGCCCTGCGGACCGGTGAAATTATATCTGGCTCCGCCCTGCTCACAGGTGATTCCCTTCTCCATACAGTCGTCGATAAGGCACGCAAGGAAGGGAAGGGGTGCTCTCTCGGCGTGAGCCTGATCGATCGAGTTGTCGGCATTTACCAGAAGTTCTATGAAATAATTCATCTGCTCCTCATAGGCAGCCTTGAACTCCTCGAAGCTTGTCATCTCCTCGACCGGCTTGGTCTTTGGCCCGACCTGCTCGCCCTTGTCCATTCCGCTGGTAAATGTCATCTCAAGCGGCCTGCACATGTTGAAGAATGCAGCATCGTGCCAGCCCCAGGTCCTGCCACCCTTCTGTGGCTCAACGCATCCGATGATGCAGTAGTCCCTGGCCTCCTGAAGGGTAAGCCCCATGCTCATAAGCGAAGGAATAATAACCTCGTCGTTATAATATGCCGGAAGTCCGATTCCCGTTCTGGTAAGCTCTGCTGCTCTTATAAGCAGGTCATGCGGAGATCCGTTCCATACCCTGATGGAGAGTGATGGCATCGGCAGGAACACATGGAATGACGCCTCTATGCACATGAAAGAAAGGTCGTTTGTCACATCAAGTCCTTCCTCGTTCTGGCCTCCGACGATCAGATTCTGGAAGAGGCTGTAGCCCGCAAAGCCTTTGGCTGACTCAGCGTCTCTGCACTTGTTTAAGTCATTGAGCTTGACCCAGATGCAGTCGATGTATTCCTGGGCCTGCTCTCTGGTATGGATCCCGGCCTCTCTGTCTGCTTTATAATAAGGGTACATATACTGGTCGAATCGTCCCGGTGAAATAGAATGTCCGGAAGACTCGATCTGCAGCACCTGCTGGATGAACCAAAAGCTCTGGCACGCCTCGTAGAAGCTTGTCGCCGGCTTGGCCGGTACCCTGGCGCAGTTTGCTGATATCTTTAAGAGCTCCTGCTTTCTGACAGGATCTGCACAGTTTGCTGCCTCACTCGCTGCCAGCTCGCTGTACCTGTTCGCATATGTAATGACTGCCTGGCAGCTGATTATAACAGCCTGATACAGTTTGCTCCTGGTTGCATAATCTCCATCGCCCGGCTTGAGCGCGTCATATCTTGCGGCAACTTCTTTTATAATGCCTTCAAGTCCTATGCCAAGTACCTTGTCATACTGGACATTGACATGACCAACGCCGTTATAGAAATAGTTGCCCGGCGTGAATACGTTATGATCCATAGCCTTGACGGTTGCGGGAGTCATATAGGATAAGGCCAGATCGCTTGTGGTCCTGCCCTTCCAGTACTTGTTGGCCTCGACCAATTCCGCTGCCGTCTCCTTGGAGATATAGAACTTGTCAGCCTCTCTGGTGGCAACCGTATCAAACTCCTTCTCCAACCACTCGTAAGAAAACTCCGGGTAGGTCTGACAGCCTCTCGGTGCTATGGTTGTGCTTCCGACTATCAATTCCTGATCGCGGATTATTATAGGAAGGTTCTCCATGATATGCTTGAAGGAAAGTGCCTTCCTGATGATCATCGGCTGCCCTTCTGTCTCCTTGAAGGATTCCGTGATCAGTTTGGCCCTGGCCGACTCGATCTCCGGCATCTTCGCATACAGGTCCTCGACCAGTTTCGTGATTCTCTCTGATTTTTGAATTCTTGATGAATCGTATCTCTCCATCTCACTGTCCTCGTTATGTCAAATTCCACATAATCCCACACTTTTTAAGGTCATTATATGTGGTTTTTTGTGGTGTGTCAATAGATTTTTATTGGATTTTTG
>R03__coassemble_833_pt1 | contig 16196 bp, 13 predicted proteins | sample R03__metabat2_high_PE_045 | metagenome-assembled genome bin R03 | reverse complement strand
CAACAGGCCTGACCTCTGCGAATATCAGTGCAACGGGGCCATGAGCGGAGCCAAGCGCTATCACAAGGCACCCATCATGATAGCCAATGAGGTAGTCGCGGGGATTGCTGACAGTGATAAGTTCTCTGAGGTGGTGGCCATCAATCCCGGCTTTATCAACCTCAAGCTTTCAGAGGGGTTCCTGGCTGATTATATTAAAGACATGGCTTCAGACGAGAGTCTGGGCGTTGACAGGGAGCAGGACCCAGGACCATAATGATCGATTACGGCGGCCCTAATGTGGCAAAGCCCCTTCACGTGGGACACTTAAGATCAGCCATAATCGGCGAGAGCGTCAAGCGCATCCTTCGCTTCATGGGCAATGAGGTCATCGGAGATGTCCACCTGGGCGACTGGGGACTCCAGATGGGACTTATCATAGTTGAACTGAAGGAGCGCAGACCGGAACTTGTATATTTCGACGAGAACTATACCGGCGAGTATCCGGCGGAGGCACCATTTACCATATCGGAACTCGAGGAGATATATCCCACGGCCTCAAGCAAATCCAAGGTCGACGAGGAGTATAAGAAGGCGGCCATGCAGGCTACCTACGAATTACAGCAGGGCAGGCCGGGATATCAGGCGCTGCTTGGACATATATTGAATGTGTCTGTGACAGACCTCAAGAGAAATTACGAGAATCTTGGCGTGAGCTTCGAACTCTGGAAGGGAGAGAGTGATGCCGATCCCTACATTCCGGCTATGGCAAAGAAAATGCAGGATGACGGCTACGCCTACATAAGTGACGGAGCCCTGGTCGTTGACGTGGCTGAGGAGACCGATTCCAAGGAGATACCTCCCTGCATGATCTTAAAGTCCGACGGGGCGGCCATGTACAACACTACCGACCTGGCGACCCTGATCTGGCGTATGGAGGATTATAATCCGGACCGGATCATCTACGTGGTCGACAAGAGGCAGGAGCTGCACTTTATCCAGGTTTTCAGATGCGCTAAGAAGACGGGAATAGTTCCTGAGACGACAGAACTTGAGTTTTTGGGCTTCGGAACCATGAACGGCAAGGACGGCAAGCCCTTCAAGACCCGTGATGGTGGTGTCATGAGGCTTGAACACCTGCTTAAGGACATCAACGACAAGATGTATGAGAAGATAGTGGAGAACGAGACCATGAGCGAGGAGGAGGCCATGGCCACGGCTAAGACGGTGGCTCTGGCAGCCGTGAAATACGGAGACCTCTCCAACCAGGCTTCGAAAGATTATATATTTGACGTGGACCGTTTCACATCATTCGAGGGCAACACGGGACCATATATCCTCTATACGATCGTCCGCATCAAGTCCATCCTCGGCAAATACGAGGGCAGCATGGATGGCTTGAATATACTTCCTGCGGCGAGCGAGAGCGAGAAGGCGCTCATGATGGAACTTGCGAAATACTCGGAGGCTGTCACGGCAGCCTATCAGGAGACGGCGCCGCACAAGCTCTGTGCTTTTATTTACGATCTGGCAAATGCTTTCAACCGTTTCTACCACGAGACCAGGATCCTCGCCTGCGAGGACAAGGCGAGACAGGAGTCCTACATAGGACTTTTGATCCTCACGAGGGGCGTGCTGGAACAGTGTATAGATCTTCTGGGCTTTGAGGCCCCAGAGCATATGTAGTTTAGAAAAGAAGGTGAACAGGATGACAAAAATTGATATTATTTCAGGTTTCCTCGGAGCAGGAAAGACCACATTTATCAAGAAAATGATAGATGAGGGCTACAAGAATGAGAAGCTTGTACTCATCGAGAATGAGTTCGGCGAGGTCGGCATAGACGGAGGCTTCTTAAAGGACGCCGGTATAGAGATCACTGAGATGAACTCGGGCTGCATCTGCTGCTCGCTGGTAGGAGATTTTGACAAAAATCTTCATGAGGTTTTAGAGAAATTTTCTCCGGACCGCATCATTATCGAGCCGTCGGGAGTAGGCAAGCTGTCTGATGTTATGACATCGGTCATCAATCTGGAGAATGACTGTGATGTCAAGCTCAACGCCCTTGTCACTGTCGTAAATGCCAAGAAGGCGGCAAAGCAGATGAAGGCCTTCGGCGAGTTCTTCAACAACCAGATAGAATATGCAACAACTGTTGTTTTAAGCCGTTCCCAGGAGGCAACTGACGAGCAGATGGAATTCTGCACTAAGCTGATCCAGGAGCATAACCCCAAGGCTGCAGTCATCACCACACCATGGGATGATATTACCGGCGCCATAATCCTCAAGGCCATGGAGGAGCAGGACAACCTGGAGATGAAAACTCTGGCCGAGGCTCAGCACGAGCATGACGAGGAGGAGCATGAGCACGAGCATCACCATCATCATGACCATGATGAGGACGAGCATGAGCATCACCACCATCATGATGACGACGATGATGACGAAGTCTGCCCTGTATGCGGCGGTCATCACCACCATCATGACGACGATGATGACGACGAAGACGAGCATGAGCATCATCATCACCATGATCATGACCATGATTGCGGATGCGGCCACCATCACCATCATCACGCCGATGAGGTATTTACGAGCTGGGGCAAGGAGACCCCTCACAAGTTCGAGAGAGCAACCATTGAGAATGCCCTCAAGGCCTTTGCAGAGACAGAGGATTACGGAATCGTCATCCGCTCGAAGGGCATGGTTCCATCGGTTGATGGCGGCTGGATCTACTTCGACCTGGTTGACGGGGACTACGAGCTTCGCGACGGCGAGCCTGACTACACCGGACGTCTGGTTGTCATCGGTTCTGAAATCGACGAGCACAAGATAGAAGAGTTATTCGGATTGGCATAAGGAGAATACATATGGCACGTGAAGTTCCGGTATATCTGTTTACCGGTTTTATGGACAGCGGTAAGACCAGCCTCATCCAGGAGACCATTTATGAAAACGGTTTCGCCGAGGAGAACGACCGCATGCTTATCATCGCCTGCGAGGACGGCGACGAGGAATACAACGAGGACAAGCTGGCTACGGTCAGGACCAAGGTTGCCATGATCGAGGATGAAGATGACTTCAATCTCGCGACCCTCAAGGCCCTCGATGAGAAATACAGGCCGGATGCCGTATTCCTGGAATACAACGGTACCTGGGAGGTCCAGCCTCTATATGAGATGGAACTGCCAAAGGACTGGATCATAGTCCAGTCTTTGGCAACGGTGGATTCCACTACATTTGACACCTATATGCTCAACATGAGGTCCATGATGATGGAGCAGCTCTTCAGGGCAGAGGTGGTCATATTCAACAGGTGTGATGAAAATACGCCGAAGGCCAAGTACAGGGCATCCATCAAGAGCTTTAACAGGCCGGCCCAGATAGTTTATGAGCTGAAGGACGGCTCTATCGACAATTCACCGGAGGAGCTGCCATTTGACATGAACGCACCGGTGCTCGAGATCACGGATGCGGATTATGCACTCTGGTTCATGGATGTACAGGATAACGCCAAAAAATATGACGGCAAGACGGTCCATTTCAAGGCTTTAGTCTACAATCCGCCGGGCAAGCTTAAAAGGGATGTGATGGTACCGGGCAGATTTGCCATGACCTGCTGCGTCGAGGATATCCAGTTTTTAGGTCTTAAGTGCAAGACCAGGGACGCAGCAAAGTATGCCCACAAGAGCTGGATCGACATCACAGCTACCGTGAAAAATGAATTCGCCACTGAGTATCGTGGCAAGGGACCGGTCCTCTATCCGACCAAGATCGAGCCGGCAGAGGCTCCTGCGACTCAGGAGGAGGGGCTGGTATATTTCAGCTGATCTTATTTTGTAAATTGTTTAAAAAGAATTTACAAAGAGTTTACTTTAGTGCATTATTTTATTAATAAATCAACAATATATTAGGGAAGGGACAACATTATGTACAAGATCTTAAGAAAAGAAGTGCTTGCAGATAAGATTGTTCTGATGGACATTGAGGCGCCTATGGTTGCGAAGAAGTGTCTGCCGGGCCAGTTTATCATTGCCAAGACAGATGAGTTCGGTGAGAGGATCCCTCTTACCATCTGTGACTATGACAGAGAGAAGGGTACGATCACCATTGTCACCCAGATCGTAGGAGCATCTTCACTGAAGCTGACTGAGATGAATGAAGGCGAATACCTGAAGGATTTCGTCGGACCTTTGGGACAGCCGTCAGAGCTGTGCCTGGAGGAGAACCTCGAGGAGACCAGAAAGAAGAATATCGTATTTATCGCCGGCGGACTCGGAATTGCACCCGTATATCCCCAGGTTAAATGGCTCAAGGAGCACGGAGTAGATGCTGCAGTCATCATGGGTTCGCGAAACAAGGATCTGCTTTTCTATATCGATGAGATGAAGAGTGTTTCAGACAGGGTATATGTATGTACCGATGACGGAAGCTACGGCTTCGCAGGTGTGGGCACAGCCCAGCTGCAGGCTCTCTATGATGAGGGACAGAAGTTCGACCACTGCGTAGCGATCGGACCTATGATCATGATGAAGTTTGCAGTGCTCAAGTGCAAGGAATTAGACCTGCCCTGTATCGTTTCAATGAACACCATCATGGTTGACGGAACCGGCATGTGCGGCGCTTGCCGTCTCCTGGTCGGCGGTCAGGTGAAATTTGCCTGCGTTGACGGACCTGAGTTCGACGGACACCAGGTTGATTTCGACAATGCGATGGCCAGAAGTCGTCAGTACAAGACTGAGGAAGGCCGCGCAATGCTCAAGGCTCAGGAAGGCGCAACCCACCATGGTGGATGCGGAAATTGCGGAGGTGACAAATAATGGCTGTTGATGTATTAAAGAGAGTACCTATATCAGAGCAGGAGCCATTGGTTCGTGCCACTAATTTCGAGGAGGTCTGCCTTGGCTACACAACCGAGGAGGCTATGGACGAGGCAACACGCTGCCTTAACTGTAAGAACGCACAGTGCATCAAGGGATGCCCTGTATCTATCAATATCCCGGGCTTTATCGCTGAGGTCAAGGCCGGTAATTTCGAGAAGGCTTACGAGGTTATCTCAGAGTCTTCGGCCCTGCCGGCAGTCTGTGGACGTGTATGCCCTCAGGAGAGCCAGTGTGAGGGCAAATGTATCCGCGGCTTCAAGGGCGAGCCTGTATCAATCGGCAAGCTCGAGAGATTCGTCGCTGATACCGCACGTGAGATGGGAGTTAAGCCCAAGACAGATGCCAAGCCTAACGGCCACAAGGTGGCAGTAGTAGGCTCAGGCCCTGCAGGCCTCACCTGCGCAGGCGACCTGGCTAAGATGGGCTATGATGTAACTATATTCGAGGCTCTTCATGAGGCAGGCGGAGTGCTTGTATATGGTATTCCGGAATTCCGTCTTCCCAAGCAGAAGGTCGTTGCAGCAGAGGTTGAGAATGTCAAGGCTCTGGGCGTTAAGATCCAGACCAATGTGATCGTAGGACGTTCTATCACCATCGATGAGCTGATGGAGGAAGGCTTCGAGGCTATCTTCATCGGATCAGGCGCAGGACTTCCGAAATTCATGGGAATCCCCGGCGAGCAGGCTCTCGGCGTATTCTCAGCAAACGAGTTCCTCACCAGAAACAACCTGATGAAGGCTTTCAAGGATGAGTATGACACACCTATCTCAAAGGGCAAGAAGGTCGTAGTAGTAGGCGGCGGTAATGTCGCAATGGACGCAGCCCGTACGGCACTTCGTCTGGGAGCAGAGGTTCACGTAGTATACCGTCGTTCCGAGGCTGAGCTTCCTGCTCGAGTTGAGGAAGTTCATCACGCCAAGGAAGAGGGCGTTATATTTGACCTTCTCCAGAATCCTACCGAGATCCTTGTCAATGATGAGGGCTGGGTCAAGGGCGTAAGAGTCATCAAGATGGAACTTGGCGAGCCCGATGCATCGGGCCGTAGGAGACCCGTTGAGATCCCGGGATCAGAGTATGAGATCGAGGCTGACACCGTTATCATGTCACTCGGAACCTCACCTAACCCGCTCATCACCTCCACAACCGAGGGACTCGATGCCAACAAGCACGGCTGCATCATCGCAGACGAGGAGACCGGCGCCACATCCAAGCTGGCCGTATTCGCAGGCGGCGATGCCGTAACAGGCGCAGCAACCGTTATCCTGGCCATGGGCGCAGGTAAGGCAGCAGCTAAGGGCATTGATGACTACTTCAAGGCTCAGGCATAGTGCAGGTTTTGAATTGATATTTACGATAATAGCGCAAGAGGAAGTTTGCCTCTTGCGCTTTTTGTTTTGTTGGGGCAAGACCCCTACATTGAGGGGCTTACAGCTGGTTTCTGCCCAATCGATAATATGTTAGAATAAAATCATTGAATTATAACAGCAGGAAATCTGCAACAATTATTAATTCACCAACAGAAAGGAACCATCATGAAATACACAGTATCAGAATCGGAATTCACCTGCACCAGGGATAATCTCGTGATCAGGGGAACTCAGTACATTCCTTATGGAACAGCTAAGTACCCGATCATAGTCGTAAGCCACGGCTTTATGGACTCGCAGGGCTCGACTAAACCATATGCGAAGAAACTGGCAGAGCTGGGTTACGTGACCCTGGCCTTTGATTTTTGCGGAGGTGGGATCAGGGGAATCTCTGATGGCAGGACGCAGGACATGACAGTATTTACCGAAATGGATGATCTCAAGCAGGTTGTAGAATATGCGAAAACCATCGAGGAGGCGGATCCTGAACATATTACCCTTATGGGCTTCTCGCAGGGTGGCTTCGTGAGTATGCTGACAGCGGCGGAACTGGGATCACATAAGATAGAGCAGCTTATACCGGTCTATCCGGCTCTCTGCATCCCGGATGATGCAAGAAGGGGCAGGATGATGTTTGCCAAATTCGATCCGACTGATATTCCCGAGGAGATAAGCTGCGGGCCTATGAAACTGGGCAGGAGCTACCCGGAGTCTGTCCTCTATATGGATCCCTATGAGGTTATAGGCAGGTATGCCGGCAAAGTTTTGATAATACACGGGACCGCAGACAAGGTTGTAAATATTGATTATTCCAGGAGGGCTGCAGCCTGCTATAAGGATTCCGATGATGTGTCTCTTCACATAATAGAGGGAGCGGGACATGGCTTTAACAAGGAATATGATGCATACGCCATGGAAGTGGTGGAGCAGTGGCTCGAGGGAGCCAGGGAGATCCTTACTATAGACGTGGAGCTGAGAGATGTCGAGGTGCTTGAAAAGGGCATCGAGAAGAGCGTAATAGCAATTCCTTTTTCCGGACGTGCCGAGTCCGAATACTTTTCGGGAATAATTCAGCCCGGTGCCAGGGACACTCAGCAGCTTGAGAAGATGAAAGCCGTCGACTGCTGCGCCGAATACGACATAGTCGGCAGAGACTGTGAGGGAGAGAGGTGCACAGTCCATGTGATAAACCGGAGGAAGAAGGACGGACCGTGGACGCCTACAGTCACGACAGGCAGCAAGGCACTGGATTTCTTAAATGGGGCCGATCTTCACTGCGTGTTCGAGAATCGCAGGAAGGGACCTAAGATCAATATTTTTGCAAAGCAGTAACAAGGGTGATGACGAATGGGACAGCAAATGTGTACGATATTTGCTGTCCCCATTGTGCACATAAGAGGGCAGGTTTTTGAACGGAAATTTGTACAAAAATTCGTTTGTTAAAATGTTAACAAAATGTATACAAGGTAGTATAATATTAGTCGGTTTAAAAGGATTTATAGAAGGAGGAGTTGTTTTATGCAAGCAATGCTGGAAAACCTGATACTTGCACTGATCTGCCTGCCCTTCGCCATGGCTGTATTGCCGGCAGTCCTTCATCAGACCAAGGCCAGAAGTACCGCTGTATATATCTGCGGACCGATACTTCTGATCATGTCTGTTGTGACGGCGGTCATATGGTACGTAAGCGGGGCGACAGCGGTAGAGTTCAATCTGCCGGGAACGGAAATCTTTGACAAGGTGATACTGGTCGGAGACTTTTTCCTGATGTTCCTGGTCATCTATCTGTCGGTCAAGAATCACAAGACTATCATCAGTTTCCTGTCAATTATTCAGACACTTCTGGTGGCAGGGATCGAGGTGTTTGGACCGGGATATGCCGAGAATTACAATATCAGAATGGACTGGCTGACATTCATCATGGTATTGATAATCGGTATCATCGGTGTGAGCATAGGAATCTATGCCGTGGGATACATGCACGGCTATCACATCCATCACCACAAGGAGGTCAAGGACAGAAGAAGCTTCTTCTTGGCAATGATCTTTGTCTTCTATGGCGCTATGTTCGGACTGGTATTTTCAAGAAGTCTTATCTGGCTGTATTTCTTCTGGGAGATAACGAGTGTCGTTTCCTTCCTCCTTATCGGATATACGGGAACCAAAGAGGCCATCGACAACAGCTTTACGGCACTGTGGATGAACCTTCTCGGAGGACTCGGAATCGCCATCGCGATAGCTTACGGAATACTGGTACAGGGCACGGCGGATCTTTATGATCTGATCGATGCTGCAGTAGCAGGCGGAGCCGGAAGCGCAGCGCTTATACCGATTGCCTTCCTGGCATTTGCAGCCCTCACCAAGTCGGCTCAGTTCCCATTTTCAAAATGGCTTCTCGGAGCCATGGTCGCACCTACACCTTCATCTACGCTGCTTCACAGCGCGACTATGGTCAAGGCGGGTGTGTATCTGCTTATCAGGATATCAATGGCTATGGCTGACAACTATGTCGGACAGATGGTCTACCTCTGCGGAGGTCTCACCTTCCTGGCGGCTTCCTGCCTGGCCATCTCTCAGAGTGACGGCAAGAAGGTCCTTGCCTACTCGACCATTTCCAATCTGGGACTTATAGTGGCCTGTGCCGGAGCAGGACATCAGGAGACGATATGGGCAGCAGTGTTCCTTATCATGTTCCACGCTGTATCCAAGTCCATGCTCTTCCAGTGCGTCGGTGCTATCGAGAATACAACCGGAAGCCGTGACATAGAGGATATGCAGGGACTGGCCCTGAGGTATCCCAAGCTTGCGATGATCCTCATGATGGGTATTGCGGGTATGTTCCTGGCACCTTTCGGAATGCTCATTTCCAAGTGGGCAGCCCTTAAGGCCTTTGTTGATATCGGATCAGCCCTCATGGTCCTCTGCGTAGTATTCGGCAGTGCGACGACCATGTTCTACTGGACAAAGTGGTTCGCCAAGATACTCGGCAACGACGGCACTCTTGAGAAGGATATAACCAAGCCGAACGAGTACATATCCATGTTCTTCCATGCGATAATACTTATCCTGCTCTGCGTAAGCTTCCCATTTCTGTCCAAGTATGTGATCGAACCTCTGATGAACGATATGTACGGATACTCAAGCGCGGTTATCTCAGAGGGTAATATTGTAATCATGGCTATCATGATTCTGGCTATATTTATCATACCGGTTGTCAACTTCTTCATTTTCAGGAAGAGCTACAACAAGGACATAATGATGTATATGGCAGGTGCCAATGCCGGAGACAATAAGCACTTCGTAGACGCCTACGGCGAGCCTAGGGAGCTGGTTACATCCAACTGGTATATGACAGAATGGTTTGGCGAGGATAAGCTCTTCAAGCCGGCAGTAATCCTGGGAGCCTTCATTATCCTGGTATTCCTGATAACAGTAGTAGCAGGAGGGTCAATATTATGAGTATAACAAGTAGAATAATCTGCATGGTTGCCTACATATTACTGGCACCCTTTGTCGGCGGCCTTTTGGACGGCTGCGACCGTGTCCTCTCTGCAAGAATGCAGGGACGTAAGGGCCCCAAGCTGCTTCAGCCCTTCTATGATATATACAAGCTCTGGAAGAAGCAGATGCTCAAGACCAACGGCTTTCAGCTTTTGCTTTTAGCATCATACCTCTTCTTCGTAGTGCTCTCGGGATCGCTCCTTTTCGGCGGTTTCGATATGCTGATGTGCTTCTTCGCGCTGTCGACATCGGCAATGTTCATGGTGCTCGCTTCGTCTGCGACTCATTCGCCCTTTGCGGCAGTGGGAACCCACAGAGAATTGGCACAGATGATGTCCTATGAGCCTATGGAGCTCCTCACGGCAGTGGGCTTTTACCTGGCAGTCAATTCCTTCCAGGTATCCGATATCGTGAGCAGCAGCGTTCCGGCTATTGTGTACGCACCGGGCTTCTTCATCGGTTTTGTATTTATACTGACTATCAAGTTCAGAAAGTCACCATTTGACATCAGTACCTCACACCACGCTCATCAGGAGGTTGTAAAGGGACTGACTCAGGAATTCATCGGACGCGAGTACGCCATGGTTGAGGTGGCAGAGTGGTATGAGCAGGTATTCTTATATGCCATCATCGCACTCTTCTTTATCACTTCTAATCCGATCAGCTATGTGTGGGCTATACTTGCTGTAGCTGTGGTATTTTTCCTGGAAGTGCTGATCGACAACACGTCAGCCCGTGTAAAATGGCAACTCATGGTCAAACTGGCCTGGGGAGTTACCATCATAGCCGGCGGTCTGAACCTGTACATTCTTGAGCTTATAGCTAAGTAGGGAGGAAGAAGATGAGTAAAAATATTGAGAGATCACCGTGGCTTCTCCACTACGATGGATCAAGCTGCAACGGATGTGATATAGAGGTACTTGCATGTACCACACCTGTGTATGATGTCGAGAGATTCGGCGTCATCAACACGGGAAATCCTCTTCACGCTGACATTTTCCTGGTAACGGGAGGAATCAACAGCCAGAATGCTGAGGTTGTAAAGCAGATATACTGGCAGATGCCAAAGCCCAAGGTCGTAGTGGCAGTCGGAACCTGCGCCTGCACAGGCGGAATCTTCAAGGAATGCTACAACATCCAGGGCGGCGTCGATACGGTAATCCCGGTCGACCTCTATGTGCCGGGCTGCGCTGCAAGACCCCAGTCGATCATCGACGGGGTGGTCAAGGCAGTTGACCTCTTTCACAAGAAGCATGTTGAGTTCGAGGACCTCTGGTCCAAGGGCCTGTATGTGACCGAGGAGGAGCGCATGGCCCGCGAGGAAGCCAGAAAGCGTGAGAAGGCCCAGGCCGAGGAGCTTGCGCGTCAGGCTCTCGAGGCAGCGGCAGAGGCCGAGAAGGCAGCGGCTGCAGCAGCTAAGGTGGACATCGTTATGGAGGCACCTAAGCATGAAGAGTTAAAGCCTGAGGTTCTGGCCGAGGCTAAGGCTAAGGCAGCAGAAGCTAAGGTCGAGGAGACCAAGGCAGCTGAAGTCAAGACTGAGGAGAACAAAGAGGAAGGAGGAGTACAGTAATGGAAATGATCCAGGATACGATCTATAAGATCGATAAGGTCGATCTGCTTCCTGTAATCATGGAAAAGAAGCAGAATATGTGGCGACTGGTGCAGATCTGTTGCGCATTTGCCGATGAGCATTACGAGGTTACCTACTCCTTCGCCTATCCCTATGGTTACGACATAATGAACTATCGTCTGGTGGTTGAGAAGGACGAGGAGGTTCCGAGTATCTCGCGTGTCTACAAGGCAGCCATCCTCTATGAGAATGAGATGAGAGAACTCTTCGGACTGAATGTTACCTACATCAAGGAGGATATGCATAACAAGCTCTACCGCATCGATGCAAAGACTCCTTTCGTTGAGAAGAAGGAGGACAAGTAAGATGGCAAAGAGAAGTGTAATTCCTTTCGGACCACAGCACCCGGTACTCCCGGAGCCTGTACATCTTGACCTCGTGATGGAGGACGAGACAGTCATCGAGGCTATCCCTTCGATCGGATATATCCACAGGGGTCTTGAGAGCCTTGTCAAGAAAAAAGATTTCAATGAGATGGTATATGTAACAGAGCGTATCTGCGGTATCTGCTCCTTTATGCACGGCATGGGCTACTGCATGGCGGTAGAGAAGATCATGGACGTACAGGTGCCGAGACGCGCGGAGTATCTGCGTACCATCTGGGCAGAGATGAGCCGTCTTCACAGCCACCTGCTCTGGCTGGGACTTCTGGCAGATGCCTTCGGATTCGAGGCCCTCTTCATGCAGTCCTGGAGACTGAGAGAGAAGATCCTCGATATGTTCGAGGAGTCGACCGGCGGACGAGTTATATTTTCCGTTAACAAGGTCGGCGGCGTGCTGAAGGATATGCCGCAGGACATGCTGGACAGATTCGTTGAGACCTTAAACGGAATGGAAAAAGAGATCCGCGAGGCCTGCGATGTATTTTTAAATGACTACACTGTTAAGTCAAGACTCGTAGGAGTAGGTATTCTGACCGAGGAGGAGGCAATACGCCGAGGAGCAGTAGGACCTATGATGCGTGCCAGCGGAATAGCGGTGGATATGAGAAAGACAGGCTATGCAGCCTATGATGACATCGATTTCGAGATCATCACAAGCGATGCCTGTGACAGCTACGGCAGATGCGAGGTTCGTATCGGCGAGATATATCAGTCCATCGATATAATCAGACAGGCTGTTGCCAAGATCCCCGAGGGCGAGATCTCTGTACCTGTAAAGGGCTTCCCCAAGGGAGAGGCTTATGTCAGACTTGAGCAGCCCAGAGGCGAGGCCTTCTACTATGTAAGGGCCAACGGAACCAAGTTCCTCGACAGGATGAGAGTCCGCACTCCCACCTTTGCCAACTTGAGAGCATTGACACAGACCCTGCAGGGATGCCAGTTTGGTGATGTACCGCTTCTGATCCTCACCATCGATCCATGCATAAGCTGTACAGAGAGATAGGAGGGTGACATGGGACAGTATTTTACATTTGCAAAGACTGCAATCAAGAATTTATTTTCAAAGCCTGCTACAACCTCTTATCCTTTTGAGCCTGCGGTATATCCGGAGCGCTCGAGGGGCCATGTTGAGATAGATGTGGACCTCTGCATACTCTGCGGTATGTGCATGAGGAGCTGCCCGCCGGGAGCCATAGAGGTAAAAAGAGCCGACAGCGTATGGACCATCAACCGTTTCGACTGTGTTCAGTGCGGTTACTGTGTTGAGAAATGTCCTAAGAAGTGCCTGTCCATAGTACCGGGCTATCAGGAGCCGGGCGCGGAGAAATACATCTGCGAGTTCAAGGTTCCGGTAAAGCCGGCACCGGCCAAGCCAGCGGCAGCTAAACCTGCGGCAGCAAAACCGGCTGCACCTGCAGCAGAAGCACCAAAGGCAGAGGCTCCAAAAGCCGATGCACCAAAGGCTGAGGCATAGGCATATATTTACATGTGATTATGTTATAATGAGAACTGTTCCCAGATATGTTGGAACAGTTCTTTTATGTTATCGATCGGGTACATAGGATGAGAGAGATCATGAGGGTGACGGGCCTGGTCCAGGGAATAGGATTCAGACCCTTCGTGGCCGAGACGGCGGAAAAACTGAATATCACGGGTTGGGTCAGGAACACAGAGGGCCTGGTCACGATACTCGCAGACGGCGATGAGTCTGCCATAGAGGAGATGATCAGGATCATCCGTGAAAAGCCGCCGGTTGGAGCCTGGATAGAAGACGTGCGGGTCGAGGAGATATGTGAGGACGGTGAGAGTGATGGCGCAAATGATGGCGAGTATGACAGCAAGTATGATGTCGAAAGCCGTGACGGCAGGCAAGCAGGAGCATTTCGCATAATCAAAAGCAACCATGAGGCTCTAAGCAGCTATACGGTGCTTCCGGCCGATATAGCCACCTGTGACAGATGCCTGGCCGAGATGCATGATCCAACCAACCGCAGGTACAGACATCCCTTTATCAGCTGTACCGCCTGCGGGCCCCGCTACAGCATCATAGATGAGATACCCTACGACAGGGACCACATATCCATGCGTATATTTGATATGTGCCCGGATTGTGAGAACGAATATACGAAAAAGGGCAATATAAGAAGGCATGCTCAGACCATAGCCTGCAGGGACTGCGGGCCGAGGCTTGGGTTTGAAGTTATCACGGACGCTGCTCTTAAGAAGGATCCTGAAATTAAGCCGGATGCGATATCGTATGCAGAGTCATATGCAGCACTTGATACAACGAGCGATGATCGCTGCCTTAAGGAGGCTATAAGGCTCTTAAATGACGGCGCTATCCTTGCCATAAAGGACATAGGAGGCTATCATCTGGCCTGCTCGCCATTTGAAAAAAAGGCGGTGGAGGCACTCAGGGCCATAAAGGGGAGGGAGAGCAAGCCTTTTGCGGTCATGTTTGCGGATATGGATGCTCTGAAGCGTTATTGTCTGGCAGATGAGGACGAGGAAGGACTTCTCACATCGCCGGCCAGACCCATTGTGCTGGTGAAGAAGCGTGACAAGGCGGCGTCCCCCATGTGCCAAGCCGTGTGTGGAACCAGCCCCGACATAGGGGCCATGCTCCCCTGCAATCCGCTTCAGGCACTTTTGACAGAGGCTTGCGGGCCCCTGATCATGACCAGTGCCAATATAACAGGCGAGATCATAACCACAGATGACGATAAGATGAAAAGCTGGATGGAGGAGACTTCCGGTAAGACCGGGGTTAGTCTGGCAGTCCTGTCAAATGACAGGCCAATAGTCACGCCACTCGATGATTCGGTCATGAAGGTGGTCAACGGCAGACAGCAGTTCATAAGGAGGGCAAGGGGCTATGTGCCGCTTCCGATAAGCCTGCCGGTGAGCCGGAAGGTGATATCAGGACGGACAGGAGGACACTGTATTCTGGCGGCCGGGGGCGATCTGAAGTCCTGCTTTGGTTATTATGTCGGGATTGACAAGGACTACGGAAGAGCCTATCTCAGCCAGCATTTGGGTGATCTGGACGAACTGGGCTGCATGAGGCAGTATGACCATGAACTTAAGCGGATGAGCAGGCTGTTCGGCTTCGATGCTGATATGGTCGCCACCGATAAGCATCCGGGTTATGAGTCAGTCAGATATTTTGCCGAATCAACCGGGCGGGCAGGGCAGGCTGGACAATCGGCTGCAAGGCATGTGATGGTTCAGCACCATAAGGCCCATGTGGCCTCAGTCGTGGCTGAGCATGGCCTTACGGGAAAGGTCATAGGCTTTGCCTTTGACGGAACAGGCTACGGAGATGACGGCACTGTGTGGGGCAGCGAGGTCTTTACATTTGAAATACCCGAGACTGACGGAATGGCAGAAGGCTGCAGCGGAAGGAATGCCGTAAAGATAGACAGGATAGCCCACCTAGCGCCAGTCAGGCTGATCGGAGGAGATGAGGGCGCCAGAAATGCAGATACCATATTGTGCGGATACCTGCGTGAGATAGCAGGGGTTAATGCAGCGAATATGACAGACCTGCTTCCGGATAAATATGATATGATAGGAAAAGCCATCGATGCAGGGCTGAATACGATCACCTCCACATCGATGGGAAGGCTTTTCGACGCGGTCAGCGCAATGCTCGGCATTTGCCACTATAACAGCTATGAAGGCCAGGCGGCCATGGAACTGGAGAACGAGGCGGCAGGGGCCGGGGATGCCTGCCCGCTTGGGATGGAGATAATCGAAAGAGTCAATCAGGGCTATGATAAGGCAAACGCCGGAGTCGAACTTATAATGGATACCGGAATCCTCTTTGCGGGGATCGCCGATGCTTTAGACAGGGGTGTGGACAGAGGCAGTATAGCCAGAGGCTTCATAATAGCAGTCTCCGATGCTATAGTAGAGATTAGCAGGAGAGTCAGGGAGCGGGATGAAGGCTACAACAAGGTGGCCCTGTCAGGCGGTACTTTTTTAAACAGGATACTGCTGGAGGATCTCGAACCAAAACTTTTAAGGGAAGGTTTTGAGGTCTACAGGAATGAGCAGGTTCCGCCGGGGGACGGCGGGCTGTGCCTGGGACAGATGTATCTGGCAATGAATGGGTGAAGACGCATGAATCTCGAAATTCAAAAGAAGACAATCCAAAATGCACATATCCTCGTGCTCATCGGGCGCATCGATACCGAATCAGCGCCAATTTTGCATGCTGCCATCGCCGGGGTTGAACTGGGTGAGGGTGAAATATGCGTGCTCGATTTTGACGAGCTGAGCTATATCTCCTCGAGCGGGCTGAGAGAGCTTATGCTGGCCAGAAAACGCTTCGGCGAGGATGCATTTATGGTGGTTAATGTCAACGAGGCGGTAGAGGACATATTTGTCTCCACGGGATTTTCCGAGATCATTGCCTATAACCGGAAGCTGACGGCGCTCGATTACAGC
>R03__coassemble_822_pt1 | contig 16369 bp, 18 predicted proteins | sample R03__metabat2_high_PE_045 | metagenome-assembled genome bin R03 | reverse complement strand
AAGAGAACAATAACTTTCAGGAAAATGTAAAAACACTTATGGAGGGCATGGACGGCTTCCTTTCGAGCAAGATGGAAGTCGGCACTCCAATCCATGTAGACGATACGATCATCGTTCCCATGGTTGATGTAACCTTTGGTATGGGGGCAGGAGTCCTTGGAGGAGACGGCAAGACTAATGGCGGTGCCGGCGGAATGGGCGCCAAGATGACGACCAGTGCCGTGCTGATCATCAAGGATGGCTATACAAGGATCATTAATGTATCTACCCACACCGGAATAGACAAGCTTCTTGATATGGTTCCTGAACTTGTTGATATGATATCCGCCAAGAAGGGCACATCCAAGAAGTCAACGACTATCGTTGATGATGTGCAGGATATTTTAAATCCTGATGAAACAGAAGAGTAGACATAAAAAAAGGAGCTGAATGATCAGCTCCTTATCTTTTATATTGGCTTTAAGCTCTCTCGACTTTGCCGGAACGTAAACAGGATGTACATACGTACAGTTTCTTGGGTGTTCCGTTAACAATGCATTTTACAGACTTAACATTGGAATTCCAAATTCTGTTTGACCTTCTATGAGAGTGGCTCACATTGTTACCAAAATGAGCGCCTTTTCCACAAACTGCGCATTTAGCCATGTCGCTGCACCTCCTTGTAATTTATCTTGTCACAATCGCAACATTGGTATTCTAACAAAACTGTATTCATATTGCAAGAAAAAATTATTCTTTTTCTTGATTTTGGTACATTTAGGCAATTATAAGTTGTCAAGTCAGCCTATAACAAGTATAATTTATAAGTATTTTTATGTCTGAAATATGCTTGGACCAGGAGGTTTAATATGCAAGGTGAGATGAATACAAAATTAGGCAAGATAATTATAGATACCGATGTGGTAGCTACTTACGCAGGCTCCATTGCAGTTGAGTGCTTTGGAATCGTAGGTATGGCTGCTGTGAATGTCAAGGATGGTCTGGTTAAGCTCTTGAAAAGAGATTATCTGAATCACGGTATAAGCGTAAGGATCAATGACAATAATGAGATCTCATTTGATTTTCATGTTATTGTATCCTATGGAATCAATATAGAGACCGTATGTGACAATTTAAGAGATAATGTTAAGTATAAGGTTGAGGAATTCACCGGTATGACCGTAACTGATATCAATGTCTACGTCGAAGGCGTAAGAGTTATCGACTAAGGAGGATATAGACGTGGAGATTAAGACTGTAGATTCGATCATGCTTTCGCAGATGTTTTTAGCCGGCGCTAAAACACTTGAGGCGAAAAAGGAATTGATCAACGAACTGAACGTATTCCCTGTTCCGGATGGTGATACGGGAACCAACATGACTATGACGATCATGTCGGCGGCCAGAGAGGTTGCTGCACTTGAGAACCCGGATATGAAGACCGTTTCCAAGGCTATATCATCCGGATCCTTAAGGGGAGCCAGAGGTAATTCGGGCGTCATCCTATCCCAGCTCTTCAGAGGCTTCTCTAAAGTAGTCAAGAATTACGATGAGCTGACAGTGGATGTCGTAACTGAATCCTTTCAGAAGGCTGTCGAGACGGCCTACAAGGCTGTTATGAAGCCTAAGGAAGGCACTATACTTACCGTTGCCAAGGGCGTTGCTGACAGGGCACTTGAGGTCTGCGAAGAGACCGACGATTTCGTCGTTTTTGTCCAGGAGATTCTTAAGGCTGCAGAGGATACACTTGCCAAGACACCTGACATGCTTCCTGTATTAAAGCAGGCAGGAGTAGTCGATTCCGGCGGACAGGGACTTGTCGAAGTCTTAAGGGGCGGATATCTGGCTATGATCGGTGAGATTACTGACTTTTCGATCGGTGGTGAGACCGAGAAGAAGGCTGAACCTGAAGAGGAGTATGACTACAGCTTCAGTATGAAGATCGGACGTCTTGATGCTTCCTTCGATACCATGAGGAATGACTTTAACGCCTACCTTGAGCGCAAGGGCTTTGGCATCAAGCAGAACGCCACACCGGATATGCTTTCAATCGAATGCCAGACCAATGAGCCCGGCAAGATCATAACCAAGGCCATCATGATGGGCTATATCGATGATCTGAAGGTTGAATATAACAATAAGCCCGAACTTGAGACCGCCTCAGCTTCAACACCGACCGCTGTTTCTGCAGTAACTGATATGCCGGCCGAGAAGAAGGCCATGGGATTTGTCGCAGTATCTATCGGTGAAGGAATCAATAATCTGTTTACGGAACTCGGAGCGGATCAGATCATTGCCGGTGGGCAGACCATGAATCCCTGTACTGATGATTTTCTTGCTGCTATCGATAAGGTTAATGCCGATACGGTTTTTCTGCTTCCTAATAACAAGAATGTCATACTGGCTGCCAACCAGGCTGTTGATCTATGCAAGGACAAGCGGATTATTGTGATCCCCAGCAAGACTATACCGCAGGGAATCACAGCACTCATCAACTTCATACCCGACGAGACTCCGGAAGAGAATTTTGCCCGAATGGAAGAGGAAATCAAGAATGTCAAGACAGGAGAGGTTACCTATTCTATCAGGGATACGTTGATAGATGACAAGGAGATTCACCAGGGCGATTATATGGGAATAGGCGATAAGGGAATCCTTGCAGTCAGCAAGGACATGACCGAGGCTGTCCTTGATATGCTTTCTCAGATCGTTGATGAAGATTCTGCCCTTATAAGCCTATATTACGGAGCTGATGTTACTGCCGAGGATGCAGAAGCCCTGGCAGCTAAGGTCCGTGAGAGGTTCACTTCTTTAGATATTGAGCTCGCTGAGGGCGGCCAGCCTATATATTATTACGTTCTTTCAGTGGAATAAGATCATGTTACCATCAGATGCACCTGTCAGAGAACTGAAGGGGATCGGTGAGGTTACAGAGAAATATATGGCAAAATTGGGAGTATACACCGTTGGTGATATACTCTCTTTTTATCCAAGAACCTATTTCGAATACCCCGATCCGGTGACCTTTGACGAGATTACAAGTCCATATTTTTCATATGATGAACCGGTCGCCGTGATAGGATATCTGAAGACGCCGGTCTTGAATAAAAAAACCAGGCGGATGGAGATCTCTATCGGCAATATTTTTATGGAAAATTCAGCATATTCAATAGAATGTGTATGGTTTAATATGCCCTATATGAGGATGCAGGTCAAACCTAAAATATGGTATGTCTTTTTCGGAAAGATAAGCCGGGATGGCAATCGACTTAAGATGTCGTCGCCAATGGTTAAATCGATAGATCAATACAAATCTCTGCAGACGACCCTGCAGCCGGTTTACCACCTTACCAGGGGTATTAAAAACAAGACAATAAAGGACGCAGTTGAACAGGCTCTGATCGAAAGCTCCATATCTGATCCTTACCCGTCTGTATTGCTTGAAAAACGGAAGCTTGAAGCAATGGAAAAGGCCTGCCGCTATATCCATTTTCCATATAACAGGGATGACCTAAGAAGCGCTGTCAACAGAATCGTCTATAACGAGTTCCTTGAGTATATAATCTCGGCAAACCTCAAGAAGGGTGATCATGTGACAAATGAAAATCCTTATGAATTCAAGGACTTTACCCTCTTTGACAGGGTTCGATTCGATCTGCCCTTTGAATTGACAGAGGGTCAAAAGACGGCCCTTGATGATATCGTTTCCGATATGACAGGGCCATACTCCGGGGACCGTCTCATACAGGGAGATGTCGGAAGCGGCAAGACTATAGTCGCATTTCTGGCTATGATCCTTGCTGCCTCCAATGGCTATCAGGCTGCTATAATGGCGCCTACCGAAGTGCTTGCATCGCAGCACTTTAAAAGCTTTACAAAGCTGGCCAAGGACAATGGGCTTGATATAAAGGCTGTACTTCTTACAGGTTCACTTAAGTCTTCCGAGAAGAAAAAAGTGCAAAAAGAGATATCAAGTGGTGAGGCCTCGATCATAATCGGTACACATGCTGTGATCCAGGAAAGTGTTGAATTCGATAATCTCGCGCTTGTCATAACCGACGAGCAGCATCGTTTCGGCGTCAAACAGAGGGATGCGATCCAAAAGAAGGGTCTTGCACCGCATGGAATAATCATGAGTGCTACGCCTATACCCAGAACCCTGGCTAAGATACTGTATTCCGACATGGATATATCCGTTATCAAGGACAAACCCTCAAACAGGCTCCCGATAAAGACCTGTGTGATCAAGGAGAATAAGAGGGCAGCAGCTTATAATTTTATCAAAAGAGAATTGGATGCCGGACATCAGGCATATATTATCTGCCCGCTAGTCAGCGCCAGTGAGACTACAGAAGCTGAAAATGTCACTGAATACAAGCAGAAACTGTTGCCTTATTTTGACGAGGACAGGATAGCCATACTGCATGGCAAGATGAAAGCAGAAGAGAAGGCTCGGATAATGCAGGCCTTTTACGAAAAGAAGACGGATATTCTTGTGTCCACTACGGTTATAGAAGTAGGAATAGACGTTCCTAACGCAACGATCATAATGATCGAAAATGCAGCAAGGTTCGGCCTGGCGGCTCTTCATCAGCTGAGAGGAAGAGTCGGAAGAGGCAGAGACCAGTCATATTGTATACTCATGGATGACAGCAAGGGGCAGACTGTCAGTGAGCGACTTGATATAATGAATCAATCCGACGATGGCTTCTATCTGGCTGAAAGTGATCTCAAAATGAGAGGTGCCGGAGACCTGTACGGAATCAGGCAGAGTGGAGATATGAGCTTCAAGATCGCCGATATAATCAGGGATGCAGATATATTAAAGGCTGCCTCGGAAGACGCAACCCTTATAATAAAAGCGTATACGGATGCAGATGATGACCTGCATTCACAGGCCGTCACTATGGTTGACTATGTGACGAAAAATCTGAAAAATGCCTACACCAATCTCTAATCGATCCTGGTCAGTCCCTCTAAGGATGGGGATGCCAGCATCGAGTAATTGGTATAATATATTACGAATCCGGGCAGAGCATTTGCAGGCTTTTTGACATTCTTTTTCTGCAGATAATCGATCTCAACCTTGCCGGATTCACTGCAGCTTGAATAGTAGGCCGCAACGGAGGCTGCTTTCTCAAATATATGGTCGGGAATTTCCCGGCCATTATTTTTTAGTACTACATGGCTTCCGGGGGCTTTTTTAATATGAAACCACCAGTCGTTACCTGTGGCGAATTTAAAGGTAAGCTCGTCGTTCTGGTAATTGTTTCTCCCGACATAGATATCAAAACCGTCAGAAGTGACATAATGCAAAGGCTTGCTTTTTGCGGCATTGTCCTTTCTCCTGTTGGAAGTACGCTTTTTGACATAACCGAAATCGTACAGCTCATCGTGGATCGCATTCAGATCGGCCTGACTTTCGGCAAGCGACAGTGCAGTCTCTATGGAAGCAAGATGGCTTATGGTTCTTTTTGTCTCCTCGATCTGATCTGTAAGATTGGCCCTGGTCCTTTTTAGTTTGTTATATTTTTCAAAGTAGGCCACAGCGTTTTGTGCAGCTGTCTTTGACGCATCGAGAGGTATGGTGATCTCTTTATTATCGTAATAGTTAACAAGTGTGACATTTTCAGCCATCGGCTCGACCATATAGGCATAGGTGTTGAGAAGTTCACCATAGATCCTGCAGGTCTCCATTTTGTCGGTATCCTTGAGCTGCTTTTCCTGGAGCATAAGCTTCTTTCTATTCCTGTCCAACAGAATGGATACATTTTTTCGCAGATCCTGAGACCGCTGGCTTATATTATTCTTTTGATTTTTGCCGGCAAAATAAGTGTCTATGGCATAAGAAATGCTGTCACAGGACCTGCATTCAAGATCCTCGAAAATACTAAGCGGAAGGGCAAAATAGTCACGGATTGTATCTTTGCTGTAATAAATACAGGGTGCAAAGTCATTGTCTTTTATGCTATCAATGAACCTGGTCAATTCATCTGTAAGCCTTATGACTTCCGAAGGATTCAGAGCCTGACAGGACAGATCACCGTCTATATGAGCCCTGTAGGCGATCTCCTGACCTATAACCGGTGAAAAACCGGTAAGAGAGGTATATATAGCCTTTGAAACCGGAAGAGGCTTGGCAAATATAGATTCAAGGATGTCCTCATCAAGTGCAAACGGGTCATATTTTTCATCGGTGACGGGAACGAAATACTTCCTGCCCGGGAGGACTTCTCTTACCGAACTTACTGAATAGCTTACATGCTTGATTGCATCTATTATGACGTCATCTTCATCGGTAAATATTATGTTGCTGTGTTTGCCCATGATCTCAACATAGAGGAATTTGCGGCATAGATCGCCCAGTTCATTCAGATGTTCAATGGTAAACCTGATAACGCGATCCAGTCCAAGCTGCTCAACTTCTGTGATACGGCCGTTTGAGATGTGCTTCCTTAAGACCATACAGAAATTGGGAGCAGAAAGGGGCGACTGCTTGTTGATATTTGTTTCGCAGATATAGGGCAGTGAAGCGTTGGCGCTTATCAGTATTCGGCCTGAGTAATTTCTGCTTTTGTATGACAGCAAAAGTTCATATTCCTCAGGCTGGGCAATTTTCGATATCCGAGCCTCGGATAAATGTATTTTCAGCTCACTGACGAGACAGTGAGTGGTTATTCCGTCAAATGCCATTATTTCCACCTCAAAACATAAAAGAAAGGACTCTTTGGTTTGACTAAAGAGAGCCTTTTCTATATAATATTATACGACTATGTGCGCAATTTTCCAGCGGATTGGAGTAAAACATGATCTCAAGCATGACTGGCTTCGGCCATTTTGAAATTGAAGAGAACGGATATAAGATAACTACAGAGATAAAATCCGTTAATCACAGGTATCTGGATCTTAATATCAAGCTGCCCCGCAAGTTCAATGCCTATGAGTCTCATGTGAGAAATATTATAAAAGAAAAGCTGGGAAGAGGCAAAGTCGACATCTATATAACCTACGAGGCTGCGGCTGACAAGCTGCAGAGCCTTGTATATAATGAGCAGATAGCTTCTGATTATATTTCCAACATCAGATCACTTGCTGAACGCTTTGATCTGGATTGCGGATTTACAGCATATGAGATTGCCAGGCTGCCTGAAGTCTTTGAATTTACCAACAATTCAGAAGATGAGGATGAACTGGAGAGACTTCTTACATCATCCGTCCAGGGCTGCCTTGAGGTATTCTCCGGTACAAGAAGAAGTGAGGGAGCCAGACTTGCGGAAGATCTTTCGGAGAAGCTTAATTACATGGCCGAACTGATCGACAGGCTTGAGGAACTAAGCCCTGTTATCATTGATGAGTATCAGGAACGGCTTAAGGCCAAGATAGCAGAGCTGCTTGGTGACGAGCATATTGACGAGTCAAGGATCGCATCCGAGGTTGTTATCTATGCCGACAGAGTCTGCATAGACGAAGAGATGGTAAGGCTTAAGAGTCATGTTCAGGAGATGAAGGCTGATCTGGATAAGGATAATATCGGGCGCAAGCTTGATTTTATTGCTCAGGAGATGAACAGAGAGGCTAATACGATCCTCTCCAAGTCTACCGACTCCAGAGTAGCGTCGATCGGTATAGAGCTTAAGACCCTCGTTGAAAAGGTCAGAGAGCAGGTTCAGAATATCGAATAGAGGTAATTTTATGGCAAATAAGGGAATGATCATTGTACTTTCCGGCTTTTCTGGAGCCGGTAAGGGCACCATAATGAAGCACCTTCTCAATAAATATCCCAAGGATTATAATCTGTCGATATCTGCCACCACCAGACAAAAGCGGTCCACAGAGGAGGACGGAAGGGAATATTTCTTCAAGTCCGTTTCCGAATTTACCGATATGATCAAGGAGAACAGACTCCTGGAATATGCTTCATTTAACGGCAATTACTACGGAACTCCGCGGGATTATGTCGAAAAGCTTGTGGATGAGGGCAAGGATGTCATACTTGAGATTGAAGTTCAGGGGGCACTTAACGTCAAGAAACTTTATCCGGATGCCCTGCTCCTTTTCGTGATGCCTCCCTCTGCCGATGAATTAAAAAAGCGTCTGGTTGGAAGAGGCACAGAGTCAGAGGAGGTTGTGGCCCAAAGGCTTGCCATTTCCTCAAAGGAGTCACATTATATGGATAAGTATGACTATCTTATCATCAACGATGTGCTCGAGGATAGTGTAGAACAGGTGCACAGGATCATAAGATCCGAGCATCTTGCTATCAGGAGAAATCCTGACAAAATAAATCAAATGCAGGACCAGCTTCTGGCCTTTGCGAAAGGAGAATAAGATGATACATCCGTCATATGTAGAATTAATGCAGGTAGTTAATGAGAACTGTGAAATAGGCGAGGAACCGGTTGTAAACAGCCGTTACAGCATTGTTTGTGCAACAGCTAAGAGGGCCAGACAGATAGTAGATGGTGCCGAGACTGATATAGAGATCACAGCAAGCAAGAAACCGCTTTCAGCTGCCGTGGACGAGCTCTATAACGGAACCCTCAAGATCCTTACCGATGCAGAGGCTGAAGAACTTGAAAAAGCCACTGCTCCTGTCGAAACTTCAGAGGAAGAAACAGCAGAAACAGAGGAAGAGGCTGTCGAAGCTTAAGAGGCAGAATATGCGTATATATTTTGTATCTTTGGGATGCGATAAGAACCTTGTCGATGCGGAACATATGCTTTCGCTTCTGACGGTTGGCGGCCATACCATATGTGATGATGAATATGAGGCTGATGTGATAATCGTCAACTCCTGCTGTTTCATTAAGGATGCTTTGGAGGAGAGCATAGACAGCATCCTCGAGCTGGCAGCAATGAAAGAAGATGGCAATTGCAAGGCTCTTATAGTCACAGGCTGTATGGCGCAGAGATTTTCGGATGAGATAATGCAAGAGATACCCGAGGTAGATGCCATCGTAGGGACTAATTCTTTCGAGGATATCCTTAAGGCAATTGATTCTTGTATGATTTCGGATGAGACTTATGTATCCCTTAAAGCTTTAGATACCATCCCGCAACTCACCGGCCGGATTATGACGACCGGAGGATATTTTGAATATCTCAAGATAGCGGAGGGCTGCGATAAGTATTGCAGCTACTGCATCATTCCATATATAAGAGGAAGCTATCGTAGCGTTCCCATGGAGATGCTTCTTGAAGAAACTGAACGAATGGTTGCTGACGGCGTCAGAGAGATATGCCTGGTTGCCCAGGAGACAACTATTTACGGTACTGATCTATATGGCCATAATGCCTTGCCGGAGCTTATAGATAAGCTGAGTCGTATTGATGACCTGAGATGGATCAGGATCCTGTATTGTTATCCCGAGGAGATCACTGATGAACTCATAGAGACCATAGCAACCAATCCCAAGGTTTGCCATTATCTGGACCTTCCGATACAGAGCGGATCAGACAACGTACTTAAGGCTATGGGACGAAGGACTGATGCGGAAGCTATCAGAAGAGTCGTTGCAAAACTCAGAGACAGGATTCCTGACATAGCCTTAAGGACGACGATGCTTTGTGGATTTCCGGGAGAGACCGAGGAGGACCATCAGGCTACGCTTGACCTGATAGGCGATCTTAAGTTTGACAGGCTGGGATGCTTTACCTACTCCAGGGAGGAGGGGACCAGGGCTGCCGAGTTGGACTCACAGATCGATGAGGATATTAAGGAACGACGCAGAGAAGAGATAATGCTTTTAGAGCAGTCGATAATATTTGACAGGAACGAGTCTTATATCGGCGAAGAGCTGGATATAATCGTTGAAGGAAGAGTCGTTGATGAAGACAACCTCTATATGGGAAGAAGCTACAGAGACGCTCCTTCTGTAGATGGCATGGTATTTGTCCATTGTGATCATGAACTTATGTCAGGAGATTTTATAAGGGTCAGGATCACAGCGGCTGAGAATTATGATCTGATAGGAGATATAGTAGATGAATTTGCCTAATAAACTTACTTTGTTCAGAGTCTTTCTTGTTCCGTTTTTTGTATTTTTCCTTCTTTTCAAGCCGGAGGATTTTACATTTCGTATGATAGCACTCGTTATATTTATAGTGGCCAGTCTTACGGATATGCTTGACGGCAAGATCGCTCGTAAATATAACCTTATCACCAATTTCGGTAAATTTATGGATCCGCTGGCCGATAAGCTTTTGGTTTGCTCCGCTCTTATATGCCTGATCGCAACAGAGCAGCTGCCTGCATGGGTCGTGATTGTTATCATAGCCAGAGAATTCATAATCAGCGGATTCAGGCTCATTGCTTCTGACAATGGTGTTGTCATTGCAGCGAGCTATTGGGGCAAGTTCAAGACTGTGTCTCAGATGGCTCTGGTAATAGTCATGATAGCGAATTTCCAGTTTACCGCATGGTATATAATCGGTCAGATACTCATGTGGCTTGCCTTGGCACTCACAGTAATTTCTCTTATCGATTATATCGTTAAGAACAAGGACGTTTTAAGGGACACAAAATAATCCATGAGAGTCATTGCCGGAAGCAGACGACACACAATACTTAAAACAATCGAGGGTGATTCCACAAGGCCTACAACGGATCGTATTAAGGAGACGCTTTTTAATATGATCGGGCCTGACCTTTATGATGCCAGCTTTCTTGATCTGTTTGCCGGAAGCGGACAGATAGGTATAGAAAGCCTGAGCCGAGGAGCTGCGCACGCCGTTTTTGTCGAGAAGAATAAAAAGGCTCTTGACTGCATCAGAGACAATATAAAAAAGTGCGGATTTGAAAATGAAAGCAGCATAATCTGTGGTGACTGCTATGATGCAATAAAGTCAGGGCATTTCCCATATGTCTTTGATTTCGTCTTTATGGATCCGCCATATGATCATTTGATCGAAAAGGAGATCCTTAAGGCTATTAAGGACAGGGATTTTATCGATAAGGATACCACGATAATAGTCGAAGCATCCTTGGATACTGATTTCTCATATGTTTCGGATCTGGGCTTTATCTTGATAAAGCAAAAGATTTATAAAACTAATCAGCACGTATTTTTGAAGCTTGCTTAATGGAGGTTTTATGAAGAGGGCAATCTATCCCGGAAGTTTTGATCCGGTTACGTTTGGACATCTTGATATATTAAGGAGAGCGTCCGATGTGTTTGACGAAGTCATAATCGGAGTCTTGAATAACAGTTCAAAAAAGTCTCTTTTTACAGTTGAGGAGAGAGTTGAAATACTTGAAAATCTGTGTAAGGATATGGATAATGTCAGGGTGGTCTCTTTCGGCGGACTCCTCGTTGATTTTGCCAAGGAGATGGACGCGCATATCATTATCAGAGGCTTGAGGGCCGTTTCGGATTTTGAATATGAACTGCAACTGGCCCAGACCAATCATGTTCAGATGCATGAACTTGATACTATATTTTTTGCTACGGATCTCAATTATTCATATTTGAGTTCCACTATCGTTAAGGAATTTGCTTCTTACGGCGGTGATATTTCCAGGTTTGTACCTGAAGAGATCATTCCACTTATATATAATAAGTATAATAATAACAAATAGGAGGTTATATCATGGCAAGTGTAATTGAAGACATTATTGATGAGCTGGAGGAGTACATAGAGAGCTGTAAGCCTGCGATGCTTTCCAACACCAACATTATTGTAAATAAAGACGAGATTGACGCTCTGCTTGATGAACTCAGGAGCAAGACTCCCGATGAGATCAGGAGATATCAGAAGATCATCAACAACAAGGAGGCAATACTTGCCGATGCGCAGAAGAGAGCAGATGCTATTATCGCACAGGCGCAGATCGAGACAGACGAGCTTGTAAGCGAGCACCAGATCATGCAACAGGCCTATGCCAGAGCCAACGAAGTCGTTATGGTTGCTACCAAGCAGGCAGATGAGATCTTAAGCAAGGCTACAACAGACGCCAACAATATCCGCACCTCTGCCATGGCATATACGGATGACCTCCTTTCAAATATCCAGAGTATTATCTCAGGTACAATCGATACAACACTTGCCCGCAATGAGAGCTATGTTCATACAATGCAGGAATACCTCAACATGGTCGTATCCAACAGAAATGAACTGAATCCCGGGGCTAACGTCCTCGAGACTGCAGACAACATAAATATGCCGGCTTCGATCGACGTGCCGGACGAATTATTCTAAGGTCTGAAGCATCCTTATAATAAGGATGCTTTTCTTATGTAAAAGATGAGATTAGATAAATATTTGGCTGATGCCGGCATTGGGACCAGAAGTCAGGTAAAAAAGCTTATAAAGGAAGGACATATTAAGGTCAAAGGTGAGACGGTAAAAAGTCCGGAGTGTTCAATCACGGAAGGCGATAGCGTTGAATATGATGGCAAACATGTCTTGAGCGGAGGCCTTGTATATTACATGTTCAACAAGCCAAAAGGCTGTGTGTGTGCCAATGAGGACAATCTGAACCAGACAGTATTTTCATATGTTCCTCAGTCAAAAAAAGGCGATCTGTTTACAATAGGAAGGCTTGATAAAGATACGACCGGTCTTTTGATAATTACCAATGACGGGGATCTGTCGCATAGAATGCTAAGTCCCAGAAGACATGTCGATAAAGTATATGAGGTATTTCTGGATAAGCCCGTTGCAGACTCTATGATCGAGGATTTTTCCGCAGGCCTTGATATAGGCGATGAAAAGCCTCTTAAGCCGGCGACCCTTGAACCTGATGCTGATGACGCGAGACATTGCTTCGTTACAATAAGCGAAGGCAGGTACCATCAGATCAAGAGAATGTTTTTGAAGTATGATCTGACGGTTGAAGAGTTGCATCGTATCAGAATGGGACGATTCGAATTGAATACTGACTTGAAACCCGGTCAATACAGAACCTTAACAGATCCTGAAATGGAGTATGTAAAATACATAAAAACATATGCAGATAATTGAGATCACAGCCCGGGATGAAGGCCAGAGGCTGGACAAATTCCTAATAAAATATTTTAAGAATGCTTCGACGGGCTTCTTATATAAGATGCTTCGCAAGAAGAATATTGTACTGAATAAGAAGAAGGCCGAGGGGAACGAGATTATTAAAGATGGTGACCGGATAAGTGTATTCTTTTCCGATGAAACCTATGATAAAATGCGAGGCCAGGACAAAACAGCTTCAGATTATGATGAATTGAAGAAACTGTATTTGTCCTTTAAACCTCGGATATTATATGAGTGTGATGATTATCTGGCAGCTTACAAGCCGGCAGGTATGCTCAGTCAGAAGAGCGCAGATGCGGATGAAAGCATCAATGAGTATCTGCTTTCTTATCTGATAAATACAGGAAAGTTGAGCTGCGAGGATTATTCGCTTTTCAAGCCTTCTATTGCTAACAGGCTTGATTATAACACGGAGGGACTCATACTTTTTGCCAAGACTCTCAAAGGCAGCCAGTTTCTGTCAAAAGCAGTTAGGGAGAGAAGCATAGGCAAATACTATCTGTGTGTGGCTTCGGGCCTTATTACGACCGATATAAGCCTTGATGGCTATCTTAAAAAGGATCATGATATCAATAAAGTCGAAATCTCTTTTGATATTACCGGTGAAGATAAGAATGACTACGATCCAATAAAGACATGCGTTTACCCTCTTTATACCGACGGTGCAAATACACTGCTTGAAGTAGAACTCATAACCGGCAGGAGCCACCAGATAAGGGCCCACCTGGCGGCTATCGGTCATCCGATCATAGGCGATATGAAGTATGGTAATGAGATCGTTAATGAAAAATACAAAAGACTCGGTGTAAACAGGCAGCTTCTCATTGCCTACAAGCTTGTTATCGGTGACAATACGATAACGGTTCAGCCGAATGACATATACAGGAAGGTGATCGATTATGGCGACCTGGAATTCCAGAGGACTTAGAGGTTCTGCTTTTGAGGAGTTTATCAACAGATCCAATGAACTGTACGAGGATAACAAACTTGCTCTGGTTCAGAAGATTCCGACTCCGATAACTCCCATAAATATCGACAAGGAGACAAGGCACATTACGCTGGCATATTTTGATAAGAAATCGACAGTCGATTATATAGGGGTGGTTCAGGGCATTGCAATATGCTTTGATGCAAAGGAATGCAATACTGATACATTTCCCCTGGCCAACATACATCCTCATCAGGTTGAATTCATGAAGAAATTCGAGGAGCAGAAGGGCATTTCCTTCATTCTCATATACTTTACACACAGGGAGGAGTATTATTACCTGACCTACAGCAGGATGGCCGACTTCTGGGCCAGAATGGAGGAGGGCGGAAGAAAGAGTTTCCGCATAGAGGAACTGGATGAAGAATACTTTTTCAAATCCAAGAAAGCTGTTCTGGTTCCTTATCTCGATATGCTTCAGAAGGATATTTTGAGCAGGGAGGACCTGTAGTTGACATGCTGTGATAACTTTATTATAATAATGCAGACTTTAGCGTGGTAGCACGTTACCATACTAAAGTGAAACAAAATATAAGGATTTTATTATGAGCAGAGATTTACTTCATACACCGGATGGTGTGCGTGATGTCTACGACAATGAATACAGACATCTTAAATACATCAGAAATAAATTAAATGAGACGATCGAGACCTTCGGTTATGCGTCTATTGACACTCCGACCTTTGAATTTTTCGACATATTCAGCAAAGAAGTCGGTACTACGCCTTCAAGGGAACTGTATAAGTTCTTTGATAAGGAGGGGAATACACTTGTCCTGAGACCTGATTTTACCCCTTCTATAGCCAGAGCTGCTGCGAAATATTATATGGAAGATTCCAACCCGGTCAGATTATGCTATGAGGGCAAGGTATTTTGCAATAATGACAGTTTTCAGGGCAGACTTAAGGAATCGACTCAGATCGGAGCCGAACTAATTGGGCTCTCCGGAGCCGATGCCGATGCTGAGATAATCGCCATGGTTGTCAAGAGCCTGCTGGCTACCGGACTTACAGATTTCCAGATTAGTATAGGCCACAGCGGTATATACAAAAGCCTTGTTAACATGGCAGGCCTTGATGAGGAGGCGGCAGAGGAATTATCACTTCTTATTTCCAATAAAAATGTCTTTGGAGCTGAAGAATTCCTTGACTCACATAAGGTTTCTGCTGAAACAAAAGAGCTCTTTCAACTGTGTACTGCCATGTATCAGGAACCCGGTGAGTGGAGCAAACTCACAAAGAGCACAGGCTACACAGGCGAGATCAATGATGCCTTGAAATCGCTCGAAGACCTTTATGAGATACTCAAGATCTACGGCATAGACGGATATGTATCCTTTGAACCGGGAATAATCAGCCGACATGATTATTATACCGGCATCATCTTCGGGGCATATACTTACGGAACCGGAGAAGCTGTTGTGAGCGGAGGAAGGTACGACAAGCTTATGTCATATTTCGGGAAAAATACACCGGCTATCGGCTTTTCCATCGTTTGTGACAGACTCATGTTTGCCATGTCGGCCCAGAAACTTTTGAAGGTTAAGGACAAAAAGCGTGAGACTATCACCTATGGAGATACCAACAGAAGCAAAGCTATTAAGCAGGCAACAGAACTCAGAGAGCAGGGCATACCCGTGACTCTTATATATACAGGTAAATGATATGAATAACGACAGATATTTGACTATAGCTTTAGGCAAGGGAAGACTTGCCAAGAAGGCTATGAAGACATTTGAAAAGATAGGCATATCCTGCGAGGAGATGTGGGATCCTGACACCAGAAAACTTATATTTGTAAATGAAGAATACAAGCTCAGATTCTTTCTGGCTAAGGGACCGGATGTACCGACATATGTCGAATATGGTGCCGCCGATCTCGGAGTGGTCGGCAGGGATACAATACTTGAAGAAGCGAGAAATATTTACGAAGTTTTGGACATGGGCTTCGGCAAGTGCAGGATGTGTATATGCGGACCGGCTGAGGCCAAAGAACTACTGCAGCATAAGCAGCAGATCAGGGTAGCCACCAAGTATCCCAGAATCGCAAAAGACTATTTTTACAATAAAAAACACCAGACTGTTGAAATAATTAAGCTAAACGGGTCAATTGAGCTTGCTCCAATTGTTGAACTTTCCGATGTTATATGTGATATAGTAGAGACTGGAAGCACCTTAAGAGAAAACGGCCTGGTTGTTCTGGAAGAGGTATGTCCTTTGTCTGCCAGACTTGTTGTAAATCAGGTTTCCATGAAGATGCAGAACGAGAGGATTACAAGCCTTATCAGGGCCTTGAAGGAAGAACTTGAAAAAGAGGAATAAGATTATGCGTATTGTTGAATTGACACCTGAGACAACTGAGAATATATTGGATCAGCTTTTAAAACGCAGCCC
>R03__coassemble_782_pt1 | contig 16923 bp, 14 predicted proteins | sample R03__metabat2_high_PE_045 | metagenome-assembled genome bin R03 | reverse complement strand
GTCTGTCTGTCTGTCTGTCTGTCTGTCTGTCTGTCTGTCTGTCTGTCTGTCTGTCAAGGATTATATTGCCATATTCGATTGTTGTGTATAACTTTTTCATAACAATTTCCCTGACTTAGTACATTTTGCCGGTGATGGTGGCATAAATTGATTTTAGCATTATACCATCATTAGCGCAAATGCCTTATTTTTTCCAATCTGTACTAAGAACCGGCTTCTTGATATTCAGCCTGGCAATGATTGCCTTATTCTTTTCAATGCTTTTTTGCAATGCTTCTTCATCAACCTTATAGTCCGGTGAAGGCACAAAAAGCTTCAACGGTTCAAAATCGTACTTCGTATCATTTAAAACAGAACTACTCATATTGTATGCCTCCTTATCTGTAATATAGACCGGCTTCACTGCATTTTGCCAAAAATGACAAAGCTGCCAAATAGAACTCATTAAGAGCCGTATCCGGATTCAGTCCTTCTATGCAATCGCCAAACAAGTCATAGGCTCTCTTCAAATCGAAATCCTTATCACGCATTAAATAATGAACTGTTCCTTGATTAGATACTACTACAATAACCTCAATTGCTGTGTACTTCAAGAAAAAACTGATATCCTGCAAAGAAAAAGTTTGTGTTGATGGATGATTGTGAAGCACAACAACTGCAATGGATTTTTCGGAAACGATCAGATGATTTGACAATGTATCCGAAAATATATCTATTTCATGTTCAGTACCAAATGACACTCCGATTTGATCAAGCGGGTCCTCTATCCCCAAATCACATGTAAAGGCCACTTCATTGCTGTCATTCATTTCTTTCGAGGCCCTGAGTACATTCTGCGCCAACAGACGCATTATCTCGTTTCTATCGTTGTCAAATCCCAAGTATTGGATATGCGGAACCTTTTCAATAGCAATTTCAGTGATGTAATTTTTTTATCTCGCCGCTTTGCTTGTTCTAATTCTGACATCAATAAAGATTCCTCTCCACAACCATCTTCCAATTCTTAATAGACATATTATAACACGATTATCTGTATTTTACCTCATAATATCCGGCACCCTGCCGCTTAAGATATTGCGCTTCAAATCCCAGCTTTCCTTCCAGATCTCGTCCATGGGCTTCCCGGGATCCCGTCCCAGCTGGTAATTCCAGTAGAAATAGCCGGCCGTCTCATCCCAGACCCTGTTTTCCAGGTCGTAGATCTCCAGGAATCTCTTATTGCGAGCCTTCTTATACTCCTCATCGGACAGATTACCCTGTTTGAAATTGTTGCAGTATCTGGTGGACACGCACCACTCTCCAACGATCACCGGGATGGCCTTCTGGGTTGCCCGAAGGCGCATTCTGTCGATGCCCAGATAGATGCTGTAGATAAACTTTGCAGGGAAGGGCACAAATTTCTCCATTGCGAAAATGTAGATATGGGTGTCCAGATAGACATTCTTCATGCCTGATTCCTTAAAGAATTTATTCCAGCTTCTTAAGCGGAAGCCGTCATGGAACACGACAGCCTTGTCTTCAGGCAGGTATTTCCGGATCCTGGCGTAGGCATCCGTATAGAATTTCTTCAAAAATGGCATGGTCATATATTTGGACCCCTTCGCCTCCTCCTTGTCGGCCGCCTTGCCTGTGGAGGGAGCTGTTGCGTAGACGATCCAGCTGATGGGTTCGTTCAATACTTCGATACCGAACAGGGCTTCTCTGGCTGCATAGCGCTCCGCCAGACGCTCAAGCACCATCAGCACGAATTCCACATCCTCCGCCTTCTGGCCAAATTTGCAGACGCCTGTAAGGCCGCCGTTGTCATAGCCGTTCTGGCAGCCAGGAGAGGTATGCAGGTCCACCAGGATCTTGAGGCCGGTCTCCTCGGCCCAGTCGAAGGCCCTATCCAGATATTCGATGCAGCCGATATAATCCCCGTAGTCACCGAAGATAAAATAGGGCACCGGAATTCTTACCGTGTTCATACCGTGAGCCCTAATGAATTCGAAGTCCTCCTTCGTCACATAGGTGTCGCGATGAGCCTTCATCTTAGCCTCGAATGCCGCTCCGTTTTCGGGTGTGTTTAACTTTCTGTTGAGCCAGGTCTCATCCTCTGCGCCTGTTCCCTCGAAGAATTCAGGCTGCATCCATTTTTCCAGCACCAGCCAGTTGCCTAAGTTAGTTCCGATGATTTTGTCCATTTTGTCTTCTCCTTATCAATCCATAGGGACGTACCTTTTGGCCTCGATTTGCCATCCCAGTATAGAGGTTACTCCGTAAGCCATAGGGACACTCCTTGTGACAAAAGGAGCGTCCCCATGGTTCATGGTTCACAGTTTTGCGTCGGTCTTCGCCTGAAACTTCTCGTTGAATACTATGAAGCGCTCGTGGGTGCCTCCGCCGATATGTCCGGCCTCATCAAAGGCCTCCACCTTAAAGACCAGCCTGCGGCCGTCCACTTCCGTGAGTTCGGCTTCGCAGCGGACCTTCATGCCGATGGGTGTTGCCGCATCATGGGTCACATAGATGAGGGTTCCCACCGTTCCCTGACCTTCCTCGAGATAAGGCTGGACGCACTCAAGCGCCGCCTTCTCCATCATAGCGATCATGGTGGGAGTGGCGAACACGTTTAAGGCTCCGCTTCCGACCCTTGCGGCGGACATATCCTCTGTCACTAAAAATTCTACTGTATTTTTCAGTCCTGCTTCCATAAACATCTCCTCTGTGGTTTATTATTAATAGCTTATTATCTGCAGTTTATTATCTCAGTTTTTTCTTCTCATTGTACAGAGAAATCGTCATACCCTTCTGAAAATCAGAAAGCAGCTGCAGTTTTATATTATAGTTTCCCGCGATGAGCAACGCACGTTCTTCAGGCAAACCATATTCCGTATAGATATCCATCACCTCATCGCAGGAAGGCAGCGCATCAATATCGATCATTTTTTTATTGCTGATCTGCTTCAACATTTTTTCTTCGCTGTCGTAAAATGATGTGATCTTCCTCTCAAGAAGTTCCGCTTTGCTGTAAACCTTCAGATGCTCATCTGCGTAAAACATGCTGTTTCCGAAATCAAACATGGGAGCCGGGCTTACCAGCTTCATAGTTGAGGTATCCCGCAGCACGCCGAAATTCATCAGATGTTCGTCCGTGTTGCTTATGGCAAAATCAACCAATGTCTGATAATCCATAAAGCGCTTCATATCTTCACCGGCAATACCATGCCCCTCACAGATTGTTATATACTGGTCGAAAAGTGATGCATCATTTTTCAGCTTGGCAGAACCTAATATCTCATAAGCTGTTACCAGTTCAAGCTTTTCATTGGTAAAGGCTTTGCATCGCGACAGAACCCCGTTGTCTGATGTCTTTTCAACAGAATAGCGCACATATTCCACTCCGGAATCCTGCCTGTCATTCACTATTGTAGCAAATAATTCGTTAATATTTTGCTGTCCATGATATTTATATGCTTTTTTTACCAGCACAGGGCAGTCTCCGGTCAGTTCCCAGTACTTATCCATCTGCCCGCCGAGAGACGCATTCGGATCGTAGGAGCTGTTATTATTATAGGGAAGCAGTTCTATGCCCGTGCCGCAGCCTCTGTAAAGGCTTACATCATCCCAGTGCAGATCCAGGTCTGCAGAGCATACCCAATAGGTGTCCGTCAGGCTGAGCGCCAGATTTTTAGCGAGATAAATCCTGGTGTTTTCACAGCCTGCCGCTCTTAAGAACTGACCGATCTCGGCTCTGGCCCCCGGTATTGCGCGGGCATCCCACCATTTTTTCATGCTGCGCTCGTCCGCTTTCCCGAGAAAAGGCGTATACTCAGGATCAATGCTCTTAAAATGAGTCAGTGATCCGCTTATCTCATCGACTGCCATCACACCGCACGGAATGTCCATATGCATTAAGATAAAATTATTATCCATTTAAGAAAACCTTTCCGCAAGTTTATCCTGTGCTTCTTCCCACTCTTCCTTCTTTATATGATCAAGTATTGCAAACTCCGCAAAATATCTATACAGGCGTCTAAACCTCCGCACATCCAGGATCTTCCCCATGCTGACCGTTACTTTTTGACCTTTGTAGTCAAAGACAAGCTCTGTACACTCGTCACAGATCCATGTGTAATGGATTCCCCTGTAGGTACCCTGAATATTCGTAAAATAAATAATCGGATTCAAAATACTTTCCGCTGGCACCTGCAAGGCTTCCGCTATCTTGAACACCGTTTCGGCCGGGCATCTGTTTATATCATTTTTTTGATTTTTCAGCTCATTGATCGTGGTATATGGGATTCCCGTCACGCGTGCCAGGGAATACATGCTGAATCCGGACTGTTCAAGAGCTGCTGTAAAATTTTCATTCATGCAAATATTATAACGTCATCACGTTATATTTTCAATGATGTTTATAAAAAACCTCCCGTTCAAAATTTCACGGGAGGTATATTTTACAAACTGTTTTCCAACAGGATTCTTACGGCAGTACTATCTCTGCCTCCACATTTGCCGGCACCTTATAGTCCACGTCATAGCCGTTTTCGGTCTTCTTCCAGCTGACCTCGACCATTCCGTAGGGTGTCAGTGTCTTAGCTTTTGCAAAGGTAAGGCTTCCGCCCGGCTTAGGCGCTATGCGGATCTTATTCTCGCCTGTTATACTTATTCCGCAGACCGTATCGAAGAGGAAGCCGCAGACTGCCCCCGGCGAATAATGGTTGAAGGAGTGCTGGAGGGGAGTTCCGTTCTCATCGTAGCATTCGTACTCCTCCCAGACTGAGGTTGCCCCCTGGTTCACCATGGCGAGCCAGCCCGGAGCCTGCTCGTTTTCAAGCATCTTATAGGCCGAATCGAGATATCCGTTTGAGGCAAGCGCCTGCAGGACAAATGGCGTCGACAAAAAGCCTGTACCCACCTTGTAGTCACGCCTTATTGCCATGGCGTTGAGCTCTGCCGCAGCATTTGCCCTCTCCTCGTCTGTGAGGAGTCCAAGTGCTATAGGTCTCACCAGTTCAGCCATGTGATCGGTGTGGATCGTATGCTCAGCCTCATCTACCCAGTGGATATGGTAGGCCTTCTTTGCCCCCTCTGAGAACTCGCGGCACTCTGCGGCCTTGTCATTTTCTCCTATCGCATCCAGCATTTCCGCCAGAAGTCCCATGGAGTAAGCCGCATAAGCACAGGTCAACTCCTGCTTGGGACTAAGGAGGGCTGTGACGTCATCGATGGCCGGCGGCTCCTGTGATTTCGGCACGCACCACTCGCCCCAGTGCATTCCGCTCTCGGGAATATATCTGTTGTATTCCGAATCTTTAAGCTTAAAGGCCTGATAGATGGGTCCCAGATAGGCTGCCATAGGGTTGGCGCTGTCGGTATCAAAAAGGGACTTGTCGGCGGACATGGCCACTATCTTATCCTTCCACTTCAGCATCATCTCCATATTGTCAGTGATGACACTCCTGTCGCCGTCCTGCTTCCACAGGGTATAAGGGACTATCACGGCCGCGTCTGCCCAGCCTGTACTTCCGTTTAAGGCATCTGCCCGGTCTCCCGGCCTGCCGCATCTGGGATTGACATTTCTGATCGTTCCGTCCGGCTCCTGGCAGTCTCTTACTGCCTTAAGCCATTTCTTGTAGATCGGTGCCGAATTGCCCAGATACAGTGAGGGCTTGCAGAAGAGCTGAGCGTCTCCTGTCCAGCCTGATTTCTCCCTCTGGGGGCAATCCGTCGGTATGTCGACGAAATTATCCTTCATGCTCCAGATGGTATTCTGAACGAATTTATTGATCTTATCATTCGAGCACTCGAAGCTGCTCTCGTACTCAAGATCCGAATAAACTGCGACCGCTGTGAGATCACAGCATTTTATCTGCTCCTCAGTGAGGCCCTCAACGAGGGCATACTGAAAGCCCGAATAGAAGAATTCCGGTTCGAAATGATCTTCCCTGCCGGAAGCGGTATAGCGTATCTCCTGCTTTACGGGATCAACTCCTCCCTGATCAAAGCTCAGTGAGATATTGGAATACTCTCCATGGTCCATGGCCTCGAACAGCTTCAGTACTATCTCCGTCCCCTCGGGTATATCCGATGATACTTTGAATTTCACATAGCCGGCTATGTTGCGGCCGAAATCAAGGATCTTGGCGCCCGTAGGACTTGTCATAAGCTGTCCCTTGAAGGTCTCCATCTCCTTCATCGCCGGGGCATTGGATGCGCAGACCGATACAGACTCATCAGGTCCTTCGACACAGACAGCCTTCTTATCAAATACGAGCTGTTTGCGGGCGTCATATACTTCGCCGTCCTTCAAGTCTGCCGCCCTGATCGGGCCGTCATTTGTCCAGCCAAAGGAATCATCGGTTCCGATAACCTGAACAGAACCATCCTCATACGTGATCTGAAGCTGGGCCAGAACCTTGGTCTGAATTCCGAAGACATACTCCTGCTGATCGGCGCCAAGCTTACCCTTGTACCAGCCGTCCGCGGTGGTAAGCAGGAGCTCATTTACCGAACCATCCTTTATTAATTCTGTGACATCATAGGTCTGATAATTTAGAGTCTTACCATACTCGGTAGTTCCCGGGGTTAAGACATCGCTGACTTTGCTGCCATTGATACGGGCGGAGTAAACTCCGCAGGCCGTGGCATATAGTCTGGCTTTATTTACGGCCTTATCCTTATCTGTCTCAAAGACCTTCTGATAATAATCCGCAGGAAGTCTCTCCTCCTTATCGGTATCGGTGCCGGCTATCCATTTTGCCTGCCAGTCCTTTTTGTCGAGCAGACCCATCTCAAAGAAAGCGTCATCAGCCGTCTCCTCTTCTTTTGTCTCATCCCAGAGGGTTATACTGATATCCAGGATATCCCTTGAATTCAGCTCCTCTCCGGCATACAGGCAGTACATTGACGATGATTCCACTTTGCCGGAATCATATTTTACTGAGCCATCCTCCGCCGTGATGACTATCCGGTAAGCAGTCTGCTTCTTCCCGCCCTGGCAGTTCCAGGTGATGCGGGGATTTTTTATATCTATTCCGATCGGGTTAAACAGATCGGCTGTTTTTATTCTCGTTGCTCTCATAGTCCCCTCCAAATGCGCCACGATGACAAAAGGGACAGCAAATGTAGATGAAATTTGCCGTCCCCATCGTATACATTACTTGCCTATTGCTGTGTTGTAGTTGTTGGTGTAGGTGTCTGTGCCGTAGCCTGTAAGCTCGTCGCAGTATGCCTGCCATGCAGCGTCGTCATCAATATCCTGACGTCCTGTTACGAAATCAGCAACCGCCTGATACATATAGGTCGTGACATTGGTCATGATCTGAGAGTTCTCGTCTGACTGATCCGATGACAGCTGAGAAGATACCGTCGCGTCGATCTGGCCATAATCTGAATACATGATCCACAGATCAAGATTCTTCTGCTTGAACTCAGGATAGCCATGATCACAGTTAGCATTTACATTAAGGCCGCATACACGGCTGAAAATGGATGCGTCTGCAAGTCCGTCCTCTGCATCACGATCATTATTCACATGGATGACTCCATCATCATCGATGCTGTAAAGTCCGGCTGAAAGGCCATGCTCATTGAGGAATTCGTCCTGGATCTCGGCCTGCTGCACATCAGAAAGGCCATAGGTCTTCAGAAGGCCGCCCTCATAGCTGTACATATAATCGATAGCTGTAAGAAGGGCTGCGATATCCTTGTCCTCAGCCTTGTTTGTGATGACAACTCCGCCTGAAACAAGACTGTTGCCGTAGAATGAGAATGGTGTGGTTCCCTGCTCTGCCTCCGTGCCGTATACGTCGTTGATGGGCTGAGGTGCGCAGTAGAGGACAATGCCGTTGATAGGATTGGTCTCGTCGCCATTGCTTGTATCGAGCAGGTCACCAAGCTGTGAGCTCATGCCGTACCATGCGCCGACCTTGCCGGAATAGGTGCTTGCAGTGTCGATCATGAAGAAAGTATCGGATGTACGCTCGTCGAAGGCGGGATCGATCCACCCCTTCTCATACCAGGTATTCATGCACTCGATGTAAGCTCTGAAAGCATCCGAATCGCCACCGAAGCATACCTTGCCGTCCTCATCCAGATACCAGAGGCAGCCCTCGCCGAAGCCGGAGGTCAGATCCTGTGTGCCGTAAAAGCCAGGATAAGGAAGGGTGCAGGCATATCCGTCTGTGATCCCCTGATCTGCCAAAGCCTTATCGAAGATCTCGAACATCCACTCCCAGTCGCTTATATAGTAAGGATCGGTGTTGCCGCTCGGGAATACCACATCGTCAACCCACTCGTCGCCTTCCCAGGCGCCGGTGAAGGCCTCTCCGGTCTCAGGGTTGGTTCCGTACTTCACGATCCAGTCTCTCCTGTATGTAAAGCCGCCCCACATCTCGCCTGCCTGATCGGCAACCGTGTAAAGCTGAAGGTATCTGTCCTCGCCGTCAACATTGTTGGTCATGAGTGCAGCATACTCGGGATGCTCCTCCATCCATGCCTTATAATTGGGCATGTACTGATCGATATAATCCGTCAGGTCGAGCGCTATACCCTGCTCATAAAGCTGGGTTGCCGATGCCGATGAATAGGAAAGGGACATAACGTCCGGATACTCGCCTGTTGCCAGAAGGGTATTGATATTATCCTTCTCAGCGCCCGCCGGTGGTGTGATGAAATCGATTGATATCGTCTTAGTCTCGCCGTCCACATCCCACTCCATGGATGACCAGTACTTGTAGTTGGGGTTCTCCTCATACTCATCATAGAATATGGTGTTAGGTGCCGCATCGATAAGCCATGTGAAGGCTGTTGCATCTTCGCTTGAAGATGAAGAGCCGCCGCAGCCTGTCATACAGGTTGCAAGCATTGCACCGGCAAGGCCGAGTGCCGTTAATTTTGCAAATCTTTTCTTCATATTTTCCTCCCGAAATAATCCAATGGCGGTTTTCGCTTCTTTCCGCCTCTTTCAACTGATTACAGAATAAGCCTTTTCTGTCAAATATCATAGGGAGTAAAAAGATTGAAAAATATGGTTTTTTGATACATCATTTACTATGTATAGTTTTTCTGGTCTGCAGCGGTGTCTGCCCATAAGCCTTCTTATACTGCTCTATGAAGAAGGACTGGTCCGAGTATCCCATTTTCTCCGCTATATCACCTATGTTCATATCGGTCCTTATCACGAACTCGCGTGCGTTCTGCATCTTCATTTCGACTATATATTTCTGAATGGTCGTCCCTGTTTCCTTTTTAAATATCCTGTTGAGATAAGCAGGGGTAAAATTATATTTTTCCTCTATGGTTGAAAGGGACGCTGTCTCACAGTTTGCCTGGATATACATAAGGATGGAAAGCACCAGGGGATTGATGCCGTACTTGTCCGTCGTGTAGGTCCCAACCAGCTCCTTTAAATGGCGCAGAAGCTCTAAAAACCATATCTCCAGATACCTGTCACAGGCCTGATTGCAGTAGGGTCTGCCCTCCTTAAGTTCAATAAGCATCCTCATGATAAGCTCGTCCAGGATGTCATCACCATCAGTGTGGAGCAGGATGTAATCCAGATGTTTTTTCGAATACAGGACATTGGCAAAATATTTGAAGATGATCGTATTCTCCGGAAATTTTGCCAGGAAGGCCTTGTGGAAGGTGTCCGTTCTGACCAGGATATTGAGCATGACCGAGTCGTCAAATATCTCTACCCTGTGGGCAAGCCCCGGCGGTATGATGAGGACGCTGCCCTTCTCCATATGTGATTTTACGATATTGCCGTCCACCCTGAACTCATGGGAGCATTCCCCTGATATCATATAGGCCATCTCTATGAAATCATGATCGTGAAAATCTCCCGGATAATATCTCATGTGCCGGACTATATCCACATTGCTGTCCTCCTCGAGCTGATATCCGGTCTTGGAAAAATGCGATACGCCTTCTTTGTCCGCCTCTACCGTAAGGTCCGCCGTATCCTCTCCGCCCTTAAGTATCTCAAGTGCATAGGGCGATATGCCCCTTTTCAAGAAGAAGCCCGGCTCCTGGATCTCTTCATGAAACCATCTGTCGATTTCTCTTGCCTCAGGGGAAGAGACCTGGTCTATGCCTTTTTTGTTCAGTTCTACCCGGGCCTTGAGCATTTTTTCCAGAGCATCCAGTTCTATGGTCTCTTTGTACATTTCTTCAAGCTTGTTCAACAGGTCCCCCGGTCTTTTTGTCCGTCAATTCATATATCAAAAGTGTTCCTATAAGCACGATCGCGCCGGCAAATTCTATCGGATAAAACTGCTCCTTCATGACAAATACCGAGGCCAGTACCGCCACCACCGGATCCAGATAGGTGAATAGGGCCACCTCCTGCATAGGCAGATTGTGTATGGCCGAAAAATACGCTCCGAAGGCTCCTCCGGTGTGGGCTATGCCCAGGATGACCAGAAGAATTATCATACCCGCATCTGGCTTAAGGCTACCCGACTCGACTGTTACCAGATTATAGGGAATCAGTATGATTGCCGCGACGAGGAGCTTCACTATGGTCTCCGTAAAGGCATCGATACCCTCGTTTTTTCTGCCAAGTATGGTCACTGTTGCGTAAAATACCGCAGCGCCGAAGGCCAGAAGCATTCCCTCTATCCCGTAGCCCTGTCCTACGCTTCCGTTCAAGACTCCGGACACCATAACCATGCCGACAAGCGCCAGCAGGATACAGACGATCTTCCTGGCATTCATGCCCTCCTTATATAAAACAGCCGATACGATCATGACGATTATCGGCGCCATATAATAGCACAATGTGGCTATGGCTATACTGGTCTTCCTGTAGGCTTCAAAAAGCAGTATCCAGTTCACTCCCAGGGCTATTCCGGAGAGCACAAGCCAGATCAGATTGGCCCTTATGGCATTAAGATCCAGCTTGAATGACTTAGTTGAAGCCGCATATATCAGGTACAAAAACAAGGCTCCCACGAATCCGCGCCCGCAGGCGATCACCGATGTGGGCAGGTCTATCCACCTTACAAAGAGGCCCATAGTGCCCCAGGCACAGGCCGCATATATTACTTTTATTCTGTTGATAGTCGATTTCTTATCCAAGGCGCGCTATACCTCCTGTCAAGAGTATTTCGTTTTTTATATTCTCTGCCTTGACGATCCCTATCTCCTTAAGCTCGGCTGCCGACTCTTTTAGGGCAGACTCGAAGGCGTCTGCCAGCCTGTCGAATCTCTCCATGGCCAGCTTTCTTCCGAGTCCCGCCTCAGATGCGGCCTCCTCAAAGCTGCCTCTGTCTATCTCATCCAGGGCGAATTTTCCTCCTATGGACATAGCCATATCTCTGGTGCTGCTGTCATATATGCTGGTGCTTAAGATGTCATAGGCCGGAGCCAGCCTCATGCCCTTTAAGTTCTCCGTATAGAGCATGGAACAGTTCTTTATATGGTTATCTGTGTTGCCTATGAGATAATCGTATACAAGCATATCCCAAAGCTTTATAGTATCCTCGATGGGATTGGAGGAATACCGTCTTACCAGGTCAAATATTCTCCTCAAGTAACCCTCGCCGTCCTTCTCGTATTTATCCCTGGCTGCCACTCCCATGGCCTGGGCAAAATCCTCCTGATGCAGCCTGTGTGGAATCTTCAGCCCGTGAAAATCATGGCAGTCATCGCCACATTTCCTGTCGTACCTCTCGGTGGCAAATAGTACCTCCGAATCCTCGCCCTGGCCCACATTTACGACGAAGCTTTGCGGCACATCTATGCCCAGCCTTCTTGCCGTCATAAGGGCCAGCTGTTCATTTGCCACTATTCCCTCGAGACGGACATGGCTCAGCTTTACGATATGGGTACTGGGCAGGATGCCTATAGGCATGTACCAGTTATCGTGTGAACCGTCATAATACAGGCCGACCTTACCTGAAGCTCCCGTGAGCGACAGATGGGTCTTGGCCAGTATCTCCGTGGATTTTACGACTCCCTCTCTTGCCAGCTCGCACACCTGCTCCTTTGAGAGGAGCTCATAGCTGTCCTCTGCCTGCTCGTCTGCATGATCGTAGATCCTGATGGCTCCCAGGCACTCCTGCCCAAGCCCCGACAGCAGACCGACATAGTCCTCATTGTCCACCCGCATTCGCTTGGCTATGGTCCTCCGGGTAAAGCCCTCCGGCAGGAGTCCCTCGAAGAAATTCCTGGTTGTCTCTACACCGAAGGCCTCTTTCCGGACCGGCATGCTTATGGAGATTGGCGCATTGGTCTCCTCTATATACCTCTCATCGTAGCTGAAGGATATATCATCCATGGATGTGCCGCGGATTGTCCCGACATGTACCTGTTCTCCGTTTATCTCGATATCGACAAGCAGTTCTACCATGTCTCTTCTCCTCTCGCACCTACCGTGATATCGAGTCCGAGCAGCGAAGCGACATACAGAGTCTTTCCCAGTTCTGCAGTCTCCTTGCCCCGCTCCAGATCCGAGATGAAGCTTATGCTTAAGCCTGTCACCTCCGACAGATAACCCTGGGTATAGCCCAGTTCCTTTCGCCTCTTTCTGATGGCCTGTCCGAATTCTGCGGCACTCGTTATCCTCATGATATGTTCCTTTCTATGCTGTATGCAAAAAATAAGCCGTTCGGCTTATTTAATCCGCTTTCGGATTAATTTTAGCCGTTCGGCTTATTTTTGTCAACTTTGTATTAAATTAAGCCGTTCGGCTCAAATCTATGATTCCGCCGGGCTCGTCACGTATATTGCCCGGTGGACGAGAGCTATCAGCACCTCTTCGCTCTCAATATACCCGCAATCAGCCTCGCGGCACATGCTCTTGCGGCCTCCTGCGTCAGCCTGCCGTCTGCAAAAGCGGCCTTCATGTCTTCGACATCCGAAGGCATACCGGGCATTATCAGGTCGTTTCCTGCCATGGCACACATATATGCGTCAGAACAGCCCTCCTTGGTTGTGGTCCAGTCGGTCATGATGATGCCGTTATAGCCCCACTCATCCCTGGCGCAGGTAGTGCACAGGTCCGCACTGTTTGCGGTATGGACGCCGTTTATCAGGTTGTAGGAGGTCATGATGCAGAGAGGCTGTGACTCCTTTATGGCTATCTCAAAGCCCTTGAGATAGATCTGGCGCAGCGCCCTCTCACCGACAACGCTGTCGCAGCGGTCACGATTGTCCTCCTGGTTGTTGCAGGCGAAATGCTTGATGGTCGTTCCGCAGCCGCGAGTTGCCTGGACGCCCCTGGTTATGGCTGCGGCGCATTTGCCGGACACAAGAGGATCCTCAGAATAATACTCGAAGTTACGGCCGCAGAGAGGATTCCTCTGGATGTTGAGTCCCGGAGCCAGCCACCAGGTGATGCCGTACTCAACCATCTCTCCTGCTACCAGATTTCCTATCTCCTCCAGAAGATCCATGTCAAAGGACTGGGCCAGAAGGGTTCCGATCGGTATCGCGGTCGCATACATATGGTATACATCCACGTTCTCGTGGTGAGTCTCCGGCATAACCTTGCCCATAAACAGGCTGAGAAGACCCGTTCCATATATGAGGCCGGTCTCCCTGTCCACCTCATAATTCTGATTCAGCCTGAGGCCTGCCGGGCCGTCAGCCATGGATATGGCCGGTATCTCATACTTATCCTCGAAGATACATGATGTCTCTCCTGCTGCACCCGGGACAAATATACCCGTAGGCACAAGCTCGCCGTCCTTGATATTATCCTGGCCCTTCGTCATCTCTCCCATGAGCATGGCTATGAGCTCGTCCTCGCTCATTTTATCGGCTATTGCTTTTGCCCTTGTGTCATATTCATCATCAGGGCTGACAGAATAAGTCTCCTGCTGCGGGTCAAGGCTGACGGCCGCAAGCCCTCCTTTAAGCGATGCGATCTCCGCATTAAGGGCCGCCCTCTTAGCCTCGATAACCTCGTCAGGCCTTACTATCTCATCAAGCTCCTTTTTCAGAGGCAGGATGTGCTTTACAGTCTCTATCATATGGTCGCCGTCAACTGTTATGACAGCTGCAGGCCTTACATTATCTGATGAATTTCCCGCAAGCAGGATGTGGTCCCCGCCGGATACGATCCATCTGCCCATATCGCCGGTCTCGTCATAATAGGCAAGACTCTTTGCATCGATATCTACCGAAACTTCACAGCTTGATCCCGGAGTTAAAAGCGGCGTCTTGGCAAAGCCCACAAGACTCTTGTATTCGCTCTTGATATCTGCATTTGCGGGCTGCGGTGATACGGCATAAACCTGCAGGACTTCTTTTCCGGAATACTTCTCTCCGATATTTGTGACCCTTGCGGTAAGTGTAACCTTATTTCCCGAAGCCGATACTGCATAATCTCCTATCGTAAAATCCGTGTACGACAGACCATATCCGAAGGGATAGACCACCGGCTTGTCGAAGCTGTCGAAATACCTGTAGCCCACATAGATGCCCTCAGTGTACAGTTCCTCTGATACGTCTCCGCTGTTGTGGCTGAAGGTTGCCGATGTGGGGTAATCCATATAGTCATATGTCCATGTCGAGGTAAGCTTTCCGCTTGGGGTAACCTTGCCCGTTAAAATGTCAGCCACGGCATTGCCTCCCTCCATTCCTCCCTGGGAAATATTGAGGATTGCCTTTATTGACCCATTCTCTCTTATGAGTTTAGTGTCGATCTGGCCGCCGGCATTGATCAGGACGATGATCTTATCGGACAATGCTGAGAGTTTATTTATCTCTCCTATCTCCGCATCATCCAGCTGATAGTCTCCCGGTGCATCGTTTCTGTCCCTGCCCTCACCTGCGACGCGGCTTATGACATAAATGACGGCATCCGCATATTTTATCGCATCGTCATCCATGACAAGAGGTTCAACCGGAGTCCTCGGGGTCGTATAGACAGCCTGAAAGAAGGCCATGTCGCTGCCGCCCTGATCACCGGCCAGCTTCTCAAGAAGTCGTGCGCCCCAATCCTTGCCCGAAGCCTCCTCCTCAGCCTTGTAACGTCTGATGTCCTCCATGTTGAGAACCTCTATGCCGTTTCCTGCCAGGCCCTCACTGATATCAACGACCTCACGTTCATTTACGTCTCCCGAGCCTGTGCCGCCCTTGATATAGCCTGTTGCGCCCTTGCCGTATACAAGTACTTTTGAATCGTGCTTTATCGGCAGGATTCCCTCATTCTTGAGGAGCACGATTCCCTCTGCAGCCGCCCGTCTGGCGACAGCCCTGTTCTTAATTTCCCTTTCGGATACGCTTGTATCCCTCTGCCCGCTGTAACTTCTTTTAAATTTCGACATAATCCCCTCCTGCAATATGGATAAATTAATATTAAAAATACAAAATTAATGCTAACAATTTCCTTCTTGCTCTAGTAGAATTATATTAGAAAAACAAGCAAATGCAAAGGAGAAACATTATGCAGGCATTTAATCCATATCTTCCGTCCTACGAATATGTTCCGGACGGGGAACCCTATGTATTCGGCGACAGGCTCTATGTCTACGGAAGTCACGACCGATTTAACGGGGACAACTTCTGTCTCAATGACTATGTATGCTACTCTGCACCTCTCGATGATCTGGGAAACTGGAGATATGAGGGCGTGATCTGGCACAGGAATGACGACCCGAGGAACACTGACGGCAAGCTCTTCATGAACGCCCCGGACGTTGCCTTAGGCCGCGACGGACGCTATTACCTCTACTACCAGCTTTCAGCGAATACCTACACCTCGGTTGCTGTGTGCGATACTCCTGCGGGCCAGTATAAGTTTCTGGGCGATGTCAAATACGATAACGGCAAGGCTGTCGGCACCGCAAAGGGCGATGTCTTCATGTTCGACCCCGGCATCTTCTGTGATGATGACGGGAAGAACTATCTCTATACCGGCTTCGGCCCTGTCGGCATTATGGCTTTCATGCTTGGAAGCCTCCGCGGCAACAAGTGCGACGGCGGCTACTGCTTCGAGCTTGCCGACGATATGATGACTGTCATAGGCGAGCCTAAGATGGTATGTCCGGCGAAGAAGCCTGCTGCGGGAACTCCCTACGAAGGTCATGAATTCTTCGAAGCCAGCTCCATGAGAAAGATCGGCGACACATATTATTTTGTATACTCTTCCCTCTTAAGCCACGAGCTCTGCTACGCTACAAGCAAGTATCCTGACAGAGACTTTCAGTATGGCGGGACACTTGTCAGCATCGGTGATGTGGGGATCAACGGGGTTACCGACCCGAACAAGGCCCTCAACTATCTGGGCAATACCCACGGAGGAATGGTCGAGGTCAATGGCCAGTGGTACATCTTCTACCACCGCCAGACCAATCAGCAGAAGTGCTGCCGCCAGGGCTGCGCAGAGAAGATATATATAGCCGAGGACGGTTCTATCGCCCAGGCTGAAGTTACCAGCTGCGGCCTCAATGACGGCCCGCTTGCCGGGATCGGCACCTACGAGGCCAGGATCGCCTGCAACTTGTCTTCAAAGGAAGGCGTCTTCCCATATGTCAAGGTCCGTCATCAGGACAAGAAGGGCATTCACCCCTATTTCACCCAGACGGGTGAGGACAGGAATGACAATCCTGACCAGTATATCGCCAATATGTGCGACGGGGCATGGTGCGGCTTTAAGTATTTCGCCCTGGATAATCCGAAGTCGATCTCCGTCAAGGTAAAGGGTGTGGCAAACGGCGAGCTTGCCGTATCGACTGCCCCGCACGGAGCACCGATAGCCACGATAAGGATCTCCCCCTGCTCTGAGTACACAGACTATTCTGCAGAGTGCGCTCCTGTTTCCGGTCCCCAGGCCCTCTACTTCGAATACACCGGAGCAGGCAGCTTCGATTTCATGGAATTCACGCTGGCATAGACCAGAGGGACGCTCCTTTTGTCACAAGGAGCGTCCCTCTGGCACGATGTTACCATGACTTCCAAATAAATCCAAAACAGGACAGCCACTTA
>R03__coassemble_729_pt1 | contig 17584 bp, 12 predicted proteins | sample R03__metabat2_high_PE_045 | metagenome-assembled genome bin R03 | reverse complement strand
CTTATCCTCACGGCCTGGTGGATGCAGCCTGACAAGTCGCACGACTCCCCGCCGCTCGAGAACGATGCCTATCGGGGGTGGGCCCAGGTGGTCGTATTTATGCCGGGCGCCGACAACGAGATGCTGGCTAAGTTCAGGAAGGACCAGACTATAGGAAGAAAGCTGCTTGATACCTATCGTCAGAAGGATGGAATCACGCTCGGCGAGATGCAGAGATGTGCGATAAATGTCATCAACCTTGCGCTGAAGGTTAAGTAGCAGGGATAGATTTTTAGAGATTTTTACAGAGATTGAGAAAAAAGAGGCGAGAAACCTGGTTTCCGCCTCTTTTTATTGATATTTTGATTTTTAATTATATCTGATCAGGAACTTGAGCGTATAATCCCTGCCGCCGTCATATTTGAACTTGGGCAGCGTTGCCGGTCCGCAGGAACCGGTTCCGATTCCCTGCTGGAAAGCCTGAATGCTTATGTAGGTTCCGGTCACCTTCTCGTCGGGGCGGTGCTTCATCTGGGTGAGTTCCCTGTCGCTGTAAGGCTTGACTGCCAGCTCGAAGAGCCCATCGACCGCTTCGAAGGTTACTGTAGACCGGCCGTCCGTCACAGAAGCAACAGAGCAGTCACAGCGGTTGCCGCTCTCCTGAGGACGGATGTTGGGTTCGGTCATATCTATGACCTTCCTGGTCTCGGTTCCGATGATAAACTGGTCCTTCATGTCGCAGTAGCTCTCACCGAGACGGCCGGTATAGGTGATGGTGTCGAAGCTCTCGGGCAGCCTGAAGGTCTTGCCGAATCTGGGAAGTGCGCCCTTGCCGGACAGCCTGTGGATAGTGCTGGTGACCAGAATGCCATCAGGAGTATTCTCGTATCTGTCGGTGACCTCGTATTTGCCTTTGGCTGCGGTTACAAGAGTCTTTACAACGGTTGCGACGCCATCCTGCGTCACTGCAGGAGTTGCTTCGGCCTCATTATAGAAGGGAGCCATGCATTTGGCACCCGTGAGGCTGACGTCGTTGTCCGTGCCTGCCCTGAACAGGATGGTATAAGGATCGGCAGCGACCATTTCAGCCTGGTCAAGCGACAGCCTGAAGCAACCATTTGAGACTGAAAATGTCGCGGGAAGTGATCCATCTGCTGCAGGAGCAGCCTTTGCGGTCTGCTTCAACGTGATCTGCTCCTCGGCGACGACGGCGTCATTTCGCTGGTCGATGGTTCGTATATTTACATACAGACTCTTCGCGGCTTCAAGGGCAGCGCTGTCGCAGACCTCGGGCTTAACCGTGAAATTGGCCCTTGAAAGGGGCTCAACCTTGGGCACGAGCGAAGCGATGCCAAGTGACTTCTCGCCGTCGGTCCAGGTGAATTCAAGCTTATATCTGACACCATTTGAAAAAGCCAGCGTGTTGAAGACCTCATAGGTGTCCGGAGCGACACAGCTTACGCGAAGAGGCCTGTAGGCGTGCTTTACGATCTTAGCTCCGGTCGAGGGCTTCCTGTCGGGATAGAAGAGACCGTCCACACAGAAGTTGCTGTCGTGCATGTATTCGCCGTGGTCTCCGCCGTAGGTGTAGCTTCCGTCCTCCTCGAGGACTGCATGATCGACCATTTCCCAGACGCAGCCGCCCATCAGGTTGTCGTATTTGAAGATGGTCTGCCAGTACTCGTCGATAGCACCGGGGCCTACGCCCATGGCGTGTTCGTATTCGCAGAGGAAATATGGACGATCATTGAGCTTCTCCTCTTTTCTGGTGCCCTCGCCGACCTTGATCACATTGTCGATGGTCGGGTACATCTCGGATCCCACATCGTAGGCTGTCCTCTTGGTATGGATGACACTCTCGTAGTGGACCGGTATGTCGGTATGGGCCTTGAGATAGTTATACTCCGCGTCGGTGTTGCAGATTCCGCCGGCCTCGTTGCCCAGACTCCAGAGGAAGATGCTGGGGTGCAGCTTGTCGCGCTGGTACAAACGGCTGACGCGGTCTACGTAGCGGGGCTTCCACTTGGGATCGTTGCTGATCCGGTTGTAGCTGGGCGGCAAGGCCTGAGCAAATACTCCGTGGGTCTCGAGATCCGTCTCATCACATACATATATACCCTTCTCGTCGCACAGCTCGATCAGGTAGGGATCCGGCGGGTAATGGGAGGTTCGTATGGTGTCTATGTTGTGCTCCTTGCAGAGCATTATATCGCGCTCGATATCGGCCGGACTCATGGTGTAACCGTTGATGGCCGAGGTGTCATGATGGTTCACACCCTTGAACTTGATCAGATGATCGTTGAAATAGTAGAGACGCTCATCTATCTTCACGGTCTTGAAGCCCACTCTCAGCTTGACACAGCTGCCACCCACTTTCAGATAGAGGTTATAGAGAACGGGATTCTCTGCGTTCCACTCTTCTACGGCAAGCTCGTCAAAGGTAACATTTATCCTGCCGTTCTCGGAGCTTACTGTTTTGCCGACAGATAAGCCATTGCCCTCTAAAAGCACGGTGACATCGGTGTCTCCCGTAAGCTCGGCAGAGATATTTGCCTGGTAGCGGACTCCGTATTTGGCCGTCTTGAAATCGATATCCCAGAAATCGACGGGCTCATTCACATAGAGGAGCACATCCCGGAAGATACCATTGTTGCGGAACATATCCTGGGCCTCCAGGTAGGTTCCGGTGCACCAACGGTGAACTACTGCTACAAGCTCATTCTCACCTTCTGTCAGATAAGAGGTGACATCGAACTCGGCTATGTTGTGGCTGCCCTCGGAATAGCCGACGAAGGATCCGTTGATGTAGAGGTCCAGGCAGGTCGCCACGCCAAGGAAGGACAGGACATAATTCTTGCTCATGTCATCTACTGTGAAGAATGTCCTGTAAAGGCCGACAAAATTGTAGTTGTCGGGCTTGTAATTCCGGTGAAGGCCTATGCCGGTGTCGGATCCTATCCAGGAGAATACCTTGCCGACAGGCTCAGTCTTGGGGATCACCGGCGGATCGTACGGAAACTGGTAGCGGATGTTGAGATAGAAGGGCTTGTCGTAGCCCCTGAACTGCCAGCAGGACGGCACATCTATCTTGTCGAATGTGACAGAAGAGGTGTCCAGCTCGACCGGCATATCATTGGGATTGGCATAGAACTTGAAATCCCAGTCCCCGTTAAGGCATTTGACCTTGGAGGATGAGTAGCGCTTCTTATCAAGTGTAACTGCATCTGCGGAGGCCTTGTCGGGGTACGGGATGAAATAGCTCCTGGGAGCCTTCTTGTTCACCTCATACACATCGAAGGTGTGGTAATTGGTGGTGTTGATCTGATATTTCATAGTGTCACCCTCTCTTAATTAGTAAAATTATGCTTCATTATATCATTTCAGGCCCAAGATGAGAATTGGCCTGAAATGCAAAAGAGGGAAAAAGATACAAAGCGATCAATATTGTATTGTCAACTTAAACAATAAATAAGTTGACAATACGTCTCAAAAAGCTACAATATCAGTAGCACAATTACACACATGGAGGGACCTGTAATGAAAAAGATAACTGTAAAAGAAATGACGATATCTGCTCTGATGGCGGCGCTCTTATGCATACTGGCGCCATGGACCGTTCCGATAGGGCCTATCCCGGTCTCACTGGCAAGCTTTGTCATATATCTGACGGTAGTGCTGCTGGGCATGAAGCTGTCGCTAATAAGCGTTGGCGTGTACCTGCTCTTGGGACTGGTCGGTCTGCCGGTCTTCTCGGGGGCGACGGGAGGGGTGGCCAAGCTGGCCGGACCAACCGGTGGCTTTTTGATAGGCTATCTCTTTATAGCCATCGTTGCCGGGTTGGTGATCGACAGGACTAACGCGGGCCTGTGGCAGACGATAGTGGGGCTTATCGCGGCGACGGTGGTTCTCTATGCCTTTGGAACCATATGGTATGTGATGCTTACCGGGAATTCTTTTGGCGCAGCTCTTGCTGCATGTGTGTATCCTTTTGTTATAATAGACCTGGTGAAGATAGTAGTGGCAACTCTGCTGGGAAGGACTGTTAGAAAAGCACTTTTAAAAGCAGAATTGCTGTCATAATAGTTAAGAAATAAGAAATAAGGACTTGAACGCGATATGGCAAGACCATCTAGTAAAAACAAGATATTGGAACTGCTTGGAGCCAATAGGGGCATAAGCTGTTCCGGCCAGCAGCTGGCGGATGAATTGGGAGTATCCAGGACTGCTGTGTGGAAATCGATAGAGAGCCTGCGCGCCGAGGGCTACCGCATAGAGGGCTCGCCAAGCCGGGGCTATGTGCTGGCTGAGGATACGGACCTGCTGAGCTCGGCCTTTATCGAGGCAGGGCTTGGACCTGAAGCTGCCGACTTCTACAAAACGGAATGCGTGGACGAGACCGGTTCTACCAACGATGATGTGAAAAGAGAGGCTGCAGGAGGTCGGCCCGAGGGCTACTGTAGGATAGCTGCCAGGCAGACCGCCGGGAAGGGCCGACGTGGCAGAAGCTTTTACTCGCCGAATCTTCCCGGCGTCTATATAAGCATCCTGCATCGCCCCAGGATGAGCATGGAGGACAGCATCCTGATAACCACGGCAGCGGCGGTGGCAGCCGCTAAGGCCTGTGAGAAGGTTCTAGAGCAGTGCTACGGGGCTTCGAAAACATATGAGGAAAAACATGTCGATATCAAGTGGGTCAACGATCTCTTCATAGACGGAAAAAAATTCTGCGGCATCCTGACGGAGGCTGCCCTGTCGATGGAATCTTACGGACTGGATTATGCGGTACTCTGGATCGGCTTCAACCTGACCTCGCCAAAGGAGGGCTGGCCGGAGGAGATACGGGATGTGGCGGGGAGCCTGTTTGCCCCTGAGGATTACCCGGTCGGCACGAGAAACAGCCTGTCCGCGGCATTTTTAAATGAATTTTATGAGATCTACAGCAAGCTTCCGGACGTGACATATCTCGATGAGTACAGGGTCAGATCCATTGCCATAGGCAGAACGGTTGATGTACTGGAGGCTGACGGCAGCAGGAGGCGGGCCAAGGTGCTGGGTGTCGATGACCGCTGCAGGCTCATAGTCCACTACGAGGACGATCCAAAAGACAGAAAATGCCTTCTGGATTCCGGAGAGATAAGCATAAGACTCTGATTTGTGCCGGTATGATGAAAAAATCATCATGCCGGCTCTTTTTTATGGTATAGTATTATTTGGTGAAAATTGGCTGTTACGACTAAAAGTGAGGAGAAAGCCATGAATGTAAATGAGAGGATAATCGCTCTTCGCAAGGAGATGAAGAGGGAGGATATCGACTTATATATTGTGCCTACTGCCGACTATCATATGTCAGAATATGTTGGAGCCTATTTCAAATGCAGGTCATATCTGACAGGCTTTACCGGATCGGCGGGGACGGCCCTGATGACGCCGACCGGTATCCATATGTGGACCGACGGCAGATATTTCCTGCAGGCAGAGAAGCAGCTTGAGGATACGCCTATCATTTTGGAGAAGATGGGCGAGCCGGGCACGCTCTCACTTGAGGATTTCATAAAGAACAGACTGCTGGAGGATATGACCGTCGGAATGGACGGACGCTGCATAAGCGGCCGAGAATTGAAAAAGTATATGAAGCTGGCTGACGCTGCCGGGGCCAGGGTCAGGATAGACATGGACCTGGTCGGGAGGATCTGGGATGACAGGCCTTCAATGAAATTCAATCCGGTATGGATACTTGAGGACGAGTACAGCGGCGAGCCTGCCCTGTCCAAGGTCATGAGGATCAGGGATGCCATGAGCAAAAAGCGCGCTGATTACCACCTGGTGACCAGTCTCTATGACATAGCCTGGATTTTGAACCTGCGCGGAAGCGATATACCGCATGTGCCGGTCTTCTTTTCGTATCTTCTTATCGGGAAAAATGATATAACCCTGTATGCCAATGAGGCATCATTTGACGAAAAATGCACGGCCTACCTGAAGGCTCTCGGGGTGGAACTGAAGGATTACGACCTCATCTATGACGATCTGGAGAAGCTTACTGACGCGAAGCAGACACTGGGAGCCAAGAGCCTCAAGAAGAAGGACAAGAAGGAAAAGAAGGAGAAGACACCAAAAAAGAGGATCATGCTGGATACAGGTGTCGTGAATGCTGCGCTTATAGGCCATCTGCCGGACGACATCAAGATAATAGACGAGAAGAATCCATCGGAGCTTATGCGCGCCATTAAGAATAATACCGAGATGGAGAACACCAGAAAGGCCCATCTTAAGGACGCGGTGGCTATGACCAGGTTCATATGCTGGCTCAAGTGCAATGTCAGCAAGCTGCCGATGACCGAGATCTCGGCAAGCGACTATCTGGAGCAGCTGAGAAGAGAGCAGGAAGGCTTTTTGGACTTAAGCTTTGACACCATATGCGGTTATGCCGACCACGGTGCGATAGTACATTATTCGGCAGACGAGACGAGCAATGCCGCACTTAAGCCGGAGGGTCTGGTACTGATCGATTCGGGTGGCCACTATCTGGAGGGGACGACCGATATCACCAGAACTATGGCGCTCGGCCCAATCAGCGACGAGATGAAGAGAAATTACACCATGGTTCTTAAAGGGGCAATGAAGCTGGCTTCGGCCAAATTCCCGGCGGGAGTGTGCGGAGAGAACCTGGACGCACTCTGCAGGATGGAACTCTGGAAATACGGCCTGGACTACCGCCACGGCACCGGACATGGGGTAGGTCATATATTGAACGTACACGAGGGCCCCAATACCTTCAGGTACAGGCTGCCGGAGAATTATACAGCAGCTAAGCTTGTTCCGGGCATGATAACGACGGACGAGCCGGGCTTTTACAAGGACGGAGAGTACGGCATAAGAATAGAGAATGAACTGCTTTGTGTGGAGGACGAGAAGACGGAGTACGGTCAGTTCTATCGCTTTGAGAATCTGACCCTGGTCCCGATCGACCTGGACGCCATAGATGCAGGTATGTTAAGCCCCGAGGAGAAGGTTCAGCTCAATGCTTACCACAGGAGAGTCAGAGAGGCGGTAGGACCATATATGCAAGGCGACGAGGAGCGCCGCTGGCTGGACTGGTACACGAGGGATATATAGAAGGATCCGAGGATTGAGATGTCAGAGAAATTATTGTTGATAGACGGACACAGTATATTGAACAGGGCCTACTACGGCATACAGCACTTGAGCAACTCCAAGGGAGTTCCGACCAATGCCGTTTATGGCTTCTTAAATATCATGTTCAAATGCCTGGATGAGGAGAAACCCACCCATATCACGGTGGCTTTCGATATGTCGGCCCCTACCTTCAGACACAAGCAGTACGCCGCCTACAAGGGTACCAGGAAACCCATGGACGACGAGCTTCGTGTCCAGGTGCCGATGATACAGGAAATGCTTGAGGCCATGGAGATACCGGTTATCAGGATGGAGGGCTACGAGGCCGATGATATCTTGGGAACCCTGTCGAGGATAGGCGAGAAGAACGACATGGACGTCACTATCCTGTCGGGAGACCGCGACCTGCTTCAGCTTGCTACTGAGAGGGTGAAGATATCCATTCCCAAGACCAAGAAGACCGGCACCGAGATAGAGAACTATTTCGCGGACGATGTGAAGGCTGCCTATGATGTCACCCCGACCGAGTTCATCGATGTGAAGGCCCTGTGGGGAGACGCGTCAGACAATATTCCGGGCGTCCCGTCTATAGGTGAGAAGACGGCCAAGGCCATAATAGCTCAGTATCATTCCATCGAAGCAGCCTATGCGGATGTGGACAACATCAGGCCGCCCAGGGCGTCTCAGAACCTTAAGGAATACTATGACCAGGCGGTTTTATCCAAGGAACTGGCCACTATATTTCTGGAGGTCCCGCTGGAATGGTCCAAGGATGCCGCGATAAATGACAACATGCTCACCCCTGCAGCCTACAGGCTCTGTCAGGAGTGGGAACTCAAGAATATGCTGGCTAAGTTCGACAGGGCCGACTTAAAGCCCGAGGAGAAGGACAGCCACGCAGACAGCTTCCGGGAGCTTACTGACTTCGGCGAGATCACGGAATATTTTGAAAAACTGAAAAAGGATCCGACCGGGGCAGATAAGCTTATCGGCCTGTGGCTGGATACTGACAGGGATGATATATCCAAATTGCATACAGTCAAGGGAGCAGCCCTGTCGACGGGTGATGAGACCGTATACATACCGGCTGAGGGCTTCGTGACGGCAGACTATCTGTGCGGACTTTTGAATGATCTGCTGGCGACGGGGATGACTTATGCCATGAGGGACGCCAAGGAGTATACAGATCTTATGGAGGGCCTTGACGAGACCAACCTGTTCGATACGGCCGTGGCCGATTACCTGCTCAGGCCCCTGCTGGGTTCCTACAGTTCTGATATCATAGCCCGCGAGTACGCAGGCTTTATGGTGACCGAGAACAGCCCCTACTACGAGGCCCTGGTGGCTTATCTGTCCACACCGGAGCTCAAGAAGAGGCTGAAAGAGAAGAATATGTGGAAGCTTTATTCAGACATAGAGATTCCCTTGATATTTACCCTCCGCCATATGGAGACGGCAGGAATCTGTATGGATGGTCAGGCGCTTAAGGAATACGGCCTGATGCTGCAGGACAACATAGTGATTCTGGAGAAGGAGATCTACGAGCTGGCGGGCGAGGAGTTCAACATAAATTCACCCAAGCAGCTGGGTGAGATACTCTTCGGCAAGCTTCAGATCCCGGGAGGCAAGAAGACCAAGACAGGCTACTCCACGGCTGCCGATGTCCTGGAGGCACTTGCACCGGAGAACCCCATAATCGAAAAAGTATTGTCCTACAGGCAGTATGCTAAGCTTAAGTCGACCTATGCCGACGGGCTGGGAGGATGGCTGGCAGACGACGGCAGGATCCACTGCAGCTTCCAGCAGACGGTGACTGCTACCGGAAGGCTGAGCTGCACGGACCCGAATCTGCAGAACATACCGGTCAGGGTCGAGCTGGGGAGGCTGATAAGAAAGGCCTTCTATCCGGCCGAGGGCTGCGTGTTTGTCGACGCGGATTACTCCCAGATCGAGCTCAGAGTCCTGGCCCATATGTCGCAGGACGATAACCTGATACAGGCCTTCAGGGAGGATCGGGACATCCACCGGTCGACGGCTGCCAGGGTATTCAAGACTCCTTATGAAGAGGTCACCTCTTTGCAGAGGAGGAACGCCAAGGCCGTCAATTTCGGAATCGTGTACGGCATATCAGCCTTCGGGCTGGCCGCGGATATAGGCGTAAGCCGCAAGGAGGCCCAGCAGTATATCAATGACTATTTTGCAAGCTATCCCAAGATGAAGGAGTTCTTGGATGAGACGGTGGCATTTGCCAGGGAAAATGGCTATATAGCGACGGCCTACGACAGGATCAGGCCCATACCGGAGCTGGCATCGAGCAATTTCATGCAGAGGCAGTTCGGAGAGCGTGTGGCCATGAACTCGCCGATCCAGGGAACGGCAGCAGACATAATCAAGCTGGCAATGGTGGCTGTTGACAAGGCTTTAAGGGCCGAGGGGCTTAAGGCCAGACTCCTGCTCCAGGTTCACGACGAGCTTCTTATCGAGGCGCCCGTCGAGGAACAGAAGAGGGTCGAGGAGATCCTGTCGAGAGAGATGGAAAATGCGGCCGAACTTCTGGTGCCGCTCAAGATAGACATGCACAGCGCCGACAACTGGTACGACGCGAAATAATATGAGATTCATAGGGATAACCGGCGGAGTTGGAGCGGGCAAAAGCCTGATCCTGGGCCACCTTAAGAACAACTACAACTGCAAAGTGGTGCTGGCGGATGATCTGGCTAAGGAGATGCTTACACCGGGGACGGACCTCTTCGAAAAAATGCATGAGGCTTTCTGCGATCTGCCGGTGTGGCTTGAGGACGGAAGTATAGACAGGCCGGCCATGGCCAGAGTTATATTCTCTGATCCTATCCTGCTCGAACGTATGAACGCCATAGTACATCCGGCCGTAAAGACGGCGGTGATGGAGGACGTAGAAATGGAGAGAAAGAGGGGAGAGATTCAGTACTTTTTCCTCGAGGCGGCCGTGCTCATCGAGGATAATTATGGAGAATTGTGCGACGAGGTATGGTATATTTATACCTCGGAGGAAAATCGCCGGGCCAGACTCAAGTCGGCGCGGGGATATTCGGACGAGAGGATCACGGAGATGTTCAAAAGCCAGCTGGATGATGCGGGATACAGGGCCGGATCCGATTTCGTCATAGACAACAACGGGACGCCTGAGGAGGCAGCCCGCCAGATAGATGAGAGGCTGAATGGAACTTTTTAGTATAGCCAGCGGGAGCAGCGGCAACTGCATCTGCGTGGGAAACGACGACAATCACATAATGATAGATGCCGGCATAAGCGGTAAGGCCGTGGAGGGCGGAATGAATCAGATGGGATTTACGACCTCCGACATGGACGCCATCCTGGTCACCCACGAGCACGCAGACCACATCAAGGGGCTTGGCGTTGTGATGCGAAAATACGGACTTCCGGTCTACGCCACGGAGAAGACCATAGATGCCATGATATATGGCAATATGATAGGCAAGGTCGACACATCCCTGTTCAGGCCCATTCATGCGGGCGATGAGTTCGACATAGGAAGCCTGCACCTTAAGGCCATGCATATATCCCACGATGCGGCGGATCCGGTGGCTTATATATTTAACGACGACAAGTCAAGAGGCGCGGTAGTAACCGACCTGGGCATATACGACGGCAGAACGATAAGCGAGCTTCAGGGCCTCGATGCCATCCTGCTTGAGGCCAACCACGACATCAGGATGCTGGAGCTGGGGCCATATCCCTATCCCTTGAAGCAGCGAATCCTGTCGGATCACGGACACCTGTCCAATGAACTGTCGGGACAGCTTCTTTGCGAGATACTCCACGATGACTTAAAGCATGTTCTGCTGGGCCATCTGAGTGGCGAGAATAACTATCCCAGACTTGCTTACCAGGCAGTAGTGGCCGAGATAACACTCGGGGATAATCCGTATAAAGGCAGCGATTTTCACATAGAGGTCGCCCCAAGAGGCGATATCAGCCCGAGGCTTGAGTTCTGATGATCGGGACCGGAGATACAGTATGAATTTTTGGACTAAAAACATAAGCCTTACAGATGAAGGCATCACAGAGGCTAAGCTGGAGCTCGTGGAGGTATACGCAGGGAAGGCCGGCAGGAGAGCGTGTGATCTGAACCGGCTGGAGCTGGCCTGCGAGGAGCTGCTCATAAGCTGCAGGGAGAGCTGGGGCGAAGGAGCCTTATGCCAGATCGTCGGCAATAAATTCCTGGATCATATAGGCTTCAGAATCAGGCATGAGGGCGAGAGCAGCAACCCCATACTTGCGAGAGACGAGCTGGGCATATCCGCCGTTATTCTTGAGAAGTTCGGAGCGCGCGCGTCCTATAATTACGACACTAAGCGGGAACTCAATATAGTATCCTTCGAGGCACCCTTAAGACCGGTCAAAAATGCCATGATCAAGCAGATCCTGGCGGCGATAATCCTGGCTGTCATCTGTGCTGTGGCCATACATTTTCTGCCGACTGCCGTCGGTCAGACGATAACGGAAGGGATCATAGGTCCTCTTTTTGACAAATGTACAAGGATAATCGCCGAGATAGCGACACCCTTCGTATTCATAGCGGTCGTGACCGGAATAGTCGGGATAGGCAATTCCAGCGCACTTGGTGAATATAATAAGGCCCTCTTCAAGGGCATGGGTCTGGTCTATCTGATCGCTGCAGTCGCTTATTCGATACTGCTTGCGATCTTCTACCGGATAGGGCTCCACGGGGGAGCAGGCGGGGAAAATGTCCTGCAGCAGCTGGTACAGCTTGTGCTCGACATAATACCGGACAATCTGGTAGGCTGCTTTGCGGCTGACAATGACCTGCAGGTCATCGTGCTGTCGATATTTACAGGCCTGGCCCTGCTGGCGCTTGGAGTCAAGGCGGAGCCTATCAACAAGGCACTGGACGCGGTGGGCAATCTGGTCAACAAGATGATGGAGTTCGCCTGCAAACTGCTGCCGGCCATAGTATTTTTGGGTGTGCTCAATATGCTGACAACTGATTTCACCGGCCTGGCCTCTATTTACAAGGTCATCGTCACCTGGCTTCTGTCGGTTACGGTCATAATAGTCTGTATGTGGATGCGAGTGAGAAAGGCGACAGGCATATCGCCCTTTAAGCTTTTTAAAAAGCAGTCGAAAGCCCTGATGATACTGCTGACTACCAGTTCCCAGGTCGCAAGCCTGCCGGAGGCTATGAGGGCTGAAAAGGAGGATTTCGGCGTGGACAGCAAGCTGGTGGATTTCGCCATGCCACTCTGCGCGGTCATCTATATGCCCTGCGGCAGCGTATTTTTCGCTTCAGTGATAGTAGGGATCGGAGCCATCAGCGGGATACAGTTCAGCCTGCTCATGCTTTTTAAGGTGGCGGTCGTTTCCACGATAGTTGCGATCGCAGCCCCGCCCATACCGGGAAGCGTGTTTGCGGTAATGCCCATACTTTTTTCCGCCTGCGGGGTTCCGACGGACGATTATCCGCTGGCCATCATACTGGGAACGGTGATGGGATATTTTCTGCCGTTGCTCAACGGCTATATACTACAGCTCGAGACGCTTATTGCGGGCTGTAAGCTGAATCTTGTGGACAGAGACAAGCTGTTCAGTTAAAATATGACGAAATGTGAAAATATATTGTAACTATACAGATTATATATAGGAGATTAATGACAATATGGAAAATACCAAGGCAATAATCACAGTTGTAGGTAAGGACACGGTGGGTATCATCGCCAGGGTCTGCACTTATCTGTCAGGACAGAGCGTTAATGTCCTGGACATATCGCAGACTATCGTAGGCGGATATTTCAACATGATGATGATCGTGGATTTCGCGAAGGCGACGGTCTCAGTAGGCGACTGCCAGGATGCTCTCGATGAGATAGGAGAGCAGATCGGGGTTGTCATCAAGTGCCAGAGGGAAGAGATATTCGAAATGATGCATCGCATATAATGTTACTTTCGCGGGAGGAGCCTGCGACGGACCATATGGAGTCATGCTTGCATGAACGTAATATGGTCTGGCCGCAGGATCTGACTGCGGAGCAGGAACTTAACGGGACATGAAGCAGAACAGCTGCGTAAGCAGCGGTAGAGCCTTCGAAGAAGGCGGGTTCTGCGAATGCACGTTAAGCTCCGCGAAAGTAACAGATGTTGATGCCGACGGAACCCTCGGGGTATTTCTCCTCGAGTGCGCTGGACGCACCATCGGAGAAACACCACCTCGTCCATCGGCTGCGCATCAGATGAATATGGGTATATTTATTTTCTAACACAGAAAGGAAACAGCATGATCAGTAGCTGGGAAGTTATAGAGACTAATAAGATGGTCGAGCAGGAGAACCTGGACGTCAGGACCATCACAATAGGAATAAATCTGCTGGATTGTATGGACACCGATCTCGACAGGCTGAACGAGAAGGTCTACGAGAAGATCACGACAGTTGCAAGAGACCTGGTCAAGACCGGCAAGGACATAGAGAGAGAATACGGGATCCCGATTGTCAACAAGCGTGTCTCGGTAACACCGATATCGCTGGTCGGAGCCAGCGCCTGCAAGTGCCCGGAGGATTACGTGACTCTGGCCAGGACTCTTGACAGGGCGGCAAAGACTCTGGGGATCAATTTCATCGGCGGCTACTCCGCCCTCGTGTCAAAGGGAATGACCACCTACGATGAATACCTGATCAGGTCCATCCCTCAGGCTCTTGCTGAGACTGATTTCGTCTGCAGCTCGGTAAACCTGGGATCGACCAAGACCGGCATCAATATGGACGCCGTCCGCCTGATGGGCGAGATGGTCAAAAAGACGGCCGAGTATACTAAGGAAAATGATTCCTTGGGCTGTGCCAAGCTGGTTGTGTTCTGCAACGCGCCTGACGACAACCCCTTCATGGCGGGAGCCTTCCACGGCGTGACTGAGGCTGATGCCATCATAAATGTCGGAGTAAGCGGGCCGGGCGTTGTCAAGACAGCTCTTGAGAGCGTGAGAGGCGAAAGCTTCGAGGTCCTCTGTGAGACTATCAAGAAGACAGCCTTCAAGATAACACGCGTCGGCCAGTTGGTTGCGAAGGAAGCATCGGCAAGGCTGGGAATACCATTCGGAATAATAGACCTGTCACTGGCACCGACTCCGGCAGTGGGAGATTCGGTAGCCGGAATCCTGGAGGAGATAGGCCTGGAATATGCAGGAGCTCCCGGAACGACGGCCGCTCTGGCCCTCCTCAACGACCAGGTCAAGAAGGGCGGAATAATGGCTTCTTCTTATGTCGGAGGACTGTCGGGGGCCTTCATCCCCGTATCTGAGGATCAGGGCATGATAGATGCCGTACAGGCAGGGGCGCTCACGCTCGAGAAGCTTGAGGCCATGACCTGCGTATGCTCGGTCGGCCTCGATATGATAGCCATACCGGGGGCCACCTCTGCGGCAACTATCTCGGGCATAATCGCCGACGAGATGGCTATCGGCATGATCAACCAGAAGACGACTGCCGTCCGCGTCATTCCCGTCATAGGCAAGGATGTAGGAGACGTGGTCGAGTTCGGAGGACTTCTGGGATTTGCTCCGGTTATGCCGATCAATAAATATTCCTGCGCAGCCTTCTTGAGGAGGACGGGAAGAATACCGGCTCCGGTACACTCTTTTAAAAATTAAGACATTTGACGCCGACGGAACCATCGCTGTTTCCGGACTTTAATAAAAAGTGTAAGCAACCAGGTGCTTTGGACGAGGGTGTATCTTCACGAGGCGTGCGTCTGTCGCACGCGAGGGGAGATATCCCGAGGGTTCCGAAGCACCGTGGCATATATTTTTTGGAAAGGAACTACTATGCTACAGGCAAGCAACATATCTCTGCGCTTCGGCAAGAAGGCGCTTTTTGAGGATGTAAACATCAAATTCACCGAGGGCAACTGCTACGGACTCATCGGAGCCAACGGAGCAGGCAAGTCCACATTTTTGAAGATACTGTCAGGGGTAATCAAGCCTACGACCGGTGATGTCATCATAACTCCCGGACAGCGCATGTCGGTCCTGGAGCAGGACCACTTCAAGTATGATGAGTATACCGTGCTTGATACAGTCATCATGGGCAACAAGAGGCTCTATGACATCATGAAGGAGAAGGATGCCATCTATATGAAGGAAGATTTCTCCGACGAGGACGGAATCCGCGCAGCCGAGCTTGAGTCTGAATTCGCAGAGATGGATGGCTGGAACGCCGAGAGCGATGCGGCCACTCTTTTGAACGGACTGGGCATAGACACTGAATACCATTACAGCCTGATGGGTGACCTGACCGGCGCCCAGAAGGTCAAGGTACTTCTCGCCAAGGCACTTTTCGGAAACCCGGATATCCTGCTTCTCGACGAGCCTACCAACCACCTGGATCTGGATGCCATCGGCTGGCTCGAGGAGTTCCTCATCAATTTTGAAAATACAGTTATCGTCGTATCACATGACAGATATTTCCTTAACAAGGTCTGCACACACACGGCGGATATCGATTACGGCAAGATCCAGCTTTACGCAGGAAACTACGATTTCTGGTACGAGTCCTCACAGCTCATCATCAAGCAGCGCAAGGAGGCCAACCGCAAGAAGGAGGAGCAGATCAAGGAACTGCAGGAGTTCATCCAGCGTTTCTCAGCCAATGCTTCCAAGTCCAAGCAGGCTACGTCCCGTAAGCGTGCCCTCGAGAAGATCGAGCTTGACGACATCAAGCCGTCCTCGAGAAAGTATCCTTATATAGATTTCAGACCCAAGAGGGACATCGGAAACGAAGTCCTGACTGTCGAGGGCATATCCAAGACGATCGATGGCGAGAAGATCCTGGATAACATTTCCTTCATAGTAGGCCATGATGACAAGATCGGTTTTGTCGGCGCAAATGAGAGGGCTAAGACAGTCCTCTTCCAGATACTTTCGGGCGAGATGGAGCCGGATGAGGGATCCTACAAGTGGGGAGTTACGACTTCACAGTCCTATTTTCCGAAGGACAACACGGCCATATTTGACAATGACCTCATCATAGTAGACTGGCTGACCCAGTATTCCGAGATCAAGGATGCGACCTATGTCAGGGGCTTTTTGGGCAGAATGCTCTTTGCGGGAGAGGACGGAGTCAAGAAGATGAAGGTCTTATCCGGAGGAGAGAAGGTGCGAGTGCTTTTGTCCAGGATGATGATAGAGAACTCGAATGTTCTGATCATGGACGAACCGACCGACCACCTGGATATGGAGGCCATCACGGCTTTAAATACCGGAATGACAAAATTTCCGGGCGTGATCCTCTTTTCGTCACGAGACCATCAGATCACCCAGACTACGGCCAACAGGATCATAGAGATACTGCCGAACGGCACCATGATCGACAAGGTATCGACATATGACGAGTATCTCGAGTCCGATGAGATGGCCAGAAAGAGAACCGTCTTCTCACTGACCGCCGATGAGGAGGAGGACGACTGAGGTTTTTGCAAAATGTGGGGGCTTTTATGAAACTGATAATCGTTGATGACGAGGAGCTGACAAGAGAGGGTCTGATAGCCAGCATAAACTGGGAAAAATTCGGCATAGATGAGATATACCAGGCAGACGACGGGATAAACGGGCTGGAGCTGGCTAAAAGGATAATGCCGGACCTTATAATCTGCGATGTGCGCATGCCCAGGCTTGACGGCATACACATGCTGGATCAGATAAAAAAATTTGCTCCCGATGCTGCGGCTATCTTCATGAGCGGCTTTTCCGACAAGGAATATCTGAAGGCGGCCATAAGGCTTCAGGCGGTCAATTATATAGAAAAACCGATCGAGCCGAAGGAGATGGAGGAGGCCATAGGAAAGGCCATAGAGCAGAACCTGGCCAGCCACTTTAACAGAGATGCTGAGACCATGATGGGCAGGCAGGTCGCAAAGCAGCTGGCCTTTTACCTTACCATGCCTTACCAGACCAACCGGGCGGATATAGAAAGATCCGCTGCGTCCATGGAAAAGTTTTTCGGAAAGGGCTGCTTCAATTACATCACACCTGTCGTGATCAGATTTTCCACACAGCCGGAGACCCCGGAATTCCTGGCTGAGATTCTGGCCTCGTTGAATGAGTACACTGATTCCATGAAGCTGCACCTGATATACACGGAAAAGCACGGCCAGCATGTCGTTATTTTCATATATGGGGAAAAGTGCCCGGCCAGGGGGACAACTGAGCTTATAGTCAGCCGCATAAGCGGCATGTTTTCCGAATTTGCGGAATATTATATGTCAGTGGGAAATGCAGCTGAGGGGCTGGCCCATGCCTATGAGGCCTATTCGGAGGCGGTCGTGCGGCTGCAGAACGCCTTTTTCTGCCCGGCGGGCACTGTCCTCTGGCCTGTAAAGGAAGAGGATAGAACGCAGGCGGCAGATACGGAGGAGACTATAAGAAAAAATGTGACGGCCTACCGGAATGCGGTGAGGGATGGAA
>R03__coassemble_698_pt1 | contig 17965 bp, 10 predicted proteins | sample R03__metabat2_high_PE_045 | metagenome-assembled genome bin R03 | reverse complement strand
TCAGAACAGCGTATATGATAACAGGCGCACCAAATACTGACAGCTTATTCATTCCATTCGGCCCACCGAGAAGGAAACAGTAAACTATGATCACGCCTGCGATCACAATGCTGATCCATGAAAATATCTTTGTAGCGCTCTTTGCACCCATCTTTGAAACATAGACGCCGCAGCCGAAGGCACAGACAAGTCCTGTTATCGTCGTAAAATTGTTTACCATTGTGCTCGCCATGTAGCTTCCGATCAGAATACCTGCCATCATCGTATTTACAACAGACTGGCTGGTAGTCTGCTGCGCCAGCTTATCTGATACGGCAGTCAGCATATAAAGCTGAACCTGTCTGTTCTTGCTCAGCACATTCCACATGTCCCTGAAGGACACCTTGGATTTCTGCCTGTCCGCCACAAGCTGGAAGGTCTCCCGGACATCCACATTTCTGAGCCCGTAGCAGGACATAAGAATAAAGATAAGTGAAAGTATTGCATACCATACAGCCATTTCCGTCAACATCGGAGTGGCAATAATATCGTTATATTTAGGCAGGATCACAAAGGAGATGATATTACTCGATAACAGCGGTATCGCATACGAATAAGCTGTGCTGATAAATCCGGTCATGGAGCGCTGGGCAGGATCATTGGTGATAACGATCATCGCCGTATTGGTTCCCATATTGGTAAAGGTATAGCCGATAATGAATATCACATAAGAACACAGGAACAGCATAAATCCAACTGCGCCGGTTGCCTTGTTGGCGCACCAGTTATACAGCATAAAGGTTGCAGCAATTGTTATCGCCCAGCCAACCAGGAGGAAGACCCTGACCTTACCCTTCTTAGGATTGATCTTCTCAAATACTGCTGCGATCAATGCATCCGACACGCCGTCAAAAATCCTGCACCCGGTGATGACAAGTCCTGCCGTCACGGTAGCGATTCCATAACCCTGATTTGCGATCATGCTGGCATAGGCCATCAGGATATAGAACAATGTTGCTGACATTTTTGCAGAAAGGCCAAGCACCAGCTCCCAACTTTTTACCTTTCTGTACTCCACACCGTCATTTGCGCTTGCATACAATAAACCGTTCTTTTTCTTCTCCATTCCGATTTTCCCCCCCTTCTACATTTGAAAACCATCCCAGGGCTCGCTGATCTCCCGCACCAGCTGCCCCCTTGCTGTCTCGGGGTTGTCACCCCATGTTTCCTCATCGATTGTTCCCGCTGCCTTTTCGTATGTCACGAAAAGTCTCCTGTTTGAAGCGCGTATGATCTGCCGCCTTTCCAGTGCAGCGGGATCTCCGGTAGCCTGAACGGCGGATTTCAATGCTTCTGCGATTTCCGTCTCACGATCTATCAAATTGTCCCGCTCGAGAGGGTCAGCGCCAACATCAAACAGCATATCCTGCTCTTCATATCCATGATAGGTTACAAATTTTTTTGACCCCGACACCGCCATACGCGCATAGTGAGGAAGCTCTCCGGGCATCGGTGACTTCTTCTCAAACAGTTCGCCTAACACGATCCTGTCCGCCGGCATGGCTTCTCCCAGGAGCCCCTTTGCCAGGCTGATCCCATCCGTTTCCATAAGCGGTTTTGCTCCGGTAAGCTCCCACAGTGTCGGTCCCACGTCCAGCAGGCTGCAGGCTGCCTTTTCTTCATACCCCTTTGCGATCCCGTCACCCTCAAAGAGCATCGGAACCCTCACGCTCTTTTCGAAAAAGGTATTTTTACCGTACATTCGACGATCTCCTGCCATATCACCGTGATCCGACAGATATACCATGATCCTCCGACTGCTTCTTTGCGCAGTGAACGTCGAAAATGCCTGTCTTACCCTTCCCAATAATCTGTCCTGCAGTTCGATCTGGGCGCAGTAGGCGGCAAGACAGCCTCTCGCGACTTCGGGGGTGACATTTCTCTGCCGTCCCAGCAGCAGTTCATTCATATACCCGGGGGTTTCATCAAAGGTCACAGGCAGTTCTGTCCCGGCAAAATATTTGTCAAAAAGATCCGGCTCGGCAATGTAAGGAAAGTGAGGGCCATAGGTTCCCACCACGATACACTGAGGCTTATCATGCTCCTGTGAGAGATACTCCACCGCTTTATCAATGACCATATTGTCGTAATGGATGACCGGTGATTCTCCCGAGCCCACCACCTTAGTCGCAGCGATATCAACAAAGGTCGCATAAAGCCGTCCCCTCTGCCGTATCTGGTCCGCTCTGTCTTCCCCCCAGGTCGTCGGCGTCATATCCGGGGCTATTCTTTTGGTAAAACCATGTCTCTGGTCCGCTCCGATAAAGTGCATTCTCCCGATCAGCACGGTCTCATATCCGTCTTCAACAAGCGGGTGCAGGAAGGTCGGCGTTGTGTCCGCCAGCGTGTCTGCATTGGTATATACGCCTGTCTTATTGGGCATCAGGGTGCTGAGCATTGACATTCGTGACGGGACACAAAGGGGACATGCGGCATAACAGGCAGAAAAATTCACACCATTTTCTGCAATGGCATCCATATTCGGAGTGTCGACATTATGTCCGAAATAGCCCGTGTAATAAGGTGTGTGCTGATCGCTGATGAACAGCAATATATCCGGTTGTTCTGACATCTGTTCTCCTTTCACAATTTTCTGTATCTGCTTCGTATAATGCGGCGCCCGGGCGCCATGTCTGTTTTTATGATAATTTCATAAACCGAACTTTTGCAGGGTCTATCGTAGGCTATAGTCCTAAAATCGAACCAATTGTAAAAAGAGTACTATTTTCTTTCTCATTTCCATCGGCTAAAATCATTTACAGGGATTGCGATCCAATGTGATCCCTGCCTGAAAGGGGAGGTTATAAACTGTGACAGTGAAAAAATCCAATGCGTTCCGGCGCACAGACAAGGTCATTGAAGATGCGTTCATGAAATTGTGCAAAAAGAAGGGCTTCGATAAGGTAACCGTAAAAGATATCATTGACGAAGCCGGGATCAGCAAAAATACCTTTTATCAGCATTTTCAGGATAAATATGAGCTGGCTGATATTGTCCATAAAAATTTTGCGGATCACCTCACGCAGAGCATCAATTCCATATACTTTAACGATGAAAAGAACCTGTTTGATTATCCGAAGGAGGATCGTGAAAAGATACTGCACGAGCTGGTGGAAAAAGAAACCGCCCTCTCCTATGACACTCTTGCGGGTCTGGAGAAGATCGTTGCCGACGGCAAAGACACAGGCCTGTTTTTCAAGGAAGCCTACTACAGCAAATATATGAATTCCCGCCATAATGAAAATTATGGACAGGCCGAGAAGGAAATCGGTGCGGAATTGTATTCCTCTGTCAGAAAGGCACTGTATACTCTGGGCAACAAACCCGAATATCAGCAGGAGGTCACCCACCGGGCGGAGGAGATCACCTGTCAGGCCATGCTTTTTGCTCTCGGCATAAAGTCCTATGCGGAAAGACAGGAGCTCACGGAGCTGCTTCTGAACAGAAGGGAAAATGCCATGCGGCAGAAAAACTGAATCAGCACGGTTTTTTAAACAAAAAGATCGTTCGGTCACTTTTGACCGAACGATCTTTCATAAATCAAACAAAAGCTGTCAAATAAGATAACTACTTTTTCGTAACCCTGAATATCGTCACACTCTCCTTCTCCGCGGTAAAGCAGAGTGTCTGGGTACCATATGCCACCTCCACCGGCTCATAGATGAGCTGGGATGCGCTCTCAAGTGCGGCAAGCTGCTGCTTTGTGGGATATACCGGCTTGCCCATGGCCTCCCAGCAGGCGTAGGGAGCCGTGTGCGTCGAATCGATCACGGCCTTTTCGATCTTGACAATGTCCCCGGTCAGTGTAAGCTCCATCTCCTCATCCCGGATGTCTCTCTCCTCGATGTCGTGGTTATAGGCAAATACCATAACCTGCTGGCCGTCAGAAAGAGCAAGGACCTCAGCGGTACGGCTGGCTCCCTCATTTTCCACGTCAAGCCTCCTGTCTCCGGCCTCGTGCAGAGCCTCAAACAGACGATATACCGGCTTGGGGATCCCGTAAACATTGACCAGGCCGAACTCATTGTTATAGGGCAGACCGTGCAGGCCCATCTCCTCGAAGATATCCGATACGCACCAGTAGGAGTAGCCCTCCACAAGTCCCTCATTATACGCAAGGGTTGCAGCAACGCCGGCAGCGGCATAGCTGACATCATAGTGTCCCACGTTCCACTCGGTGTAATAAACGGGATAATCTCCCGCCTCCTCTTTTACCTTCTTTGCCAGCCGGTAAAGGATATCCCTCGGATTCGTGTTGGGTCTGTTGAAGGCCTCCATCATCTGACTCATAAAGGCAGCCTTCTCCTCCTCGGACATGGCAGCCATCTTCTCCGCCATCTCCTTGCCGAAGCCGTCACCCTTCTCATCAGCCCCGTTCATTCCGGCGCTGGAAAGCGGATCGTCCGACGGATAATGGTGTGTCGTGATAAAATCATAGGCGACGCCCCTGGTCTCACAGAAATTCTTAAATTCCGGGATCCACATATTGTTGGAGGTTGCCGGTCCCCCCACCTTCAGCTTGTCATCCACCGACTTGATGGCATTGGAGGTGAGCTCATACAGATGGAAATAATCCTTCATACTGCCATCGAAGAAAAATCTTAAATTGGGCTCGTTCCACACCTCAAAGAACCAGCTTCTGACCTCGGAAGCCCCATATCTGTCCTCCAGATGCTGCGCCAGCGCTTTGATCAGGTCCGTCCACAGCGCATCCTTCTTCGGCATGGAGGAATAGCCCTTGTAGTGGAAGGTTGTCTGCTCCGTGGATGCATAGGCCTCCGGCATAAAGCCAAGCTCGACAAAGGGCTTCATATCGTTTTCCAGCAGGAAATCAAAGATCCTGTCAATATTAAAAAACGAGATCTGCGGCACGCCCATTCCCGGCATGAAGCTATCGATCACCACGCTCATATCATCATCCAAAAGTCCATGGAATCTGAGATACTTAAAGCCGATATCCTTATGGGCCTTTTTGATGTGCTCCTGCACGTCCGCCCGCAGGATCGTCGCCGCGTGGCATGAGCCCACGCAGAGCTCCCAGTAATGAGGGTATTCTCTTCCTGCCTGATCCACATTGATGCCATACTTTACTGCCATAATAAAATCCTCCTTATTGTTTATGTTCTATCCCGGGATCCGGCAGAAGACTCCTGCCCGGATCAGCGCGATGCGCAGCCCGTCCCGGGAAGGGTGAACGGATCCCCATAAAACAGGCAGCTGCTTTGCCTGTTATGACCTGTGCGCCATTGCCAGCTGCAATGCATATTATGACCGGTGCGTCATTGCCATCTGCACTGCGTGCATCACCGCCGGTCCGTAATCCGGGTGTTCCGCACGTATGTATTGCCTGATCTCCTCCTCCAAGTCAGCCGGAACCAGGTTTCGTATGGTCCCCCACATTCTCTCCTCAGTAAACCGGCAGTCGTTGTGATATGGCACGATATCGCAGGTGGTCTGGTACCAGTTCAAAGCCTCGGTCTGAAGCCTTAAGTAATTCTCTGCAATCTCCTGTTCACTCTCTTTCGACTTGTCCGCCTGCCCGCAGAGGAGGTTATTGATCTCGTAGGGGTCATTTTCCAGGTGATACAGCTCGCTCGCGCCGGATGAGCGGTAGATCAGCTTCCATTTTCCGTCGTTGATCATGGCAGCCTTCTCATGGGCCAGATCATCCGTCTGGGCCTTCTTTTTGGCATAATAATCGTCGCCCGGCTTCATATCCACCGCCTCCGGCGAAGAACCGTGAGCCTCATCGCACTGCCATTCGTAAGAATTCCTTCCGCCTTCACTGTGGGCATATTCTCTCACACTTGCACTGCGGTCGGCTATCACAGGTGTCAGATCTTTGCCAAAATGGTCGTGTTCCGGCGTCACTCCTGCATAGGCCATGGCTGTTGCATAAAAATCAACCAGCTCCACCATGCCTGACGCCAGTCCCGGATCCACGCTGTAGATATCACGGCCTTCTTCATCCTTCAGCTTCGGCGGCTTGATCAGAAGCGGCACCCTGGTCAGGATATCCTCAAAGGAGCTCTGTGCCTTTTCCGGCAGATGAAAATCTCCGGCGAAATCGCCGTGGTCCGACAGGAAGAAGATGGCGCAGTCGTCATAGATGCCGGCTTCCTTCAAGGCGTCAATCACCATCCCGACCATATGATCCACCTCGGCGCACATGGCCAGGTAGATGTGTCTGAGTTCCCTCCACTGCTCATCACTCCAGCCATCCAGATTGGCATATTCCCGGAGCTTTTCCACCATGCGGCTCTTGCCTACAGCAGAAGCCGGATCAATGGGCATAACGATATCCTCATCCCTGATCAGATCATAAAACTCTTTTGTCGCAGTATAGGGACAATGGGGATTGGTCCAGCCCAGGAAGAGACAGAGAGGCTGATCCCCCAGCTCGTCAACCCTCCTGATGCGGTCGATAGCGGCATATGTATCCCGCATATCAAGGCCGAATGCAGTATTCTCCGCAGCATCTATTCCGGTAAAATGTGAATATTCCTTAGGTCTGTCAGCATTCCTGTCCTGATGGCCGGCACTGGCCATTTTGGCAAGCACCGATGGATCCGGTGCGGAATTTTTGTCATAATAATACACCTCATCCGCATGAAGCTCCTCCAGGCCGTTTATATCCCCGCTCAAGAAATCATTCCTGCCGTTCAGCCAGACGTAGTAACCGGCATCCTTAAGCTCCGAAAAAAGACTGGGCTCTCCCTCATGCATCAGATAGTGCATGGTCCTGTGGCCCGTTGTGTGCGGATAAAGTCCTGTCAGAAAGCTGCAGCGGCTTGGCACACAGACGGGGTTCTGGCAGAAGGCGTGATCAAAGGAAACTGCCTCATGGACTGCCAGATAGTCAAGATTCGGCGTATGAGCAGCTCTGTTTCCCATATGCCCCATGGTGTCCCAGCGCATCTCGTCGGGATTTAAGATTATGATATGCGGTCTTTTTGCCATAATTCCCTCCTTTAAAACAGGCGCATACATTTTTGTATGCGCCTATATTATAACATTTCACTCCTATGTTTTACTATCAATATTCGGGTAAGGCTCCGCTCTGTCTGCTGATTCTCACTCATTTTACTTTTACATATTCTCCGGCAGCATTTAATCTCACTTCCGAAGCCATTTTTCGTACCACGGCAAAGGCTCTGCCATAGTAGGTCCTGTATTCACCGCTGTCAAAGGAGCAGGAAGTCTTTGGTGCTGCAGACCCGAAGCCTAAAAGTTCGCCACCGGATATATTGAGTTTAAGAACCTGGTCCATATTGGATTCGACAATGCCATTATCACCGACGAGGCTGATATTATATACGCATATGTCACTGTTTTTGAATCCGAATATTTCTTCCTGTTCAATGAGTATTTCAGGTCTGCCGTCTGAATCAAAAGCAGCGGATCTAAGTTCAACCGAATCCAAAAATTGATCGTCCTCATCATATATTCTGGCCTGAAGCTTACCCGGTTCGTAAGTCACCTTGAATTGGCACTTTAGCTCCTTCAGCCTGTGCTTCCCTATCTCCCTGTCATTCAGGAACAATCTGACATAGGCTCCCTTGCCATACACCTCTACTGTCGTTTCATTCCCGTCACATCCAAACCATGACCAGGAGTCAATCGCATTGGTCCATCTCCAGGCCGCCTTGACAAGAGCCGACTGCTTTTGATTTGCAGGTCGGATGCCCATATAGGGAGTTACTTTCCTGCCTTCGGCAGCCTCCCATACTATCCTTGCATAATGGGCCTCCGCTCCGGGATGCCCCGTGATATCGATGGCTCCTGTGTCTGCAAGCAGCCAGGGATAAGCCACGTTCATCATGGATGTTCCCTCATAATTCCATGCGCCGATAGCTGCCTCGCCGATATAATCCCAGCCGGTCCACATGAAGTCCCCGATGAGGGCAGGGATCTTTTTTGTGAGCTTCCAGGCCTTATAAATATCACAGGCGTAGGTTTCCGATCCCAGCAGGGCCCAGTCCGGGTGCTTCTTATGATCGCCCGCATAGCGTCCCATGGCGTAATTCATTCCGGCAATATCAAGTTCCTTCAGCATGGGCTCTCCCGCCTTTCCGGGCATTGGCAGCTCGATCATCTTATTAAAGATTTTTCCCATGGAGCTTGCCAGCTGGTTAAAGAGCAGACTGCCGGAAGCCTTTTCTTTTTGTTTTGATTCCTTCGCAGACTTCGCCCGGTTTGCTGTTTCTGCCGACACATCTTTCGGTGCACTGCTTTTCGATTTGGCAGATGCCAGCCCGCCTTCTGCGTATAGCCCTTTACCCAGGGAGGTCATATAGATCAGCATCAGATTCGTGCCCTCTGTGACGGCTCGGCTGTGATCAAGCGAATGGATCTGCTCGATCATCTCCCTGGCCTTCGCCACTCCTTCGGGCTGCCCGGGTTCACCCACCTCATTTCCGATGGAGTACATCACAACGGAGGGATGATTGTAATCCTTCCTCACCATCGCTTCGATATCCCGGTCGTGCCACTCCTCAAAATCCAGCGCATAGTCGTATGGATTCTTTTTGTCATACCACATATCAAAGGTCTCGTCCATGACGAAGACGCCGTAGCGATCGCAGGCATTAAGGACCTCCTCCGACGCCGGATGATGGGCCATACGAATGGCATTGTAGCCGTTTTCCTTCAATATGCGGATCTTCCTGTCTGCCAGTTCGGGAATCTCTGCCGCTCCAACCACTCCATTATCGTGATGTATGCAGGCGCCCTTAAAAAGGGTCCGCTTTCCATTTACATAAAAGCCGGTGTGATTCCAGCTCAGCGAACGGATGCCGATGGTGCCACCCGCGATATCCAGAAGCCGCTGTGAGCCCTCTTTTTCGGAGCCTGCTTCTGCGCACTGCACGTATAGTGCGGCCTCATACCGGTACAGCTTTGGATCCTCCTCTGACCATAGTTTTGCCGAAGGAAGTTCCATCACAAGCGGCTGCGTCAGGTCATCACTGACCGCTTTCCCAAGGACGCTTTTTCCATCCAATACTATGATCTCAGCACGAATATTGTCAACTTTTTCCCCTGCAAGCTCGATCGCAAAAGATACCGTTGGCACCTCCGTCCTGAGAGTGTTAACCTTTACTCCATCCAGGGGAATGTAGGTCTTCGTCTCGCTGACCGAAAGCCCGACCCTCCGATAGATTCCTCCGCCCGAATACCACCTGGAATTGGATACCGCAGTATTGTCTGCTTCAACCCTGATGACATTGGTCTTTCCCGGAAGCAGTTCGGCGTCCATATCTGCCGAAAATGGAACATATCCATAGGGGCGGACGGCGATCAATTCATCATTAAGGTAGACACTCGCATTCTTATATACACCGCCAAAATCCATCTCCACATGCCTCTTGGCCCAGTCCTCCGGTACATCAAAGGACTTCTCATAGATGTATTTTCCGCCCACAAACCAGGCACAGGCGGAGCCTGTTTTGCTGTCCGCCCTCCGCTCATCATGGATCATGGCATCATAAGGCAGAGTAATGTTCTGTGTCTCATCAGAACCGTCCTTATGATATATCCAATTGTCATTAAAATCATACTGCTTCATCATTTTCTCCTTTCTGGGCCATGGGCCATAGGGACGTTCCTTTTGGCTCAAGGAGTGTCCCTGTGGCTCAGGCCTGTGTGGAGGCCAGGATCACCTGCAGATTGGTCTTCACGCGCTCCCGGGCCAGAGCCTCGTCCAGCCTGCCTTCCTTTAAGGCATTGGCAATGGCCTTTCGCTGTCCGCCATCACCTGCCATCAGAAGGGTGATACCGGCATCGATGGATTTCTCTGCCTCCAGGCCCTCATGGGATCCGTCCCAGTCCGTGGTCACGATGCCCTTGAAGCCGCATTCCTCCCGAAGATAAACCGTGAGCGTGTCTTTGTTGACTCCGCTCCAAACCTCATTGATCCGGTTGTAGCTGGACATGAGAGCCCGGCAGTCGGCCTCCTTGACTACCATGCCAAAGCCCTTCAGATAGATCTCCCGGAGTGCTCTCTCACTTACATTTGCCGAGGTCCACTGGCGTTCATTCTCCTGATTGTTGCAGCAAAAATGCTTTATGGTGGCATACCTGCCCGGATGGGCCTGCACGCCCCGGATCATGACCGATCCGGTCTTTCCGGTCAGCAGGGGATCCTCGGAATAATATTCATAATTCCTGCCACAGAGAGGATTTCGGTGTATATTCATGCCCGGAGCAAGCCATACATTGACCCCGTACTCCTCCATCTCATTTCCTACAGCATAGCCCATCTCTTCAACCAGTTTTTCGTTCCAGGTCTGAGCCAGAGCCGTTCCCGTAGGGAAGGCTGTCGCATAGAAATAGATCGGAGTTCCGTCCGTGACCTTGGCATATCCCAGCATGCGAATAGCTTTTGGCATGAAATTAAGCATATCAAGGGCTCCTGTAACCATCTTGAAGCTCTTGGCACCCTTCTTAACAACGGATATTTGTGAAAAGCGAAGTCCGGCGGGACCGTCGGCAAAGGCGATGGAAGTATAGCCTTCTTTATTGTATTTGCTTGTTGTAAAGCCGTCTGCACCGGGCACAGCCAGATCATGCACCCCCGGGATTATCATGTCCGTCACGCCGGTTCCGGTCAAGAAGAGGGGCAGGTCCGATACAGGAAGTCTGTCTGCGAACTCTTTTGCTCTTGATTCATAATCATCCATGAGATTATGCCCGCTTGTGATCTCTTCCGGCCTGATCAATTCGGGATCAATTTCCAACATAAGCTCTGCGGAAATCTGAGGAACAGTTTTTTTGCTCTCCGGCTTTAACAGGTCAAGCTTTTTTGTCAGCGGGCAGATATGCTTTCTCTCCTGCAGAAGGACCTCCTGCTCCAGCACAAAAGCGCTCACAATCTGCTTATCCTCCACGGACTGCCCCAGATAGACCGTATACTGCCCGGCCTCCAGGTACTCCCCGCCAAGCTCCTCGCTATAGGAAGCAAGGTAATGCCAGGGCACTTCGATATTCAGGACCGACTCCTGCTCCGTAGCCAGAAGCTCTGTCTTGGCAAAGCCTGCCAGAACGACCTCCGGCTGATACTGCCTGGTCTCCGGCACAGAGATATAGAGCTGAGCTACGCACTTTCCGGCGCATCCTCCGGTATTTTTCACAGTAACCTGCGCCTTTATGCTTTCATGCGCCTCAAGCTCGCACTTCAGCGCAAAAGTCGTATACGAAAGCCCCTGCCCGAAGCAGAAACGCGGTTTTACTCCAAAACGCTCGAAATAACGATAGCCGACAAAGATATCCTCGTTGTAATCTCCGACCTTTGGATCCCCGTCCAGGCCGGAAAATGTGTCCGAAAAAGGAATGTCATCATATTTTTCCGCCCAGCTTCCGGTAAGATGCCCCGACGGAGACACGGCACCCGTGATCACATCGGCAAAGGCATTGCCGCCCTCCTCCCCGAGCATTCCCATGTTCAGGATCGCAGCGAGATCAATATCATCCACGGATGACAGATCGACAGGGCCGCCGGCATTGAAGACCAGTATCACATTCTTATAATTTTCAGCGCACCAGCGGAGATTGACCTCCTCCGTGTCGGAAAGAAAATAATCGCCCTTTTCAAATTTGCGGTCCGCATCCTCCCCGGATATCCGCCCGATCACATAGATGCAGGTGTCAGCCTCCGGCGCAGCTTTATCCACTTCCTGCTTACTCCTGCCGGACAGGGAGTAGAATTCCTTTTCCTTAAAGCCCTGCTCCAGCCTGGACATACCGATTGACTTTACATTCAGAAAGCCGGCTGTCTTCAGCTTCCGCGCTTCGTAATCCCTGCGATACTGCTTTGCATCCGCATCGTAACGCTTTAAAAGCTCTTCGTCGCTTATGACGAAGCCGGCATTCTTCATGCCTTCGTATATCGTCACGCTATAGCGCTCATTCACCTCTCCGGAGCCGCTTCCACCCTTGATGGTGTTTGTGGAGCCCACCCCGAACAGGGCCACCGGCCTCGTCGTATCAAGGGGCAGGACTCCCTTATTTTCCAGAAGAACGATCGCCTCCCCGGCGATCCGTCTTGCCAGCGCGCGGTTTTCCAGTTCCAGCGCAGTCTCCTCCGTGGTCAGATGACCGCATGTCAAAACCTTTTCTACTTGATGGATCATAATCTATTTCTCCCACTCATTTCCGGTTACCTTTGTCATGTCTATACCCGTGGTGTCTCCAACCTTAAATGCAACAGAAAGGCATGCCAGAGCCAGAAGCGGGATGGAACCGAAGATACAGATATAGCCAAGAACGCTGTAATCATCATGTGTTATCAGCAGTCCGATCGTAGGAATGATCATAGCCAGCATACCTGCGATAACGCTTAAGATCAACCCCACTGACAGCATGGACGCTCTTAAATTTGTCGGTGTGGATTCGGACAACATCACACTGTTGGTAACGTCTGTGATCGCCCACCGGGATCCGGCAAACAGGCCTACCGCCAGACCGATCACATAAGGATTCCACCCTCTCGTACAGCCGATAAAGAAGGCGGTAAAGCATACGAAGCAGGTGACTGTCATGATAAGTGCCGACTTCTTACGTCCCAGCCTGTCTCCGATGGGGCCGTTGATCCAGGTCACGATGGCACAGCCCACCGGATACAGCATGAGGGCCGAAGTTACCTCTGTTGTGGAATAATATACGTCCGCGATCTTTTCATAATAATTAACTCCGAAGCCTCCGATCGCCACCAGAAGGGTTGTGATGAAAAGCCACTTGATCTGCCTGTGGGAAAAGGCAAATTTGATCGCTGCGCCAAGCCCTCCCTGAGAGGAAGCCTCCTCTTCTGATCTTCCGTCCGCTTCAGCCTTGGCTGCCCTCTCCTCGTCCGTCATTTTGAGATAAGCGATCCTGTTCTCCAGGAATACATCGGACTCCCTCATAAAGAGGATTGCGATCACGCCGATGGCAATAGCGACCAATCCCGGCACAATATATACCAGGTTCCATCTCGTCACATCATTGCCCATGAATACCGCCCGCATGGCAGGGATCAGGATTACGGACAGCATCCCGATGCCCTTCACGATGGCGAACTGGGTCTGTCGCTTTTCCGGGTCCGTGGATTCCATCAAAAAGAGAACCTGAGTATCATTGCTGATAAAGAAATTGATGAAGCCGTAGGCGATCAGATAGATAACAATTCCCGGAATGTTTCCGATCTTGCCCGCAAGGAATATGGCAAAGAGGCTTAAGCCCATTCCCAGGGTATTGATGAAGAGAAATATCTTTCTGCCATATTTATCAGCCATGGACTTGTAGAAAAACGAAAGTACCATGATAGGCAGAGTGAGTGTAGATGCCAGCGTCATCAGCGACAGTCTGTCATTAAAAAGACCGATCGCTATCTCAGACTGCATCTGGGTGTTCATGTTGGTTGTCGTCTCATCAATACACTGGACCAGTCCCAGTATGATAAAGAGAATGGCAATATAATAATTCCCCTTGGGTTTTGTGGCCTCCTTCTCCCATTTTGCCAGTTCCTTTGCCTCCTTAGCCTTGCGCTTTTGAAGCTGGTCAGGCGTTTCGATCTTTTTTGCTTTTTCTTTCTTCGCCATGATTTAACCCCTTCCTGCATTTTTGCATAGTTTTTCTGATATCTACACTTTACAGATTTTTGCTAGTAATTTATATTAATTTTGTATTTTTATTTTAGATTTTGTGCTCACATGGAGATACCTATGAAAAATCGCAGTTACTATCTGGATGTATTGTACAAAGCGACAGACATTCCTTTTCACATCATAAACACTAATCAGCAGGTCACACTCTCCTATCCGAATATCAATATTCCCTGCTTTATAAAATATGCGGTGGCTAAAGCCCGGGCAATATCAGACTCTAAAGACAGGCCGGTCATACTGTCCCTTCCCGGGCAGATCTTTATCGGCTATCTGCGGATCAATGACAATACAAGGATCCTTTTCGGGCCGGTCACAACGCTTACCGGAAGGCAGCTTTCCCCCGAAGGCCTGAAAATAAAAGATATGAGTGAAAGTGAACGTCGTGACATCAACAATCTGCTGGCATATATGTCGCCCTGCTCCGTCACAAGCCTGAAAAATGCCATAATCCTTGCCGCAAAAATAAATAATGATCTGGATCTGCCGGCCGATTCCTTCCTGATCTCCTATGTTCCGGAAGAGTATGAGACTTCCCTTTCAAAAGCCGAAAAAAAGCAGGCGGTAACCATCAGTGTCACTGACCCCCACACTCCCTGGGATTACGAGCAGCAAATGACCGACTACATAGAAAACGGTGATTTCGACGGGCTTGTCCGCTATCTGCAGGCACCTGTCCCGGGCACGATCGGCATTCTGTCTTTTAACAGGGCAAAGGATGCGGCTTATCAATTTATCGTTACCGTCACGATCGCCTGCCGGGCTGCTCTCCGGGGCGGGGCAGACAGTGAGGCTGCCTATTCCTATTCAGACTCAATCTGCCGTCAGATGGACTCCTCCGGTGCTTCCTACACCGACGAGCTCGTACTTCTCATGCTGAAGACCTACTGTGATATGGTAAAGGATGCAAACCATGATAAATCGGACTCAAAGCTTGTGAAGGATTGCAGATACTACACTTCCGCCCACCTGCAGGAGGAGATCCGACTTACTGATCTGGCCGACTACTGCGGACTGTCTCCCCGTGTCCTCTCAAGAAAATATCGCGAAGAGACCGGAGAATCCGTGATGGATTACATTCAGAAGACAAAACTGAAGGAGGCCTACCGCATGCTTCGGTACACCTCCTCTTCTGTCAGTGAGATCAGCTCATATCTGGGCTATGGCTCACAGTCCTATTTTACAGTTATCTTTAAAAAATTTACCGGCTGCACACCGGGAGAATTCCGGGGGCAGAATCACTCCAGATCATCGTAATGCAGACCTATCTGCTCCTTCACAGTCTCCAGGATATGCATGACATCACTCGTTGCCCTAAGGGGCACCATGCGGCTCTCCTTGAGGCCCTCTCTTATCTCTCCCGCTACCGTGTCGAACTCGTCCAGGTAAGAATTTACCCTGGGGCCAGGTCCCTTGAATACTTCCTTCTTAAAAAAGCCCTGCTTAAAGGTTACTCCATTGAAGGCATGGTACATAGCTGCTGTGATCTCACCTTTATCACCCTTGATGGACATCTTCTCAAGGCCCTTCATATCAACAATTGAAGCTGTTATCTCGGCCTTTAGACCATTCTCAAAAGTAAGAGTTATATCCTCTCCCAGATCAATGCCGTCCTTCAAGGTGCCAGTGCTTTCGATCCTGACCGGATTTCCCCACAAACGATAGGCATAAGTGACCGGATAAATAGTCACATCAAGCAGGGCTCCTCCGGCTCTCCTGGGGTCGGAAACACGGGGAGAATAATTGACACTTTTAAGATGGTAGGTGAATACGGCTGATTGTATTTTTCCTGCCTTGCCTTCATCGACCCACTTTTTTGCCATATTAGCCGATGGCGAAAACCAGGTCCACATGGCTTCGCAGAGGTAGATATCCTTCTCTCTTGCGATTCTTATCAGCTCATCTGTTTCCTCGGCAGTCACTGTAAAGGCCTTCTCACATAATACCGGTTTTCCCAGCTCAAGTGCCTGCTTCACATAACGGAAATGAGCATTATGCGGTGTGACAACATAGACGCCCTCCACGCCTTCCGCCGTGATAGCCTCCTCAGCCGTCTCATAGGCGGTTGATCTGAATTCCTCCGCAAAAGCCTTTCCTTTCTCATAGTTCCTTGTATAACAGGATACTATTTCATGTCTACCGCTGTTGTTAAGCTGTTTTGCCACCTGTTTGGCAAGTGTTCCTGTGCCGATGAAGCACCATTTGAATTTTTCCATATTACAAGCCTCGCTTTCAAAAAATCTTCTGATATATATCATAGCGCATTTTGTCAAAACCCTCATACGCTTTACACTATTATACTAAGCAAGACAATTCATAATCACCGTAACCATCATCTCCTTCTCGTCAGGTCTGGATTCAGCTATCATAATTGTGAGTGCTACCAGCGTGTGATCATCTATCCGCTTGCTACCATCCTCATTGAACAAAGCTTGATTAGTGTCAAGGAAATATAGGAACATAGTAGCTGCTATCCTTTTGTTGCCATCATAAAATCCATGATTTTTGGTAATAAAGTAAAGCAGATTTGCAGCCTTCTCCTCAAGTGTAGGATATAACTCCACTCCACCGAAGGACTGGTAAATATTGCCTATGCTCCCGGCAAAGGAACCATCCTTTTCCTTGCCGAAAAGATCGGATTCATTGCCAAACCGCATACTGTCAATAAGATGCCTGCACTCATCATAATTCAGCACATGCAGTGTTTCATTTCCTTTTGGTCTGTTCATGGTCTGATGATCATACGCATCCAGCATCTCAAGCGCCTTATTGTATCTTTCGACCACAATCAGCACCTGCTTTGAATCCAGATCATTTTCAGCCCTCTTCATAAGCCTGATCACCTCGCCCAGTTCCTTGAGACGGGTATCATTTACCGCATAACCCTGTAATATATACTGTCTTAAGACAGAATTAGCCCACTTGCGGAATTCTACACCTCTCTGGGATTTTACGCGGTAGCCAACTGAGATGATGACATCTAAAGAATAATAATTTACCGGTTGGCTTACACCGGCAACACGCATTTTTTGCGTGTTGGCACCATATTCTACCTCATTATCGTCAAATACATTATTTACATGCTTTCTGATGGTCTTCTCATCTCTGTCAAATAGCCTAGCCATCTGGTTTGATGTAAGCCAAACAGTTTCCCGGTCTACGTAAACATCCATTACGACATTAGCATCAGATGATTTAAAAATTGTCAGATCTTTTGTCTTAATCCCAGTATTTGGCTTTTCTTCAATGTTTTTCTTTTTGTCCGCCTTTTCTTCCGCCACTCTGTTTCCCTCTTTTTTAGGCTTTTCATACTGCACCTGATAAGCCAATAAGCGAAGAACATATTCCGGCATCGAACGATTCCCAAGCTCCCAGTCCTGCAAGGTCCTGTATGGGATTCCAAAATAGTCGCAGAATTCCTGTCTGGTCATGCCCATTTCATTTCTGAGTTCAATAATATATTCACCGACATTCTTTTTCATAATTATGCTCCGATCATATAACAAGTTATATACCTTTTGCGTATTTTTAATTTCTATACGCAATTCGTATTATACTCTCGTTTTTAATGCACATCAATACACAAAGGGACTTTAATAAATAATTTTTCATATAACAAAAAGACGCTCCTTATAAAAAAGGAACGTCCCCATAATCTGCAGCAATTATATATAATTTTTATTCAAGCACAACCTGCCTGATCAGGCCCTTCTCGTCGAATTCGATGGGTGCCATGCAGGCTCTCCTCATATACTGTCCTTCTGTGCTGACATGGAAGAATACATACCACTGACCATTAACGCATTCGATGCTGCCATGGTTGTTCCAGCTGTCCGGGTTCAAGGCTATATTGTCCACGATCAAGCCCTGATAGGTGAAGGGTCCGAGAGGCGACTTGGATGTGGCATAACCAAGAGCCGACGGCCTGCCGCTTGAGATATCCGCGAATACATAATAATATATGTCGCCCCGCTTTCTCATGGAGGAGCCCTCATGGAAATGATGGTCCTTTTCCGTCACAAGCCCCGATACTATGGTGCTCTCATCGATGGACATCATGTCCGGGTTAAGCTTAGCGCCCATGGAAGAAAACTGCCCCCAGTAATAATAGGCCTGTCCGTCATCATCCACGAATATTGCCGGGTCAATGCCATCAACCGGCAGTTTTACAGCATTCGTAAAGGGTCCTTTCGGGGAATCGGAAACCGCCACTCCCTCCGTTCCGTCGGACATGCAGAAATAGAGATAATACTTTCCGTCCTTATATATGCAGTCCGGGGCAAATAGCT
>R03__coassemble_684_pt1 | contig 18181 bp, 15 predicted proteins | sample R03__metabat2_high_PE_045 | metagenome-assembled genome bin R03 | reverse complement strand
GATCGTTGAGTCTATGAGAACAGTTGGCCCTGATGAAGGCACAGAGATGACAATCGATTCTGCATTCGAGGAAGTTATGCAGACACTTGCACTCAAGTAATTAATCCGGATATTGTTAATTGGAATGCTCCCTTCGGCTTGAAGGGAGCATTTTTGTGTGTTGACGATTCTGACTGGTATGTGCTGGTGATTCTGAGGCGGGTCTGCATCACCCGTGTAAGGGAATATTTGAACTAAAACTATCAAAATATTTACAAAATCAAACCAAGATCCAGTCTGAACCCGGGCAATTTATAATAGGCGATTTATAATAGAAAGACAGAGGAAGAAAAGTAATTGCCTAAGCACAACTGGACAAATTCTTTTTTTAATGATATAGTTAGTCAAAACTAACAAAACAACAAGTCGGAGGAAGAATTATGGCTAAGACAAGTCAGGAATACAAGGAATTATCGAAAAAGGAATTCACTAAGGCGGCTGCAAAATACGAATCCGACCATGCCGGAGTATATGAACTCTGCAAGAAGGATTATCCGGACATACTGGCGGAGATAGAGAAGGAAGATTTTGAGACCCTGCTGGATGCGGGCTGCGGTCCGGCACCTATGATCACTCTGCTCTCTGAAAAGTATCCGGACAAAAAATATACGGGGCTGGATCTGACGGAGGCTATGATAGAGCAGGCCAGGAAAAAAGGAATAAAGAATGCGGAATTTATCGTGGGAGACTGCGAGAACCTGCCCTTTGAAGATAATTCCTTTGATGTAATTATCTGCTCCATGTCAGCTCATCATTACCCGGAGATACAGAACTTCTATAATTCAGCATATAGGGTGCTGAAGCCGAATGGACGACTTATCTTGAGAGATATGACCACTGACAATAAGATCTTAAAATGGTTTGTCGACCATCTGGAGATGCCGCTGGCAGGACTGATCGGAAAGGGAGATGTATGTATGCTTACGAGAGCCGATGTCAAGGCAGGCATGGAGAAGGCCGGACTTATGGTTGAGTGCTGTGAGCAGAGAAAAGGCTTAAGACTGCATGTGGTGGGAAGAAAGGCTTAATGAAAGTAGAAAAGGGGAAGCTTGATCATCAAGCTTCCCCTCCGTTTATTTAGTCAGTTTTATCATTGTTATGCCATATGTCGAAGATAGGACGCTTTGGCGGATCAGGCAAGGCGTCGTGATCGATCACGTGCCCGAAATTTTTGATCTCAAGCTCTTCAATGAGAGCATGCAATTCCTCATCAGTGCCCTCGAAAGGCTCAATAATTACTTTTTCATCCTGGTAACAAATCATAACTATACCTCCGCTAAAAATAATAAGCCCATCTTCTGAAACTCTAAAAGTGCTGCTGCCTGTGCTTCTCCTGCATCATGATATTTCTTCATATAGTCAGCCACATAGGCCGCCCACAGATGTTCATCAATCCGCTGGAGGGCATGATAAATATATATAGTGCCGTCATGGCAGAGCACGATTCCCATTTCATACCTCGAATTCAGATAGGTATTGAAATCCTCAGGGCTGGGCGGCATGCTGTGAGGATGGGTATGCATGGCGATGACGGAGGGACAGCGCTTGATCTGATTATCAATCTTTTTAGTGTGGCGAATCTCTCCGGGAGTCATCTCGTCAAGTCTGCGACACAGGACAGTGCAGCTTGCAGCGTCAAACCAGTACATATCCTCAAACTCAGTGCCGCTCCTGTGGTGGAGCATTTCCTTGGCGCAGGAATAGAGCAGCTTATTAAGTGCTGCATCAGCGGTGATACGGTCGAACTTGCGCTTATATTCTCCACCGTCTATGTATGATGAATTGATCACAGTTGCCTTATTTCGGCCGTCGCGCTGGTCCTCGACCTCTTCGAGCTCAAAGGTCAGCTTCATGCCAAGAGCAGTAGCATACTTAATAAGAACATCGAGCGAAGGCGTGTTATTGCAATTCTCCAGACGCGCGATATTAGCCCTCTGCATGCCGGTGATATCGGAGACATCCTGCTGGGTCATGCCCTTAGCCTTGCGATACTGAACAAGGCTGTCGATCAGCTCCTCGGACATATCCCGTGTCATGACTTCTATAGTAGTGGTGAAGAGACCATTGTCATAAATATATTCCATATAATGCCTTAAAAAAGTTTCACAAATGATACACTGATTGTATCATCCGTGAAACCAACTGTCAATGGGTTTGCAAAAAGGACAGGTATTTTTGAAATCAGCTAAAACAGGGCTGCCTTTCAAAATCCGCAAAAAATAAGACCGCCTTCTGAAATTGGATAGATATCAAAAAAACCACTGTTTTTGATAAAAACAGTGGTTTTTTGACGTTAGGCATGTTATTATTACAATGAAATTGAGGTATTTTACATGAAACCCTATAAAGCAAAACCATTACCAATAGAATACAGGATAGACAAGGAACTTCTTCGGCTCACTGCCGAGGCAAATGAAAAATACGGTGAGTACAAGTCGCTGCTTGGCACAGTGGAATTCGATCCAGGCTTTTTTCTGGAATCGGCGATACTGACGGAAAGCTACAAGTCCACGCAGATCGAGGGAACATCCATCACACAGGACGAGGTATATTATCTGAAATATATGGAGGATACTGATGAAAAACGTGAGATTTGCAATTTGAAAAATGCCATAGACTTCGCTCAGGAGTACCTTAAGACGAACAGCCTGATTACCGCGGACCTGGTCAACGATATGCACCGGATCGTCCTGGACAGTGTGAGAGGCGCTGCGAAAAATCCCGGAGAGATTCGTACGACGCAGAACTGGATTGGCCCGCGTGGGTGCACGATGGAATATGCTGCCTTCGTACCGCCGTCTCCGGAGGATCTTACTGACCTTCTGCATAATCTGTATGATTATATGAGTGACGCCTTTGAGGACCCGCTTTTGATAAATATAGCATTATCCCATCTGCAGTTTGAGACGATTCATGCATATAAGGACGGAAATGGAAGACTGGGACGGACGCTGATCCCCGTGCAGATGGCACTTCTGGATGAGAGCAGCCCCATCCTTTTTCTGTCCGAGGTACTGGAGATTTATCGCCCCTCATATCAGCATTATCTGAATGAAGCCAGAAAAGGCAACGTCACTGGATATTTGAAATTTTTTCTGCAGTGTGTGATCGATCAGTGTACTGCATTTATTGCAAGAATTGGACAGATCAGGGAAATCTACCGGGAGGATATGCAGACTATTGAGAGCATATACGGCAATTCGGTTTACAAGATAATGCCGGTCATCATGCGGCAGATCGTGTTTACCAAAAAAGAGGTTTGTGATGCATCAGGTGTGTCGGAAAACGTGACTTCCCGCATCATCGACCAGCTTGTGAAGCTTGGAATTATTGTGCCGGACAGCACTGTGCGAAAGAAGGCCTACCGTTATCAGCGAATTTATGAAGTATTTGCCGGCCGGCAATAGAGGAACGGAGTTTGTTATGGAGAAAAAAATAAAATTCCGACAGATATGCATTCTTCTATGCACTGCATTACTGGCATCATTCTGCCTGTCAGCCTGTGCCTTTGGAGGAAAGACGGGAGAAAACAGCAATGATGTCGGCTGCATAAAAATCCTGGCCACAACGGATCTTCATTACGAGGCTTGGCCTCTTGCAGACAGCAAAACCAATAGCACTACAGCTACAGACAGCTTGATCGATGGCAGTTTAACAGATGCTACAGCGACAGAAAAGGAGAGCACCATCCGCTATGGCGGTTTGGCAGTATCCTACGAGGTGGACCTGCTGGCAGCCTTCCGTGATCAGATCAAGGGAGAAGGTGCAACAGTCCTTATCCTGACCGGGGACCTGGTGCAGAAGGGTGACGATGAGAGCCTGTACAGTCTGGCAGAGATCCTGCACGATATCGAGAGCGACGGCACGGAGGTCCTGATCCTGCCCGGCAATCATGATTTGAGAGGTGAGGGGCAGGAAGCAGTGAATCAATATCGGGATACACTGGTTGATTTTGGCTTCAACCAAGCGATAGCGACAGATGCAAACTCCCTGAGCTACGTAGCGGAGATCACGCCGACCCTTCGGATTCTGATGCTGGACACTATCACTAATCCGGACAGCCTGACTGAAGGCACAATAGATGACCCGACCACAACGCTGGGCTGGATCCGTGAACAATTGGAGCAGGCGCGGGAGGACGGCGTCCGTATGATCACGGCCAGCCATGAGAATATCCTGGACCACAATTCCTCGCTGGACAATTTTCGTATCGTCGGTGCGGAGGAGGTGGCAAAGTTGTACGAGGAGTACGGTGTGATCGCCAATGTCTGCGGCGACATCCACATCCAAAATATCCGCGAGGAAAATGGCCTTACGGACATTGCTGAACAGCCTCTTTCAGCCTATCCCAATGCCTACGGCGTGATCGAACTTACGGAGGACACCTTCTCTTACCATACGAAAAAGGTGGATGTGGAGGACTGGGCAAAGGCTCAGGGGCTGTCATCGGAAATCCTGCTGAATTTTACGGATTATTCTCTTGAGAATTTCAAGGATGCCATGTGCGGTATGACGATCTATGATACAGAGGATGAAGAATTGAGAGATTACCTGGCAGAGGCCAATTTCGCTTTCTTCACTGGCAGGATGGACACCTTCGAATGGAACGAAGAACTGACGGAGCGGTGGAAGGAGGAAGCACCGGATACCACCTGGGTTTACCTGGAGAGCCTGCGAGTAGATCTGGGGAAGGATTACACGGAATATATGAAGAAGTATTGATGACGATGGGGACGAAATTTGCCGTCCCTTTCCTAACATGCTATAATGAATGTTAGCGAAGCCTAACACAATTGATAGAAGCTGATACAGTAAGACTCTATCAGTTTCGGCAAAAGAGGATGTCAGCATGAAAAAACAGATCATAGAAACCGGTGATTTCCGTTGGACCTACTGGCCCTGCGACAATAAGAGTGAGAAAACCGTGATCGTGGCCTTAGGAGGTGCCTCGGATAGAGGCCCCCTCTTTTCGGCAGCAGTGAAGACCATGCACGAGTTCGGCTGCAATGCAGCGACATTTGTCCCGGTGATCGGGGATGAACCATATGACGGATGGCATGACTTTCCATTAGAAAAGATACAGGAGATCGCCCGCTGGCTTTTGGATAACGGCAGCAGCAAGGTGGGCATAGCCGGAGCGTCCACTACTTCTCTGGTATCGCTTGCGGCCGCCAGCCGGATTCCGGAGATCTCCCTGGTGCTTTCCTTTGCCACGGAGGATTACAACACGGAGGGTATCTATGTGGGCAAGGTCAAGGGCGGCCTGGGCATGAGCCCGGCGGTCGGTTGCTCTATGTTGTCCTGGCAGGACCGGCCGGTGCCATATTCCCCAACAGGCCTTTCTGATGAAGCATTTGCCGCAATGATGGCAAAGGATGCAGAGGGAAATATGTGCAATATACTGGAGCTGTGTAAATATTACGAGTCATTGCCCGGTTTCGAGGAGGCACTGCATCCGATCGAGAATTCCCATGCGCTGATCTGCGCCTTTGGCGCCGATACGGATGTGGGCTGCAACAGCGGCGATATGGTGCGCAGAATGGAAAAACGCCTGAAGGATGCCGATTACGCCTACGGTATGGAGATGCACGTCTATCCCGTATGCTCCCATTACCAGTTCCCGACAACCATGGTAAAGAAGGCCTTCCCACTGATCTCGCAGCTTGTATTCGGCATGATGTGGGCAGTAGAAAAGAGCAGCCCTGCAGAATGCAAGGCTGCCCGTGATGACATCGACAGGATCTGCCGGAGAGTGGTGGAGCAGTGGTGAGTTTTTCTAACCTCTATATACTTCTTTTCCGTCGATGATGGTTGCTACCACCTTGGAGTCAGCAACCTCCTCCAGGTCGTCGTGGAGGAAATCCTTGTCGAAGACGGTCATGTTGGCGACGTAGCCTATCTGCAGCTTACCCAGGTGATCCTCCTGATATACCTCGTAAGCCGGACCGGCTGTGAGACCGGCCAGAGCATCTTCTCTGGTGATACATTCGTCCGGATTCCACTGATGGTAAACCTCATGATGAGGATCGCTCCTTTTGCAGGCCATATATATCGATCTCGGGAGAGAGATGGCCGATGAAACCGGATAATCGGAATGGAAGGCGATTATTCCGCTGTTCTTCAGGAAGGAGTTCATGGGATAGCAGTAAAATGTTCTCTTATCGCCGATGTATCTTACTGTCTGACTGTAGATTCCTTCCTCGTCGCGGTACATCCATAGGGGTGCGACAAGTGCGACCGCATTGAGTGCGCAGAGTCTCTTGATATCCTCGGGCTGAACCATCTGCACATGGGCAAGGGCACTTCTCATATGCATGTTGCCGGTCTCGGTCTCTACCTGCTCGAGGCAGTCGAGTGCGAACTTGACGGCGCCGTCACCGATGGTATGCTGATGAACATTGAGTCCTAACTTCTCGCATTCTCTGTAGAGATCGCACACGCGGTCGAAATCACAGAAACGCTTAACACCGGTGTAGCCTTCCTGATCGTCATAAGGATCGACGGTCCAGGCTGTGTGGGCTTCGATAACACCATCCATGAAGATCTTGACACCGATGACCTGCAGGTATTCGCAGTTGTATTTGTCGGCCATTGCCTTGGCCTCGCGAACTCTTGCAACATAGTCGGGATCACGCTCATTTATAACATAGCCGGCATACTCGCGGATCTTCCATTTGCCTTCCTTTATGAGCTGAGAGACGATCTCGAGATGCCTTGCAGTAGCACCGGCCTCGTAGTATGCGGTGATGCCGAGTGACAGGGCAAAATCCTGCCATTTCAGCAGGGCGTATTTGAGGTCCTCATCGGCAAATGCGTTCATCTTATTGATAATGGAGTTGCAGGGACCCTCTGAAATGAAACCGGTAGGATCACCATTTTCATCTACCCTGATGATGCTGGTGTCCCACTCCTCAACGGTAGTGCGGGTGATGTCGAACTTCTCCATGCCCTTGGTATTGAGCCAGATAGAGTGGGCGTCGATCGAGTTGAGTGCAATGGGCTTGTCACTGCAGATCTCGTCGAGGATTGCTGCGCTTGGCGTCCAGTCTGATGCACACCAGCCTGCGCCGTAGTAGAATTCATTGTCCGGATGTGCTGCGACATAGTCCTTCAGGATGGCGATATAGTCGTCAAGGGTCTTGCCTGCGGACAGGTCTGCGAAAAACGCAAGTCTGGGGCCTGCGAGTGATGCGTGGCAGTGGCCCTCGATCATTCCGGGATAGACATAATTGTCACCATAATCGAGCACCTCGGTGTGCTCGTCACACAGCTTTCTGGCCATCTCTTCGGTGCCGACGTACTGTACGAGTCCGTCCCCATCATCACCCAGTCCGTCCCCTTCATTACCAAGTCCGTCCCCATCATCACCACGTCCCCATCATCACCGATACTTCTTTGGCGTCATATCGTACCTATCCTTGAAGGCCTTATAGAACTGGGTAGTGTTGGTGAAACCCAGCTCGGCACAGATCTGCTGGACCGACAGATTAGTCTCGCGCAGCAGGCACGCGGCATTTTCCATGCGGATCTGCATGCAGTACTCCGATATGGAAAGACCGGTGTATTTACCGATGATGCGGTAGATGTAATCGCCGGAATAATTGAATATGCTTTCCAGGTCGCTCCGTGAGGTGCGGCCTTTTTTACTGCGTATATAGGCGGAGATCTCTTCGAAGAGCTCTCTCTGGGCCTCTGTTCCGACCTGTATGGGCGTGGTGGAATATAGGCTTTCGTCGCAGAGAGTATCAAGGATCTGTGTCAGATAGAAGATGATCTTATGCACGGAGGCCTTTTCCTTAAGCTGCAGCTCCTCGTTGATACGCTCCAGACAATCGTATATGCTGCCGCAGGATTCAGGATCGTTGCAGCTGGGGATGAAATCTATGTAGGACCGGTTGGAGGAATCCGCACTGCCGGGATCACTTCCAAGGAATGCGGATATAGTCTCATAACGTAACGAGCGGCCGGAACTTTTGAGAGGAGGTGCCGACAGGATATAGCTGATCAGGTCATCGGATATCTTCAGGAAGACAATCCTGTGGTATTCATCGTAGACTTCCCGGTGATGGATATTTTTATTCATAAGGCAGCAGCTGCCGGCGGTGTAGAGGTGCATGGAGTTCTCGATATTCTGATATATGGAGCCGTCGATCACATACATGAATTCATAGAAGTTGTGCCGGTGCATCTTGATATTGTCGGTAAAGATCCGGGCCTCGCGCTCATTCTGGGAATAATAGATGAAAAATTCAGGTGTGGCCTGAGCCATGGTCAGGGTGGATGAGGGATCATCCCTGCGGTAGGTATAATATATTTCATCAAGCAGATAGGGTGAGTTCATGTCGCTGGGGAGCAGCTCATCAAGCAAGGGCTTTGCGGCGGCGGCAAATTCACGGAATTCCTCATCCGTCATTGCGTCGATCCGGGCCTGAGTCGTATTGTAAGGCATGGTCAGCTGATCAATGTCATAATCATCAGATAAAAAGAACACGGATATTACCCTCCACATCATAATCGTTAATTTGTTGTAAAATGCCGTGCTTTATCTTAAATACGGCATTTTTTATCATTACCAAATCATTTTATAATTAAGATAAGATAAATGTCAATAAAAGGGAAAGGAGACTTATGGTAAGAGAAGCATTTAACGACAGCTGGCGTTTTACGAGCAGCCGCGGTGACGACAGAATGCTGGACCTGCCACATGCCGCCACGATCGAGGGCAAGAGGAGTGCCGACGCTTTGTGCAAGCGGAGCGGAGCCTTCTATGAGCCGGGTGTCTACACCTACGAAAAGGAATTCGAAGCACCGGCAGAATGGGAAGGAAAGCGCGTATTCCTTGAATTCGAGGGCGTCTATCCTACGGCGGATGTGTATCTGAACGGAGATAAGATCGGTGGCTGTAGGTATGGGTATTCCACATTTTGGGTCGAACTCAAGGACCTCAGGTGCGGCAGCAGCAATACCGTGAAAGTGGTCGCGGACGATTCGAAGCATCCCAATAGCCGCTGGTATGCGGGCGCCGGTATATACAGACCCGTCTGGATCATGGTCGGGGATAAATGCGCCATCACACCGAATGGCATCAGGGTGACCACGGAGTCATATGAGCCGGCTTTGGTAAGCGTCGAAGTAGAGACACTTGGGATCGTGAGAGATGAGAATATCAGGATCGAGATACTGGACGGGGAAAATGTTATTGCCGGATCTGTGGGTTACCACTCAAGGATATCTATCCCGGACGCTAAGTTATGGGACGCTGAGAATCCCAACCTCTATACCTGTAGAGTGCAAGTGAGGGATGATGCCGGACAGGTCATCGACACTGCTTCGGAGAAGTTCGGAATCAGAAAACTGGAATGGTCGGCGAAGGGATTCTTTGTAAACGGAAGCTCAGTCAAGCTGAAGGGCGGCTGTATCCACAGTGACAACGGAATACTGGGAGCCAGATCCTATGCCGAAGCTGAATGGCGCAGGGTGAAGAGGCTGAAGGAGTTCGGCTACAACGCGATCAGGTCGGCCCACAATCCGCTGTGCCGGGCTGCGCTGGAAGCCTGCGATGCGCTGGGCATGTACGTCATGGACGAGACCTGGGACACCTGGTATAAGACCAAGAATCCATATGATTTCGGCGTGGAGTTCATGGATCGTTACGAGACTGACATAAGACAGCTTGTCGACAAGGATTACAACCATCCGTCGGTAGTCATGTATTCTGTGGGCAATGAGATCACGGAGCCGGCCAAAAAGGACGGCGTGAAGATGGCCGAGACCCTGGTTAAGACGGTGAAGAAGTATGATGTCACCAGACCGGTGACCGCAGGAGTGAACATAACCCTGCTGCTCATGGCCAAGCTGCCCTTCGACCCTATGGCTATGTTTGCCGGGGGAGACAAGAAGGAGGATGGCGATAAGAAGGATGGAGGCGACAAGCCGGAAAACACCGCCGTAAAGGCTCCTGCAGTCGATGAGGCCAGCAGTGATAAGTTCAACGCTATGGTCCAGAGTGCCGGAAGCGGCATGAACCGTGTCAATGAGGGCTTTCTCGGAGATATGGTGTCAAAAAAGGTATTTTCCAAGTTCGATATCTGTGGTTACAACTACGGAGTTACCAGATACGAAAAAGAGGGCAAGACTCATCCGGACAGGGTTATCGTGGGATCCGAGACCTACTGCCAGGAACTGGGCAGGGTTTGGCCTATGATCGAAAGGCTGCCCTACGTGATAGGAGATTTCATGTGGACCTCCTGGGATTACCTGGGAGAGGCGGGCATCGGCGGATATTCCTACGATGCGGAGGATTTCTCATTTGAAAAGGCCTATCCCTGGAAACTGGCGGACAGCGGCGCCCTGGACATTCTGGGAAATGACAATGCTGAGGCGGGCCTGGCCAAAGTTGTATTTGAAAAGCAGATGAATCCCTACATATCAGCAACACCGGCAAACCATCAGGGCGCACAGCTTGCAAAGGCAGTTTGGCGCGGGTCAAATGCCATGCCCGGCTGGTCATACAAGGGCTGCGAGGGCAACGATACCGATATCGAGATCTATTCGGCGGCCGATTCTGTCGAGGTATTTATAAACGACAGGAGCCTGGGCAGGAAGAAACTCGAGGAGTATAAGGCAGTATTTTCCGCAAAGTATGAGAGGGGATGCCTGAAGGCTGTGGCTTATGATGCTGCCGGCAATGCAGTGGGGGAGAACAGCCTTGAGTCGGCGGACGATAACACAAAAATCCGCATCACGTGCGAGGAGAAGCTGACCGATTCGGATATCGTCTATTTCGACATAGACCTGGCCGGGGCAAATGGTGTGATCGAGATGAATGCCGACACTAAGCTTACGGTGAGCGTGGAAGGCGGCCGGCTGCTGGCATTCGGAAGCGCTGATCCCAAGACCGAAGAGAGATATCTTGACGGTGAATATACAACCTATTACGGCAGGGCACAGGCTATCGTGAAAAAGACTTCTGCCGCAGGCAGGATCACGGTAACTGGCGGAGAATTTGAAGCAGTTGAAGCAGAATTTTAAAAAGGAGGAAAAAATGAAAGCAAGATTTAAGAAAATGGCAGCACTCGGCCTGGTCGGCGCGATGGCTGCAACAACAGTCCTTACGGGCTGCGGCGGCTCAAGCAGCTCTTCGGGGGATGCAGACAAGAGCTATACCTTTATGATCAGCTCATCGTCCACCAATGCGACCTACGATGAGTACGAGGACGGTCCGGTGCAGCAGTACTGGATGGACATGTTCGGTATCGATATCGACTTCTCTGCTCCGGCTACGGGCGCTGAGACGGATTATTTCAACACCATGATGGCAACCGGTGAGTATGCCGATATTATGGCGACCGCTTATCTGAGCGATTCTGTACTTGCCTTATATGATGAGGGAGTAGTCATGGATATGACCGAGTATGTGGAGGAATATATGCCAAACTACCTGGCCCTGGCCGAGGAGATGGGCATCACGGATATGATCTACTCCAATGTGGACGGGGAGAAGAAGATCCTTCAGATCTATGACATCAACGATGCCACGCCTCAGATGTGGGGCGGATTTGAGTATCGTCGTGACTGGATCTTAAAGTACGGTACGAACCCCGAGACAGGTGAGGCCTTCACGGGAGGCTATACCGACGACGGAAACTGGGAGGATGATATCGTATTCCCCAGCGGCAACACTGATCCAATCTATATCTCAGACTGGGAGTGGATGCTTGATATCTTTGCAACGGCACTTAAGGAGCAGGGCATCACAGACGGATATCCCATGAGCCTTTCTTATGCAGGCTATATCGCGATGAATGATTTCACGACAGGCTTTGGCGCTGGAAATACCTATTATCTCGATGAGGACGGAGTATGTCAGTTCGGTGGAACCTCAGACCAGTTCCGTGCTTATATCGAGTGTATGAACACCTGGTATGAAAATGGCTGGATCGATCAGTCCTTTGACGAGAGGAGCAGTGATGTATTCTTCATGATCGATGCTGCAACCACCTACAGCGGCAAGGTGGGAGCCTTCTACGGCCTGGAATCACAGATGGGAAGCGGAATGGATGCCAGCAACGGTGATGAGTCGGATCCGACTTACGGAATCTGCGTATGGGGAGCTCCGCAGCCTATCAACGATGTGTACGGCGATGACAGCTGCAAGGGTCATGAGCCGACAAGCTACTATGCACAGGATATCACAAACGCTTCATGGATCTTCACAAATAAGCTGGAAGGTAAGGATATTGAAAGCCTCCTGACAGCGATTGATTATCTCTACACAGAGGAGGGCGGCATGCTGAGACTGTATGGTTTCTCAGACGTGCAGACCGATGAACTGGATGTAACCATGTACAAGGAAAATGGACTCGACGGTGCCTATTCTGACTATGTAAATGACGAGGGCGTGACGATGCATCTCCTTACTGAAAACTATGACAATATTGATACGACGGCCTTGAGGCTTCCGGGCAGGTCACCCGTCGCAACAGTTGATGCGGGAAGAACACCATTTATAGAGTATTCTGTAAACCTGTGGACAAAGTATTCCACAACTGGCAACATCCCCGCTTCTGTAACTGCAGCATTTACTGCTGAACAGACAGAGAACGGCGATCTGATCGAGACTGATATCAGGACCTATTCATCCATCGAGGTGGCTAACTTCGTCGCAGGAAGACGCGACATCAGCGATGACGCGGACTGGGCAGACTTCTGCGAGAACGTGAATATCTACGAGCCTGACGTATACTGCGAATATGTAAACGAGATCCTCGGAAAGTAAAATTGATGACGATGGGGACGGACTTTTTTATCACCAAAGTCTGTCCCCCACTTATCAACAAAGTAGGATAAAAGAGCCGAAGCACCGATAAGGCGCTCCGGCTCTTGCTTTACCTGCGATGACGAAAGGGACAGAATACGGTGACGATATTTGCCGTCCCCATAATCATCCTTCCAGTTGTATCATAAACATCTCATACATGTCGTCCTCACCCTGAAGCAGGGGAGAGTTCTCGCCGCCTCCGTTGGTGGAGCGGCGCATAGCTGCGTAATATTCCTCGCCGGCCATGACCAGGTCAATTGCCGACATATCGATTCCATACATACCTGCGATCCTGACGAAATCGCTGACCGGGCGGTCACTATCTCGCGTGGCGAGCAGCTTTTCTTTTAATTCGTTGTCTGTTTTGGCCCTGGCGGCCAGGGCGTCCAGTTTTTCGTATATGTTCATAGAGTGCACACCATTGTTATATGCTGCATGTCCAATAAATCCGAGTGACTACCGGTTGCAACAATTGTTAAAGTCAAAATATTATCTTGCAGTTTGGCGTCAACAACTTCCTGGTTGTAACGTGGCATTTCTACGGAAAAAGGTAAACCAAATGGCATATGTTGTCAACTTATTTTGTGACAAAAAAGTCCGTCCCCATCGTCACCGAATATGTGGTAGAATGTATTTATATCTAAAACGGACAAAGGGAGGAATGTATTAGCCATGAAAAAACTAATAGCACTCACACTTGCAACCCTTATGATGCTGACGCTTGTAGCATGCGGCGGGACCACCGCTACTGAGACCACTTCATCTGAAACCGAGACACAGACCGAGGAGGGCTTCGTTCCTGCGCTCGATTCTGAGACCGAGGCTACACTTTACGTAGTAGGCGGCTGGGGCAACTTCGAGGCGCTCGATCAGGTGGCGCTCGACTTCAAGGAATATTATCCTAATGTGGAGGTCGTATACACCAAGCTTGATGACACGCGCGCTGACATGGCCAATCGTTTTGCCACAGGCGAGGAGATCGATATGTTCATCTGTGACTGGTGGGATGTTGCCAATGTATCGAATGATGATATAGTGGCTAATGCCGAGGATCTGAATCAGGCAGGTATCGATTTTTCAAATATAAATGCAGACCTGTTGGTGACCGGTGAGAACGACGGCCAGCAGGTAATGCTGCCGGTATACCTTCAGATCATGGGCTATATGGTAAATCTGGACATTATGGATAGCACTGGAGTGGAGGTGCCGATCGATTTCGATTCTCTCGAGAGCGTGGCGGGAAAACTGACTGAGGCCGGATATGAGAAGCCAATCTATGTGGATTCCGGACATTATAAGCGCAATTTTGTTCCTTATTATCTGGAGCAGATTGAAAATGGTGACGATGATGTGACAGCACTGGATGAGACCATTGCAAAGATGAATGTGCTCTACGACGACGGATACATCAACGACGAGGGAGATACACTTGAGGATACCTACAATGCCCTGATCCTCCGCTTCTTTGAGGGTGACCTGCCAATCCAGTTCATACCAACCGGAAGCTTCTGCGGTACAGCTAAGCGCGAGGACCAGTCCGAGGCATTCACGGAATCTCCGTTTGAGTATGAGTTCGTTCCGATGTCTTTTGACAGCGACGGTACAAGCTACGTGAGTCAGACAGGCTCGCTCTATATTGGCGCCTACAAGGATTCCAAGAATCTTGACATAACGAATGAATTCCTGCGCTTTATGTTCACAGACAGTGAGATGGATGTGCTGCGCAGCATCAAGAAAATGCCGACATCCAACCAGAATAACGGCCTTGACGATTTCCCGTATCTAAGCTGGGATAAGCTCACCTATGTAAACCAAAACGGCGCTTCTGCTGAAACTGAGGAGATAGCTAACAGCGTCTTAAAGTTGTATGAGTATGGCACCGACAACAGCGCCGCCTATGAGCAGCTGGACTACTTACTGGAAAACGGAATAAATTGATGACGATGGGGACGGACTTTTTTGTCATCAGGATTCTGTCCCTTTCGTAATCATAAATAAGCCATAAATAAAGCAAGAGCCGGGGCACCTTATCGGCGCTCCGGCTCTTTTATACTGCCTTGGGCAATGAATGGGAATGGTGATGAAAGGGACAGAATTCGGTGACAAAAAAGTCCGTCCCCATCGTCATCATCAGTGGAAGACCTCCGGGTTGGAGCGTTCCTTCTTTTTGTATTCCTGCCATGCATCATGCATGCCTTTGACATATTCCGGATTACAGATGCCAAGCGCATACATGGAAGCATAGAATATGGATTCCTCGTTCCCTTCTGGTGATATGGTGGCAGCAAAAAGGTCATCTGCATAATAGTCACAGAGTGCGACCTCGATATATGCATAGATCTGAGCCTCAAGAGCGCACCATTTGCCATGGCTTTGGTTAATGGAACTTTGGTTATAGCGTTCTTTAAATAAGTCAACAAAAGCGCGTGATATATCAATTTCCGCAGTATGTATGTTGCGAAGAGCGGCTAAGAGATCGGCGTTATTAATGCTGAATTCGCGAATCTTCTGCATGAAAAAAGCATTTCGTTTTTCATCCGACATGTCGGCAAGTATCATCTTGTCATCTTCAATATACTCGGTCAACATAGCATTAAAATCATCTGTAAATTGCCGGAAAAGCTTGTTGGCTATCTCATATTTATCTGAGTAATGGGCATAGAAGGTGTTCCTGCTAACCAGCGCCTCGTCAAGTATATCCTGTATGGTTATCCTGTCGAAATCATTTTTCCTGCACAATTTGATAAATGCGTCCACGATCGCTTTATCTGTGCGTCTGTACTGTAAGCCTTTTGCCATAATTTCCCCTTATACAGTGAATCTCTAAACAGGCCGGTTCCTTGAGAAAGACCTGCCATACTTTGACTATGATGATCAATTATAGAATAATTTTGCCAAAATGTCATCTTACTGATGGCAATGCAGAATCTGTTCGTTACAATTTTATGAGAATCAGAATAATATGGGTTCAAAGTATACGAAAATACAGTTGAATAGGAGGAAAAATAATGACGAACTGGAAAAAGGGAATGGCATTGACACTTGCAGCTGTGACGGTTGCAGCAACAGTGCTGTCAGGATGCGGAAGCACATCGGGATCATCGGGAAGCACTTCGGATGATGCCTTGTCATTTACTTATCTGCTCGATAAGGGAGCAAGCAGCGTATTCTATGATGAGTACGAGGATAATCCCGTGGCTCAGTACTGGATGGATATGGACTGGGATGTGGACGGCGAGACCAAGAAGATATCGGTGGATTTCATCACACCTCCGTCGGGTTCGGAGAGCGATTATTTGAATACCCTTCTGGCTACGGGAGAGTATCCGGATGTCATGTCCATGTCATATTCAAGTGAATCTGCCATGAAGCTCTATGAGGAGGGTATCGCTCTTGATATCACCGATTATGTGGAGCAATATATGCCCAATTATATGGCGTATATCGAGGAGAAGAATGCCTGGGGTTCTGTGACAAATGATATTGACGGTGAGAGACGTATTATCCAGCTGTACCAGATGAACGACCGCGCATCTGATATGTGGGGTGGCTTTATGTACAGGCGAGATTGGATCCTGGAGTACGGCACGAATCCCGAGACAGGCGAGGCTTTCACCGGAGGCTGGAATGATGACCACTCGGAGTGGGAGGATGATATTGTATTCCCGTCAGGCAATACCGATCCGATCTATATATCTGACTGGGAGTGGATGCTGGATATATTTGCAACGGCCGAGAAGGAACTGGGCATGACCGATGGCATAGTTATGACGCTGTATTATCCGGGATATCTGGGTACGGGCGACTTCTGCTCCGGCTTTGGGGCTTCTGCCGGCTGGTATCTCGATGAGGACGGCGTGGCTCAGTATGGCGGAACATCAGATAATTTCCGTGCATATATAGAGTGTATGAAGGCCTGGTATGAGAATGGCTGGATCGATAAGTCATTCGACGAGCGTACAACTGATATTTTCTTCAACATAGATTCCGCAGATACATATTCAGGCAAGGTTGGAGCCTGCTACGGAGAAATGTCACTTCTGGGAGACGCCATAGCTAATCCGGATGATCCCTATCTTGAAAATGCTATGTTTGTAGGTGCACCGCAGCCGATAAATGATGTATATGGCGATGACAGCTGTAAGTACAATGAGCCGACGGTTTATTTTGCTAACGCGGAGATCGATACACCGATCATTATCACAAACAAGGCTGAAGAAAAGGACATTGCAGCCCTTCTTACTGCTATCGATTATCTCTACAGCTATGAGGGCTCTCTGCTCAGATCCAGAGGCTTTTCAGATGAGATACAGGCAGAAATCCAGAACGAGTTCTATAATGAACATGGCCTGTCGGATGGAGCATATAACATAGAACAGGATGAGGCTGGCAATGATATGATCATATATCATACGGATGAACTTACGGCTGAGACGGATCTGGAGGAGGCTGCCATATTCCAGAGAATCGTGGGAGGTGCAATCCAGGAGATCGACCGTGGCTATGACAGTATGAGAAGACGCAGCCTGTCGAACTGGAGCAAGTATTCAACGACCGGAACCATCACTTCGCTGGTAACCAACCAGCTGACCAGTGATCAGGCAGACGAGGACAGCCAGATCAACACCAATATAACTACAGCGGCAGATCAGAAGGTTGCCGATTTTGTTACAGGCCGTGCCGACATAGAAGATGATGCCGAGTGGCAGGCTTACTGTGACGAGATCAACTCGTACGGACCGGAAAAATATTCTGCAAATATCAATGCAGCTCTTGGCAACTAGAGTGATGACGATGGGGACAGCAAATGTGTACGAAATTTGCTGTCCCTTTTTTCTGGCTCGTCGCATGCGCAGATATTTCTTTTGCCAGGTGACAAAATTGTAACTATACTCGAAAAGCATTATAATTAACGATAACTCGGACTAAATCATCCGGCTGAAAATGGAAGGTAAACAATCATGTCTATATTCAAAAAAACACAGCCTGAAAGAACCTACGATCCAAACGTCAAGACACCTGTCATCAAGGCCAGCATATGCAATGGTGAGCAGGTCGCAGGCTTTAAGGATCTGGCGACCGGCAAGTTCGAGGAGGTCATGTTCATTCGCGATGCGGCCGATCTGGACAAGTTTAAAAAGACCTATGGGATAACGGGTGAGATCAAGAAGGTGTATTAAAAGTTGAAGTATCTGACCTACGGAAACAAAAACAATAAAGCGATCGTTCTCATGCCGAGGCAGTTCAGGAATGCCCGTATGGGACGCTCCGCAGCAGGATGATACCCTGACCGGTTTCAGGTCAGTTCGTCTGACTTTATCA
>R03__coassemble_682_pt1 | contig 18197 bp, 14 predicted proteins | sample R03__metabat2_high_PE_045 | metagenome-assembled genome bin R03 | reverse complement strand
GGATTTCAGGAGTAGCCATGGTCGTGGCTCTCATCATGGAGAATGCGGAGTTCCGCATTCCTGTCCAGAGGATATCCATACAGAACGTGTACAAAGATAAAAATTATATGGCCTTCAAGCTGAACCCGGTGGGGACTATGCCGCTTATGTTTGCGACGCTGATGTTCATGCTGCCCCAGCTTGTCATCAAGGGCCTGCTTATGATATGGCCTGACAGCGAGCGGCTTGCGTGGTGGAAGACTAATATGGTCCTCAACCATCCGCTCGGAGCTGTCACCTATATAATCATACTGTATCTGCTGACCTTCCTTATGGCTTTCATTATGTTCAGCCCCAAGGATCAGACGGAAAATCTGCTCAAGAGCGGAGACTCCATAGTCAATCTGCATGCGGGCAAGCCGACCAGGAGATTCCTGCGGAGCACCCTGCTCAAGCTCTGCTTTATAAGCGCGACAGTTATGTCAGCCTTTATGAGCATACCCCTGTATATGCAGACCCAGGGGCTTATAGACCAGCAGCTTACCATGCTGCCGGCCACAGCTATGATGGTCACGGGACTCTGGTGCAACCTCTTCAGGGAGGGAAGCGTCATCAGAAAATATGATCTGTATCAGCCCTTTATTTAGGCTGTATGAGATAGTTACGGAGAGAATATATGCTGTATTTTGTGCCGGCCTGGCACCAGCCCGACAGCTGGTCGGAAAATGAACAATATTGGTATGTGAGACGGGAGCATACTGAATTTGACGATACGGTAAAGCAGGTTCAGCTCTTTCACAGGAACGGAAATTATCCATACAGGATAATTTTGTTAAGCTTTGCGCCCAATTTCAGGCATTTTTTGCACAGGCAGGGCGTGTATCATGCGGCTTATTGGTCGTGCTTCGATGCCATGCTTGAGATAACCAGGACCAAGGCGGCATTTTTCTCATACAAGGACATGAAGTGGCCCGAGGACTGTGAGTTCCTCTACACTAATTTTGCCATGGTAGTCGAGAGGAAGGGGGAACGCTTCGCCAGGATAGATTTCGGCGAGGACGGCAACCTGATCCAAGTGGATACCTACAAGGATGGCAGGATATTAAGACGCAATATATACGACGACAGGGGCTTTGTCACCGGATCAATACTCTACCGCGACGGGCAGCCTGTGAGTCAGGATTATATGAATGGCAAGGGCAGCTGGAAACTCAGGGTATTCTTCGATGATGGTCATGTGGAGGTCAACCCCAAACTGCCCAACTACAGACTGGCAGAGGGTGACCGCGAGGAATACAGGCCATACAAGGCCTTGAGATACGATTCTCTCGGGGATATGGTTGCAGAGGTCTTTGAGGCATACGTGGGCTTCATTGAGAAAGATGAGGCAGCCATTTACTGTCTGGCGGCCGACGGCTTCTATGCACCCGTAGAACAGAAGGCCTTAAAGGGGCAGCGGATAATCCTCTCATTTTTCGAGAACAGATGCGGCGATCTGAAAGAGGAACATATGAGGGCTCTTATCAAGGATGCCAGCTATCTGATAGCGGATTCTTCTGACAATCTTAAGTTGCTCAAACGCAGCATAAAAAGCCAATATGCCAGATTTAAGGAGATAACCCCCTATGATACCAGAACTGATTCGGGGATCAGTCAGCAGCTCAGAGTCCAGAAGATTCTGGTTCCGATCGACGGCGTGAGTGATGAGGAGTACGGGAAACTCCTTGGGGAGATCGCACCATATCTGGCGGGCAACCCCAACGCTGTGGTCCATCTCTTCAGCAGGAGGGCCGACTATTGGCTGAAAAGGGACTGGATGGCCAAAACCAGGGATATACTCGGCAGGCTGGGTTATGATACCCGGTGGGCTGCCGATGAAGATAATCAACAGAATGTTGCTGAAGTCAACCCGGATGGGGAAGAGGTCAGGAGACGTTTCTTCGTAGAACAGTGCATTGATGAGATGTCTGTCAACAGGTGCCTGCGCGAGCAGAGGATAATGGTGGACATCAGGAAGCAGGCTGAGCTGTATCTGCAGATAACAGCTCTAAGCGTGGGCATACCCCAGATAGTCAGGGCCAGGACTAACTATGTCGTCGACGGCATGAACGGGGCCGTTATCAAGGACGTGAAGGAAGTACGGCCATATTTGGTAAAATATCTGGACGAGCTGAAGGAGTGGAACCGGGCCAAGGTCCATTCCTATGAGATAAGCCAGATGTACTCAACTAAGGTGCTCCTTGATATGTGGGAAGAGGTTATAGGAAGTATTGAAAGAGATTAAGGCTCTCCGGGTGGGAGAAGGAATATTTACAAGTGAATATGCTCTGCCGGACTGCCTGGACCTTATAGTATTTGAGGACATAGATCCTGAAGGTGAGACGGCGAAGAGAGCTATCTACGACATGGCATTTATCTGCAGAACGCTCTCCGCAGACGAGAGCCGTTACCTGCTTAAGCACACAAGGGCCTACACTGTATTTTTCGTCGGTGATTTTGAGATGAACGAGGCTTCCGCCTGGTTCTTCAAGGCCAGGATGGCCAATGAACTGAAAGCGGATCAGCTTCAGCACTTTCTGGATCACGAGGCGAGGAACTTCTATCCCAACCCTTATGGTGAAAAATTCAGGCCGGGCTGGATAGGTGTGTCACCGAGCTATGGCGGCAAGGTCGTCCGCAATGCGGGACACGATATGGCCTTCAAGGCTGATTTCGGCAGGGAGTACAGCCAGGTTATGTACTGGAAATATAATATACCCATATCGACAGGATCAGCCATAGATTTCTGGCTGGAATACGAGAAGGATCCGGGGGTTGAGATCAGACTCAGGATGGACCTCTACATATCCGGGTCAATATGCGATGAGTACAGGAAATACGAGTTCGAGGGAGCAGATCTGGACCGGGTGATAACGATCGATCACGAGGGACCAAATTGCTTTATGTTCGTCTCTGTATATGCCAGGGGCATGGGTGAACTGAAGATAACCGCCCTCCACGACAGGTATTCAAGAAGGGGCTGGGGACAGTTCCTGCCCGGCGGCGAGAGGTATGTGACCTCGGGGCGGGAGGAGATATTTGCCTATTTCGATCCACAGGACATGAAGCCACCGCTCAATGTGTATTTCAGCGGATATAAGACCATGGAAAGCTTCGAGGGCTATTACATGATGAGGGCCAAAGGCTGCCCCTTTTTGTTGATAACGGACAACAGGCTGGAGGGCGGAGCCTTCTATATGGGATCCGAGGAGTACGAGAGGCTCTTTGTGGACGTGATCCATAAATACATGGATGAGCTGGGCTTCGATGAGAGCCAGGTGATCCTGTCTGGCCTTTCGATGGGGACATACGGAGCCCTCTACTATGGCTGCGACATCAGACCGCATGCCATCATCCTGGGCAAGCCGCTGGCCAGCATAGGCGACGTGGCCGACAATGAAAGGATCAAAAGACCCGGAGGCTTCCCGACATCCCTCGATGTGATGCACTACAGTGTCGGAGGGACAACGCAGGACCATGTCGAGGCACTTAACGACCGATTCTGGGACAAGTTCGACAGGACAGACTGGGGAGACACCAAATTCATAGTGTCCTACATGATCGAGGATGACTATGACGGGACGGCCTACGATACGCTGATCTCCCACATACATGATGCCGGGGCCAGGATATACGGCAAGGGCCTTCACGGCAGGCACAACGATGACACTACCGGAATAGTCGGCTGGTTCGGAACCCAGTACGACAGGACTATTGAGGACGATTTCGATCGGAGCAGGAGATAATGACGGAACTGGACAGCTGGGTAATATACTGGCGGGATCATACGGAGAGAACATACCTGTATGGCGCTGAGATATTATTTCACAGCAAGGTACATATTGAATATAGGAATAATCTGATGCCGCCCGGGACGGTGATCAAGTCCTGGCAGTCCAAATACAACTATCAGATGGACAAGCTGGAGCCTTCACTTCCAATGATAGACGGGGAGAGCGACTATGTCATCAAGACCGACATAGACTGCAACAAGGAGAGCGGCTGGCTGCTTAGGCTTGTGTTTTTCGACAAGTTCGGGGCAGAGGCGGACAGCCTTATAATCAGAGATGCCGAGGCGCCCTTCAAGTGCCCGCTCAAGACCTATTACTACAGGCTGGATCTGCTTGGCGCAGGTGCAACGGAGATACATTTTCATTCTATTACGATAAGTGAAGTAAGCTATGAGGAAGACGAGAGGCCTGAGAAAGCTTCGGAAAAAGCTGGATCAGGTAAAAAGCTTCGAAAACAGAATAAAAAGTCTGACCGACGAGGAACTGGCGGCAAAAACAGATGAGTTCAAAGCCAGACTGGCCGGAGGTGAGGAGGCTGCTGACCTGCTGCCGGAGGCCTATGCGGTAGTGTGCGAGGCCGACGAGAGGCTGCTGGGCATGAGGCCTTATGATGTGCAGATACTGGGCGGCATCGCCATGTTCGAGGGCTATCTTGCGGAGATGAACACCGGTGAGGGTAAGACCCTTATGGCCACGATGCCCCTATACTTAAGCGCCTTGACCGGACAGAGTACCATGCTGGTCACATCCAACGATTATCTGGCGGCCAGGGACGCCGAGGAGATGGGGACAGTCTACAATTTCCTGGGGCTTACCGTATCGGCCGGGCTTGAGAACGATGCAGATGGAGACAGGCCGGAAAATGAGGCGAAAAGAGAGGTCTACAGCGCTGACATAGTATATACAACCCACGGCGCGGTCGGCTTCGATTACCTCTTCAACAACCTGGTCAAGAGTGCCGATGACAGGTTCATGAGGGATTTCGGCTTCGTGATAATAGACGAGGCGGACTCGGTCCTTCTGGATGCGGCCCAGACTCCGCTTGTCGTATCGGGAGCACCCAGAGTCCAGTCCAACCTCTATCAGATGGCTGACTTCTTCGTGAGGACGCTGGTCGAGGATGAGGACTATATATTAGAGGACGGCATGGCATGGCTTACCGTGGAGGGAGCCGAGAGGGCCGAGACCTATTTCGGAATAGATAACTTCTACAGCGAGGAGCATTTTGAGATCAACAGGCACGTGATCCTGGCGCTCAGAGCCCACAAGACAATGGAACTGGGTAAGGATTATGTCATCTCGGAGAAGAATGAGCTGGCTCTGCTCGATGGCGGAAGCGGGCGAGTGATGCAGGGCGTCAAGTTGAGGGGCGGAATACATCAGGCATTGGAGGTCAAGGAAGGACTGGATGCCTCGCAGGACAACAGGTCCATGGCTTCGGTTACATTTCAGAACCTCTTTCTCATGTTTCCCCACATGGCGGGTATGAGCGGCACTCTGGCTGACGCCAGGGACGAGCTGCGCGATATATACAAGAAGGAAGTGGTGGTCATACCGCCCAACCGGCCTATGGCCAGGAAGGATCTGCCTGACAAGTTTTACAGGAGCAACGAGGAAATGCTTGAGGCGGCGATCGACAGGATCTGCAGCATCCATGCTACCGGTCAGCCGGTGTTGGTAGTGGCGTCGACACTGGTCGAGACGGAATTTCTGTCCAAGCTGCTTTTGGCGGAGAAGGTGCCTCACAGCGTGCTGAATGCCAACAACGCCTACTGGGAGGCCCAGATGATCAAGGAGGCCGGACAGCTGGGAGCCGTCACTGTGGCGACGTCCATCGCGGGACGAGGCACGGACATCAAGCTGGGTGAGGGCGTGCGCGAGCTGGGCGGACTTGCCGTCATAGGAGTAGGCAGGATGGCAAATACCAGGTCTGAGCGGCAGGCGAGAGGCCGGTCGGGAAGACAGGGAGATCCGGGCTTCAGCGAGTTTTACGTATCTCTCGAGGATGACACCGTATACGATCACGCCGGCTATGACCTGGATAAGTACATCGAGGGGAAACGCAGGATCAGCAAGAGAAGGCTGAAGAAGATAATCAACAACTGCCAGGCTAACATGGAGGAGAGCGCGGCAGGCGCCAGAAAGAGTGCCGTCCAGTACGACGAGGTGCTCCAGCGTCAGCGAGACATAATGTATGAGACCAGGAACAGACTGCTCGACGGCGGCTCGCTTACGGATGAGACTCTGATAAGCATATTTGAATACAACATAGATCGATTCATAAACGCTCCCGGTCACAGGAGCGCACAGGATGTGAGCCGCTACATACTGGACCACATAACCTACGGTCTCAAGGATTCCATAGGCGAGGATCTGGTGCACGACGGCTATAAGCTGGAGGAATATCTCTGCAGCCTGGCTCAGAATCGGCTTGCAGAACAGAGAGAATCAATAGGCTCACAGAATGCCATGTATGATTTCATCAGGCTGTCGGCTCTGTCGGCGATAGATGAAGCCTGGATAGAGGAGGTCGACTACCTGCAGCAGATCCAGTATGCGGTCTCAGGCAGAGCTACCGCACAGAGGAATCCTGTATTCGAATATCAGGAGGAGGCTTATGAATCCTTCGAGAAGATGAAAGATACCATCTATCTGAATGTCATGAGGAATATCCTGCTGAGCGAGATATTTATGGATAAGAAGGGGCAGATCCGTATGGTAACCCCGTAGGAGAGTGTGAGCATGATATATAATTTCAACCACGGAATAGGCTGGGCATCCAGCGGTGTCGAGTATGCCCAGGCATACAGGGCGGGTGTATTAAGAAGGCTTGGTTATGATGCCAGGTTCATATTTACCGATATGATCACCAACGAGAATATTGAGCATCTCACTGCAAATATAGGCTTCGAGGATGCGGAGGTTATATGGCTCTACACCTTCTTTACCGATATAAGGATCGCTCCGACTACATATACTGTGGCACAGCTGGAGGAGACATTTGCCAAAAAGCCGGTTACGGTGAAAAGGGATGTCAAGACCATCCGCTATAATTTCGAGGGAAGCAATAATTTCTATATGGTCTATCTGACCAAGCCCGGGACTGACCTGGTTCACTGCGTGGAGATGGTGGCGAACGGCTGTCTTATCAGGAAGGATTTCTATACATACTGTAAAGTATTTACCGAATATTACGCACCGCTCGACGGCAAGGCCCACCTCTATCAGAGACGATTCTTTAACGAGGACGGGACTACGGCCTATGATGAGATCACAGACGGTGACAGCGTGATGTATAAATTCCCCGACAAGCTGCTTGGCTCCAAGCAGGAGCTGGTGGCATATATGGTCGAGAGGCTTGACTTTACGGAAAATGATACGGTGATAATCGACAGGACCGAAGATATCGCTCAGCCGGTGCTTCAGAACAAGGGTCGGTCGAGGGTCGGCGTAGTCATACACGCGGATCATTTCAGCGAGGGCAACACCGACGAGGATTACATCCTCTGGAATAACTACTACGAATATGATTTCTCTATGTATAAGCACCTGGATTTCTATATATCCTCCACGGATGCGCAGAACAGGCTGGTAAGGGAGCAGTTTAAGCAATATGTGGGAGCGGAGCCGAACGTGGTGACCATACCGGTCGGCAGCAACGACGAACTGAGACATCCGTCCAGTCAGCGAAAAGTGCATTCACTAATAACGGCATCAAGACTGGCTGCGGAGAAGCATGTCGACTGGCTCATAGAGGCCGTGGCCGAGGCGAAAAAGCAGGTACCGGATGTCAGCCTGGATATATATGGCAAGGGAGTCGAAGAGGACAAGCTTAAAGACCTTATCAAAAAATCCTCCCTTCAGGACTCGGTGAGGCTGATGGGTCAATATGATCTGACCGAAGTCTACAAGGATTACGAGGTCTATCTGTCTGGCTCTACAAGCGAGGGCTTCGGGCTGACTCTGATGGAGGCTATGGGCTCAGGGGTTCCGATAATAGGCTTCGATGTGAGGTACGGCAATCAGACATTTATCGAGGACGGCAGGACCGGCTATCTGATACCGGTGCACGACGAGATGGACAAGGCGGAGAGAGTGAAGGAACTGTCCGACAGGATAGTAAGGATCTTCACAGAGGCGGATCTGGAGTCAATGCACGAGTACTCCTATGAGATGGGAGCAAAATATCTGACTAAAGAGGTTGAGAAGAAATGGACAGAGTTACTCTGCTTTTAGATGGAAATACATTCGAGGGGAGAAGCCTTCTTAATACCCTGCAGCAGGTCGGTTATGAGGTCTTCACACTGGCGGTTGAGGATGATGGCTTCCTGCCGGAGGGGATCACCTCGGTCTACGGCATGTACTTGGGTGATTTTTCGCAGGATGGCAGCCTGCCGCAGAAACCCAGATATTTTAACCAGATAGACCGGCCGGATTACTGGGAGATAAGCGGGACGGGTCAGGGCGGACGCGTCAGCGACGGAGGTCGTGAGAGGGGCAGGATATTCTATGCGGAACCCCAGCATAAGAGGCTGGTGCGCCAGGTCCACTGGCTGGATGAGGCAGGAAATGTCAGGGCCTCAGACCACTACAACAAGTACGGGGCATTATTTGCCAGGACCGTCTGCAATGCCAAGGGAGCACGCGTGACCAAGACCTATTATGATGTGGCTGGTCAGGAGAAGATTGTCGAGAATTTCGTCACGGGCAATATTATCCTGAATGACGAGGGTAAGACTTATATATACAAGAATAAGACCGAGTTCATAGCGGGATACCTGAAGAAGAAGGGACTGGATGAGGGCAGGATATTCTACAATTCCCTGTCAACCCCCTTTTTCGTAACCCTGGCCCTCGAGAAGAAGGGCGAGGGGGATGTCCTCTTCTGGCAGGAAGGCGAGAGGGAGGATATACCCGGCAATATGCAGGCCATCCTGGATGGCGGCGCGCCCAGGACCAGGCTTATCGTGGCCCAGAACCGCAGGGCCTTCTACAAACTGAGAGAACTCTCGGGCGACAATGACATGCTGACAGGATTGGGCTATATATATCCCTTCAAGAGGTCTAATCAGCACAGACGCGAGGCTATGATCTGCACTAACTCCGACCAGGTCGAACAGCTGAAGACATTAGTCGAGGCTCTGCCGGAGCTGCATTTTAATGTGTTGGCTATAACAGAGATGTCAAGCAAACTGATGGCCTTCGACGATTATGAAAATGTATCCCTGTATCCGGGAGTCAAGACGAAAAAGGCCGAGGAATTGTTCGGAAAATGCGACATATATCTGGATATCAACCACGCTAACGAGATCCTGGATGCGGTGAGGGAGGCCTTCCTCAACGACCAGATAATATACGCTTTCGATGAACTGGCTCACAACCGGGATTTCACCGCCCGCAAGAACATATATAAGATAGCTGACACGGAGAAGCTGATCACAGCGATAAGGCAGATCCTGAGTGACGGGGAGATGTGGGAAACCTGCCTGCGTCAGCAGAAGATCGACGCCATGGCGGAGACTAAACAGAGCTTTACCCTGAAATACAAGATATAAAACAAAGCTGCCGAATTTTCGGCAGCTTTTGATAAAAATCCTGACATGGAATCGATGGCATCAGCTCAGGCTTAGGTCCACAGCGTCGAGCAGTGCACGTCTGGTGTAGTAGCCGTTCTGGATCAGAAACTGAATGCCCCTGATGTTATCGAGCAGGTGCTTGTATTCGCGCTCGGTCATGCTCTGCATTATGCGGTCGACCTCGTCCAGAGAATCAACCACATAGCCGATATCGTGCTTTTCGATAAAGCCGGCGATATTGGTTCCATGCTGGGCAATGATCGGAACACCTGCCGCCAGGAAGGTTCCGGCCTTGAAGGGCTGATTGTACTTGTAATATTCAAGCTGGCCGTCGGTCGCCCATACCAGTCCGACACCGCCTCTTGCTATAGCAGAAAAGAGGTCTGCATCGGAAGAGGTATAACCCATATAGTGGACCTTTTCACAGGATGCTTTGGGAACTGACTTGGAGTAGAGATCCAGATCGGTCTCGTAAGTCCAGTCGTTCACGAAGGGGAAACGCTTAGCGTCACCGGTGAAGATGAGCCTGCGTTTGAAAGTCGGCCTGGGGAAGGACAGGTTCATGGGGTAGTCCCAGACTTCCTGGTATACAATCTTCTCCACGGTAAGCCCCTTGGTAATGAGCAGGTCATGCATGGCCTTGGACGGAAGGATCAGGACATCGGCCCTATTGAGGTATTTTACCGCGTTGAGCAGGTTCTCCTCACCCCAGTCGAACATGAGGGCTCTTAAGTCGTGAACAAATATGATGACCTTGCAGTTGTAGGCGGTTATATGTTCCATGAGGGAGTAGTTATAGCGCATGTCACTCCAGAAAGGAAACTGCAGGATGACCACATCGTCATAGAAGAGGCCGGACACTATGCCGTCCATTCTTTTGTTGAGTTCCTCATCGGGTTCAAAACTCGTGCTGGTGAGGCAGTATAGGTTCAGATCTCTGAAGCCCAGGCTGCGACCTAATGAAGCCACATTGTCGAAGGCTATCTTGGCCGTGCCGCTTATTCCGTTAAGATTGCTGATAAATACCTGCATGACAGACATCCTTTCGTTAAACAGGTTTGATTGATTTCTAGTATATAAAAATTGCGCAGATAATGCAAAGCAGGAGGTTAATTATGGCTGCTGAAAGTAATGAAGTAAAATGGACAAATCCCAATCTTAAAATAAACGTAATGGGGATAGTGGAAACCATTGATTATATATTGGAGCATCGCTGCAATGTCGCCAGGTTTGGTGATGGGGAGATGGATGTGATACAGGGGCATGTCAATCTGCCGTATCAGGACTATTCGGATGCGCTGGCGGAGAACCTTAAAACCATAATTTCCTCGCAGAGCGACGCTTCCATGCTGGTCTGCCTGTCTGATGTATTTGCCGATATAGATCGCTACAATGATTTCTGCAAAGATTTCTGGAAGCCCCATCTTCAGGCTTATGAGCGTGCATATATTGAACTATGCAAGGCGGATTTTTACGGCAATACATTTATCTCAAGGCCTTACATGGATCTGGCTGACAAATCCATGTCAAAAGTGTATTTTGCTAAGTTAAAGAGCCTGTGGGAAGGCAGAGACATCCTCATAGTTGAGGGTGTCTACTCAAGATCGGGCGTAGGAAATGACCTGTTCGACAATGCAAGATCCGTCCAAAGGATCATTTGCCCATCGAAGAATTCATACGAGAAGCTGGCGGAGATCGAGGACCTGATACTGAAGCATGGCAGGGATAAATTAGTGCTTGTCATGCTGGGACCGGCTGCCAAGGCCATCTCATGGCACATGAAGGATAAGGGCATATGGACAGTCGATATAGGGCACATAGACTCCGAGTACGAGTGGTTCAAGATGGGAGCGACTCAGAAGGTCAAACTCAGCCACAAGCATACAGCCGAGTTTAATTTTGACGAGAATATTGAAGATGTAAACGACGAAAAGTATCTGGCACAGATAGTGGCGAGAGTGGGAGAGAAACAGATCGACAACTTCAGAGCAGCAGATATGAATATCTTATTTGTCACTGATAAGAATTATTTATACATCTCAAAGGTATTTCTGTATTCGGTGTGTGAAAATCATAAGTCGCATAATATTGATTTCTGGCTCCTACACCATGGATTGGAGCTAAGCGATATTGATGAACTGGAACAGATCATCAATTTGTTCGAAGGCAAGAGACTTAATGTTATTGATGCGGGTGAGGACTGCCTGCCGGGTGTCGAGGGTAACCTGGGCTTTTCGAAGGAGGTATTTTACAGACTGCTTGCAATAAAACTGTTGCCGCAATCGTTGAGAACCGTGCTGTATATGGATGTAGATATGGTCTGCAAGGGAGATATCTCTGAAATCTTTGACACGCCTATTGCAGGATATCCTATTGCTGCCTGCGAGGATGTTGCTGCGGATATAACGGGTGTTGATGTGAGAAGAGGCGCCAAGATGCCTATGAACAGAAAGTACTTTAATGCCGGCCTTCTGTATATGAACCTGGACTTCATGCGCAAGTACGGACTGGCGGATTACCTGATAGACCGTGTGGTGAAAGAGTACAGAGATTTTCCTTACAATGATCAGGATATCCTCAACAATACATTTTCTGCGGAGGCATATTATCTGCCCTGGGAAAAGTACAATATGACGCCTATTGTTACTTATCTGGATTTGGAAGGAGTATCTCGAGGAGAACTTCATTTTGCCAGCTATAATCAGATTAATTCTAACCCGGAAGACATTGGCAGAAATTATCTGGATGTAACCGATTATCTGATGGAAGGGGCCAGAGTCATACATTATATAGGAGATTCAAAGCCCTGGGATCATCGTGATGAAAAGATGTACTGGGTATTTGATAAATATAAAGGCTACTGGCTGGACTGCGAGAGGCGGATGCTTGAGAATCTGGCAAGATAAAAATTATGAGCGCATCAACACGCCCCAACCACTACATCTAGTGGTTGGGTTTTGCTTTTTAATGGGCTATAATAATATAGATTATCCATGTATCAAAATAGGGGGATTTTGAGATGAATGCAGCAGAGCTTAAGGCCAAATTCACAGAGCTGTTCGGAGAAGGTGGAGACATCAGAGAGTATTTTTCTCCGGGACGTGTCAACCTGATCGGTGAACACACCGACTACAATGCGGGACATGTATTTCCCTGCGCACTTACTATAGGAACCTACGGCGTCGCCAGAAAGAGGGACGACAAGCTGATCCATTTTTACTCGGCTAATATGGAGAGGCTGGCGCCCAAGGAGGCTAGCCTTGACGACTTAAGCTACAAGGAGGCCTATGGCTGGGCCAACTATCCGCTCGGCGTGGTATGGGCCTTCGACGGGAGGGGCATGAAGCTTGACAAGGGCTTCGATATGGCCATCTTCGGAACCATCCCGAACGGATCGGGACTCTCATCGTCAGCTTCGCTTGAGGTGCTGACAGGCGTTATCCTCCGCGACCTCTACGGGTTCGACGATGTGACCAACATAGACCTGGCTCTTATAGGCCAGCACTCGGAGAACAATTTCAACGGCTGCAACTGCGGTATTATGGACCAGTTTGCAGTTGCCATGGGTAAGAAGGACTGCGCCATCTTCCTCGATACTGCGGATCTCTCTTATGAATATGCGCCTGTAGTCCTGCCGGACGCAAAGATCGTAATAACCAACAGCAAGGTTAAGCACAGCCTGGTAAGCTCTGCCTATAACGACAGACGTGAGGAGTGCGCTACGGCCCTTAAGGAGCTGCAGGAGGTCGTAGGCATCAACGGACTCGGCGAGCTAGACGAGGAGACCTTCGAGAAGGCTAAGGCATCCATCAAGGATCCGGTTCGTCAGCTTCGCGCCAAGCATGCAGTATATGAGAACCAGAGGACCATCAAGGCCGTCGCTGCCCTCAAGGCCAACGACATCGAGACCTTCGGCAAGCTCATGAATGCCTCTCACGTGTCACTTCGCGATGATTATGAGGTATCATGCCCCGAGGTCGATATTCTGGTTGAAGAGGCCTGGAAGATACCGGGCGTAATCGGTTCCAGAATTACCGGAGGCGGTTTCGGCGGCTGCACAGTCAGCATAGTGAAAAATGATGCTGTCGATACTTTTAAGGAGACCATAGCTCCTATCTACAAGGAGAAGACCGGAATAGACGCCGAGTTCTATGTAGTGGACATAGGCGACGGAGCCGGCAGGATCTGACAGGCAGGATCCGGGAAGGGATTCAGGATTATTTTTAAGACATGAACGATTTACGAGACGATATTGCGCTAATTAAATACATGCGGGTGCCGCTTTATCTGATAGTGCTTGTGGTGCTGATGAATGTGCCCATGTACCTGCTCAATGTATATGCGGGCGTGGCATTTTCCGTGCTTACCATTGTATACATTATTGTGATGGTGCTCTGGTACAGGAAGAGCTACAGCAGGCTGGAGCAGAAGATCATGGCGATCACCTCCGACTATAATACTGTCCAGAAGCAGATGATCGAGAGGATAGAGCATCCCTATGCCCTTCTCGATGAGCAGGGCAGGATAGTCTGGGTCAACTCCGCCATGGCCAAGCTGGTGAAGACCGATGTGGTATACGGCAAGTCGATCAACGGCTTCTTCAAGAACCTGACCAGGGAGATGATCGAGAAGTCCACGGAGGACCTCCATATCAACGTGACATTTGACGGGAAGATATTCTCGGCCAACCTGCTCCACTTTACCGTGAGCGAGGAGTCGGGTATGATGGGCCTTCTGCTGATCGATACTACCGAGCTGGAGGAGACCAAGGCCAGGCTTGACGGTGAGCAGCTTGTGGCAGGACTTATCAATATCGACAATTATGAGGAGACGGTGGAGAGCATTGATGATGTACAGAAGTCACTGCTCACGGCCCTTATAGACCGCAGGATCAACAGGTATTTTCTGGATTCCAACGCCATCATCCGTAAGGTAGACCGTGATAAATATTTCATTGCCTTCCAGTACAAGGATCTCAAGGCCTTCGAGGAGAATAAGTTCAGCATCCTCGAGGACGTCAAGAAGATCAAGGCCGGCAACGAGAATGAGATCACCCTCAGTATAGGATTGGGCGTGCACGGCGAGAATTACAACCGTAACGCAGAGTACGCAAGGGCGGCGATCGACCTGGCGCTCGGACGAGGCGGAAGCCAGGTTGTCATCAAGGACGGCGAGGAGATCACTTCTTACGGAGCAAGGGGCCGCGAACTGGAGAAGAGCACCAGAGTCAAGGCCAGGGTCAAGGCTCAGGCTCTGCGCGAGATGATGACGGCCCGTGACAGGATAATCATCATGGGGCATCCGATGAGCGATGCGGACGCGTTTGGAGCAGGCATAGGAGTATACTGCGCAGCCAGAGAGCTGGGCAAGGAGACCCATATAGTTCTTAATAACATCACGACGGCCCTGAGGCCTCTGGTGGATATGTTCGCCGCTGAGAACGGCTATCCGGCTGACCTCTTTATCGATAGCGAGAAGGCGGTCGAGCTTGCGACACCGCAGACCATGGTGATAGTCGTGGATACCAACAGACCCAGCTACACCGAGTGCCCGCAGCTTCTCAAGATCTGCGATAACGTAGTCGTATTTGACCACCACAGGGTGGGAAATGAAGTGATAACAGGCCCCATGCTTTCCTACATAGAGCCCTACGCTTCCTCGGCCTGCGAGATGATAGCGGAGCTGCTCCAGTATTTTTCCGACAAGGTGAGACTGGAGAAGAGCGAGGCAGATTGTATCTATGCGGGAATGATCGTTGATACCAACAACTTCCTGATTAAGACGGGCGTACGTACCTTTGAGGCGGCTGCCTTCCTAAGGAGAAACGGTGCCGATTCGACCAGGGTCAGAAAGCTTTTAAGAGAGGACATGACGGCCTATAAGGCGAGGGCCGAGGTGGTCCGCAGGGCTGTTGTATACAGAGGAGCATTTGCCATATCGGCATGGGAGCGCGGCGACATAGAGAGCCCAACTGTAGTCGGAGCCCAGGCAGCGAACGAGCTTCTCAACATAGTCGGCATCAAGGCATCATTTGTCCTGACCGACTACAACAATAAGATATATGTGAGCGCCAGGTCTTTGGAGAATATCAACGTTCAGAAGATCATGGAGAGTATAGGAGGCGGCGGCCACATGAACGTAGCCGGAGCCCAGATAGAGGGTGAGACCAAGGAGCAGGTCGCAGACCGCATCCGTAGGATCATCGACGAGATGATAGATGGAGGAGAGATACAGATATGAAAGTGATTCTGTTACAGGACGTGAAGTCCCTTGGAAAAAAGAATGAGGTAGTTGAAGTCAGTGAGGGCTATGCCAGAAATATGCTCATCAAGAAGAAGCTGGGCGTAGAGGCGACAGCCAAGGCGCTTAATGACCTGAAGCTTCAGCAGCAGCACGCCGACAAGGTGGCAGCGGAGAACCTCGCCGAGGCACAGAAGCTGGCAGAGCAGATCAAGGGCTGGCTGGTGGAGACTTCCATCAAGACCGGCAAGGACGGCAAGACCTTCGGATCGGTATCGTCCAAGGAGATCGCTGAGTCGGCCAAGGCTCAGTACGATTACACTATTGACAAGAAGAAGATAGTCCTCGATGAACCCATCAAGGCGCTGGGAACCTATGAGGTCAAGGTCAAGCTTCATCCCCAGGTTACGGCGATACTCAGAGTACATGTAAGCGAGCAGGCATAATAATGGATGACAATCAGATCAAGCGCACCATGCCTTCGAGTCTGGAGGCAGAGCAGTCTGTAGTGGGTTCGATGATCGCGGACAGAGAGGCAATAGTCGTTGCCATGGAGTCTCTGCGCGAGGACGAATTCTACCATCAGCAGTACGGTGTGCTCTTCACATCAATCGTAGAATTATATAACGAGGGACGGGACATAGATACCGTAACCATCCAGGAGAAGCTTCGCGAGAAGAATGTACCGCCTGAGGTGGCTACCATAGATTACCTGATCGACCTGGTAAACGGGGTTCCAACCACGGCCAATATCAAGGCTTACGTAGACATAGTCAAGGAGAAGGCCCTGCTCAGGTCCATAATCAGGGTCAACCAGGATATCGAGAACACCTGCTATGCGGGAAATGAATCCATAGACTATATCATCGACAAGACCGAGAAGGACATATTCGGACTGATCCAGAACAGGGGAGTCAAGGATTATACGCCCATCAAGGAAGTTGTAATGAATGCCTTGAAGCGCATCGAACTGGCCTCGAAGACCCAGGGCAATGTCACGGGTATATCGACCGGCTTTATCGACCTGGATTACCAGACTGCAGGATTGCAGCCGTCGGACTTGATACTGATAGCGGCCCGTCCGTCTATGGGCAAGACGGCCTTTGCCCTGAACATAGCCCAGTATGCGGCCTTTCACGACAACAACTGCGTGGCTATATTTTCACTGGAAATGTCGAAGGAGCAGCTGGTCAACCGACTCTTCTCCCTCGAATCACACGTGGACGCGCAGAAGCTTCGTACCGGCAATCTGGCCGACAGCGACTGGGACCAGCTGATCGAGGGCGCAAGCACGGTTGGACGCTCGGAGCTTATAATAGACGATACACCGGGTATTTCCGTATCGGAGCTCAGATCCAAGTGCCGTAAATATAAGCTTGAGCACGATCTCAAACTCATAATCATAGACTACCTGCAGCTCATGTCGGCGAGCGGACGAGTAGAGTCGAGACAGCAGGAGATATCTGAGATCTCGCGTTCACTCAAGGCACTGGCACGTGAGCTTAATGTCCCGGTAGTGGCCCTGTCACAGCTTTCCCGTGCGGTCGAGTCCAGACCGGACAAGCGGCCTATGCTTTCCGACCTGCGTGAGTCCGGGGCCATCGAGCAGGATGCCGATGTGGTTATGTTCATCTATCGAGATGATTATTATAATAAGGACACGGAGTACAAGAATATCTCCGAGATCATCATAGCCAAGCAGAGGAACGGCCCGGTAGGCACGACCCAGCTGGCGTGGCTGCCTCAGTACACCAAGTTCGGCAACCTGGAGCGCAAGAAAAACGACGAGAATCAGTGAGACAGCTGACAGGCTTGACACGCTGCAACTTGGGTTTGTATCGAAAATAATACTTGTGTACAAGCATTTTTTGGATTATTATGAATTTGAGCCTGGGGAGAATGGCTCGTTTTTATTCATCATTTAGGAAGAGACAATAATTTAGGAGGTATAATTATGGCACATGTAGTTGACGATTCAGCTTGTGTAGGATGCGGAGCTTGTGTAGATACTTGCCCGGTTGGCGCTATCAGCCTTGACGGCGTTGCTTCTGTAGATGCAGGCGCATGCGTAGATTGTGGTGCTTGTGAGGATGGATGTCCTGTAGGCGCTATAGCAGCAGAGTAATCTGATCGGTTATTTATGAGATATAAGGAGTGCCATCTCGGCATTCCTTTTTCTTTTGTTTTCAAAAGAGGTATTTTGTTATATAATACCAACGAATCGGAAATAACCTTTACAGAGAGGAGGATATAATAATGGCAAAAATCACAGCAGATACTATGATCGGCGAGCTTCTGGTGATCGATCCGGATATCGCACCGATCCTTTTGGGAATAGGCATGCACTGCCTGGGATGCCCTTCATCACAGATGGAGACGGTAGGAGAGGCAGCTATGGTTCACGGATATGATCCGGAGAGCCTTGTAGACGAGATCAATAATTTCCTGGCTTCAAAGGGCTGATCCTGAAGGGATTATATTATTTATCGGAATTAAAGAAAGGGGACGGACTTTTTTATCACCTTTTGGTGATAAAAAAGTCCGTCCCCTTTGTAATCATTATAAGTACTTA
>R03__coassemble_665_pt1 | contig 18515 bp, 10 predicted proteins | sample R03__metabat2_high_PE_045 | metagenome-assembled genome bin R03 | reverse complement strand
GTATATCTTGGATACCTCGATCTGCTCCTTAAGAGTCATCTCAGGCAGTATTGAGGGAAGACATTTTGCCGCCATGGTCTTACCTGCCCCCGGCGGCCCTATCATCAGGATATTGTGCATGCCGCTGGCCGCTATCTCACAGGCTCTCCTCAAAAAAAGCTGTCCGTTCATGTTGGCAAAATCGGGGTTGTACTTTCCTGAGGAGGCAGTATCCTGCCTGATGGCCTTCTCCTCCGGTATGGCCCCATAGTTGATCAGTTCCACCAGTTCCTGTATATTTTCAACACCGTACACGGTGATCTCAGGCACCAAAAGGGCCTCGCTCACATTATCCTTTGGGACTATAAACCTGCTGAAGCCCTCTTCCTTTGCCTTGAGCACCATTGATAAGACCCCGTTAACAGGCTGGATCTGTCCAAAAAGTCCCATCTCACCTATGACGACAGTCTCCGCAAAATGCTCGTTCTTAAGACGCTGCATGGCAAGTAGTATTGCTATCGCAATGGGCAGGTCGAAGCCATTACCCGTTTTCCTGATATTTGCCGGTGACAGATTGACCGTTATCCTGCTTGGTGGAAGCGTATAACCGCAGTTTCTCAAAGCAGTCCTGACACGTTCCTTAGACTCTTTAACCTCCGAGCCCGCCAAACCAACCACGTCAAAGACCGGGAGTCCGCTCGATATGTCGGCTTCTACCCGGACCATATTGCCTGAAATGCCGCAAAGCATCGCAGAAATAACATAACTATACATAGTTTTCTCCTTACCGGAGAGCATAGCTGTATCTCATTAAATTAAAATCGGGAAAAATAAGAAAAAATAAAACCTGCAATGACTGCAGGTTGAGTAGCGAGGGAGAGACTCGAACTCTCAACCTTCCGGGTATGAACCGGATGCTCTAGCCAGTTGAGCCACCTCGCCAAATTAAATGGGACCTATAGGGCTCGAACCTATGACCCTCTGCTTGTAAGGCAGATGCTCTCCCAGCTGAGCTAAGATCCCATTCCGTCGCATCGCGACCGTGTTTTACTTTACACTACTTAAAATATAATGTCAACATTTATTTTCAAATAATTTTGATCGATTGACAAATGATTATTATAAAAAACACCTCCGGAATAAACCGGAGGTGAAAGAATTATTTGAAATAAGCCACGCCTGACTCGAAGAGCTTCATATCCTGCTCGCCATATATATTGATGGCGACCGATCTTCCGCGTCTTTCTGAGTGAGCCATCTTGCCTAAGACTCTTCCGTCGGGGCTTGTAATACCCTCGATAGCCATGAAGGATCCGTTGACATTCCAGGTCTCATCCATGGAAGCCTTGCCTTCCGGATCTACGTACATTGTGGCGATCTGGCCGTTATCGATAAGCTTCTTAAGCCACTCATCAGAGGCTACGAAACGTCCCTCTCCGTGTGATGCAGGATTGCAGTATACTCCGCCGAGTTCAGCCTGTGCCAGCCATGGTGACTTGTTGGACATAACCCTGGTGTATACCATTCTGGAGATATGCCTGCCTATAGTGTTATAGGTAAGAGTAGGTGCACCGAACTCCTGAGTGGTTATCTCGCCGTTAGGTACCAGTCCCAGCTTTATAAGTGCCTGGAAGCCGTTGCAGATTCCGAGAGCAAGACCATCTCTGTTGTTAAGAAGATCCATAACCGCTTCCTGCATTTTGGCATTTCTGAAGGCTGTCGCGAAGAACTTTGCAGACCCCTCCGGCTCGTCACCTGCCGAAAAGCCTCCAGGGAACATGATCATCTGTGACCTGGCAATTGCATCGGCAAATACATCAACAGACTCACGGATATCCTCGGCTGACTGATTCTTGAACACCTTGACTATGGTATCGGCTCCTGCCCTCTCGAAGGCCTTGGCGCTGTCATATTCGCAGTTGGTTCCCGGAAATACCGGGATGAATACGGTCGGCTTGGCCACCTTGTTCCTGCATACATAAATGCTCTTGGCCTCGTATGGCTCTACTGTAACCGGATCCTGATTCAATACGGCCTTGGTCGGGAATACCTTCTCAAGTGTTCCTGTCCACGAAGCAATAGCCTCGTCCATATCAATAAGCATATTTTTGTACTCAAATGTCTGTGTGGCATTGACCTTGCCCACTACATCCAGATATTCTATCAGCCCTGCTTCAGAAAGCACAGCCTTGATATGATCCATCTTTCCTGCAGTAACTTCTGCGATTATAGAGCCCAGGCCGTTGGCAAAGAGTTCCTTCTCGGTAACCGTATCGCTTATCGTCACGCCCAGCCTGTTGCCGAAGGCCATCTTAGACCCGGCGGCTGCAAGTCCGTAGGAATCGAGAGCATAAGCCGCAACTATATCGCCGCTTTGGATCATTGTATTGACAGCCTCATAAAGCTTCATGATCTGATCATAGTCAGGCAGATCATATGGATCCCTTGAAGCATTGAACTTGACAATGGTATCGCCGGCCTGCTTGAATTCAGGTGTGATTATATCCTTCTCCTTTGCTATGTCAACAGCAAAGGAAACCAGTGTAGGCGGTACATCTATCTCATTAAAGGTACCTGACATGGAATCCTTGCCGCCGATAGACGGAAGTCCAAGTCTCATCTGTGCCTCATAGGCTCCGAGCAATGCTGCAAATGGCTGACTCCAGCGCTTGGGGTCCTCAGACATACGTCTGAAATATTCCTGGAAGGTAAATCTGATCTTCTTATAGTCACCGCCTGCGGCCACGATCCTTGCAACAGACTCAATACATGCATACATCGAGCCATGATATGGGCTCCAGGATGAGAGGTATGGGTCAAAGCCGTATGCCATCATGGTAACTGTGTCACAGCTTCCCTTCATCACAGGAAGCTTGGCAACCATACTCTGTGTCTCAGTAAGCTGATAGAGTCCTCCGTAAGGCATATAAACCGAAGAAGCTCCTATGGAGCCATCGAACCTCTCTACAAGCCCCTTCTGTGAAGCTACATTGAGATCCGACAGAGTATCGAGCCATGCGGCCTTAACATCCTTCTTTTCGAGATCAGCAGCGACTTTATCGATAGCAAGCTTATCAAAATAATTATCTGCCTCAGCCGGCATCTCGACATAGACATCAGTCTCCTGATGAGCACCGTTTGTGTCAAGGAAGGCCCTGCTTAAATTAACTATCTCCTTGCCTCTCCAGACCAGGACAAGCCTGGGCTCCTCGGTTACATAAGCAACCTCAATAGCCTCTAGGTTCTCCTCTGCGGCATAAGCCAGGAACTGATCTACATTTTCAGGCGCAACAACAACGGCCATTCTCTCCTGAGACTCTGAGATCGCGAGTTCCGTTCCATCGAGTCCGGCGTATTTCTTGGGCACCTTGTCCAAATCGACTCTAAGTCCGGGTGCCAGCTCACCGATAGCAACGGACACGCCGCCGGCTCCGAAGTCGTTGCACTTTTTGATTATATAGCTAACCTCTTCGCGTCTGAATAGTCTCTGTATCTTACGCTCTGTAGGCGGATTACCCTTCTGAACCTCAGCCCCACAGGTATGCGTCGATTCTGTATTGTGGGCCTTGGATGAGCCTGTAGCGCCGCCGATACCGTCACGGCCGGTCCTTCCACCGAGAAGGATTATCCTGTCGCCCGAGTCTGAATTGAGTCGCTGTACGGCACGTCTCGGAGCAGCTCCCATTACGGCGCCGATCTCCATACGCTTTGCCACATAATCCGGATGATATATCTCCTTGACATAACCGGTTGCCAGACCTATCTGGTTGCCGTATGAACTATAGCCATGAGCGGCTTCTCTAACCAGCTTCTTCTGAGGAAGCTTGCCGGCTATGGTATCCTTAACCGATACTGTAGGATCGGCAGCTCCGGTAACACGCATGGCCTGATATACATAAGTACGTCCCGAAAGCGGATCTCTTATGGCACCGCCCAGGCAGGTGGCAGCGCCACCGAAAGGCTCGATCTCAGTCGGGTGGTTATGGGTCTCATTCTTGAAATTGACCAGCCACTCCTCTGTCTTGCCGTCAACCTCGACGGGAACGACTATGGAGCAGGCATTGATCTCATCGGATTCCTCCTGGTCTGCCAGCTTACCTTCCTTTTTAAGTTTCTTCATCGCAAGAAGGGCCAGGTCCATAAGGCAGACGAACTTATCATCCCTGCCGGCGTAAAGTTCTGAAAATGTATCCCGGTAACTCTTATATGTAGCCTTTATGGGCTCACTATAATAGCCATCGCCGAATTCCACATTCTTAAGTTCCGTTGAGAAGGTCGTATGACGGCAATGATCAGACCAGTAGGTATCAAGGACCCTTATCTCTGTCATGGTAGGATCCCTGTGCTCTTCTCTGTTGAAATAATTCTGTATATGAAGAAAATCCTTGAAGGTCATCGCAAGGTTGAGCGAATCGTAAAGTGACTTAAGTTCAGTCTCCGGCATAGTGGAAAAGCCATCAAAGGTGATGACGTCAGCCGGCTCGTCAAATACGGTATTAAGCGTGTCAGGCTTGACCATATCGGTCTCTCTGGAGTCGACCGGATTGATGCAGTGCTTCTTGATCGCATCAAATTCTTCTTCCGTGATGTCTCCCTCTATGACATAGGTAGTTGCGGTCTTGATGACCGGATTCTCGTTCTCATTTAAGAGTTTCAAGCACTGCTCTGCCGAATCAGCCCTCTGGTCGAACTGACCGGGAAGGAACTCGACTGAAAATACTCTGCCCGTATAATCAAAGTTCTCCTCATAGACATCATCAACCGGTGGCTCGGAAAATACTGTCTTCACAGCCTTATCGTATGTCTCATCGGTAACATTCTCCACGTCATACCTGATGAGAACGCGTACACCGGTCACGGTCTTAATTCCCAGATAGCTTTTGATCTCTCCGAATAATTCCTTGGCAGCGACAGCATAAGCCTCTTTCTTTTCTACGTATAAACGTCTAACCATACTCATATGCGACCTCCAAAAAGTCCTGTTTACATTTTGAAAAAAGTATATCACAACGTCCCGTGGATTTATAGACGATTTTGCATCTTATCCATACTAAATTTTGTACTTTATCCCCAAAAATCCACCAAATATTGTTGAATACTCTCTATATCAACCTCAGTGATATCGCTCCATTCCCTGGGGAAACACCGTCTGTACTGACTATATCTGAACCTCTCGTCGAGAAGGGCTATCACTCCTCTGTCACTGACTGTCCTTATAACCCTGCCGGCGGCCTGCATCACCTTGTTCATGCCGGGATAGAGATAGGCATAGGAAAAGCCGTCCTCATCCCGTTCGTCAAAATAATCACTTATCAGATTCTGCTGCTCATTAACCTGGGGAAGACCTGTTCCGACTATAATGGCCCCTATTAACCTGTCATCCGTCAGATCGATCCCCTCGGCGAATATGCCTCCCAAAACACATAGACCAACCAGAGTCCCGTCATGGTTTTCAAAGGCCTGAAGAAATTCTTCTCTCTCTCCCTCCTTCATCCCTCTTCCCTGGAGTAAAAAGCTCATATCGCAGTCAAGTTCCAATAGTCGCTCGTAGACCTCCTGCATAAATGCATATGAAGGAAAGAAGGCCATATAATTGCCTTCTTTTGCCTCGGCAATAGTTGTTATATATCTGGCATACCTCATGTAGGTATCAGGCCCTCTTCTTGTATACTTTGTCGTCACATCGCATCCCATGACAAGCAGACGCTGGCTCTGCTTAAATACGGTGTTGGCATATATGGCATAAGGATTCGGATCCGTACAGATCAGTTTCTTATAGTAGTCGACCGGCAGAAGGGTTGCCGAGAAGAATACACTTGCGTTTGCCCTGTCAATGCAGGCCGACAGCTGGTTTGACGGGTCTATGCATTGAAGATGTATTGCAAAGCCATCGTTTTCATTCTTGCAGTAGACCACATAATCGTCCTGCATATCCAGTGAAAGATAATAAAAATTACACAGTTTGAAATATATCTCCAGGACTTCCTTCTGCTCTTCTATCCTGATCCGTTTTTCAAGGAATTCGCTGATATTGTTGGTTAGATTAGCCACGGCAAGCATGAGTCTGTCCACGCTGTTAAGTATAAGCAGGTCCTCGCACTCCTTCTTGTATTCGAGCATTATTCGGTTCAGCCTGTCAAAGGACTTCTGCATCCTGCTTCCGTAAGGCTTAAGCCATTTCTTTGCGGCAAGTATCTCCTCTTTTACGATGGTCTCACTGTACATTTTGCGTCCGCGCTCAACAAGATTGTGGGCCTCATCTACGAGAAATATTGCTTCGCTCTTTTTACCCTCTCCGAAAAATTGTCTCAGATAGGCATTGGGATCAAATACATAATTATAATCACAGATTATATGGTCTACCCAGCCCGCAAGCTCGATAGCCAGTTCATATGGACATACCTTCTGCTCAGATGCGAACCTCATGATCTCAGCCATAGTATAAGTGCAGTCCTGCATCAAAAAGAGATATAAAGCCTCGTTAATCCGGTCATAATGGCCAAGCGCGTAGGGGCAGGCCGTGGGATTGCATTCAAGCTTTTCATTTATGCATATTTTTTCCCTGGCACTTATCTCGACAGTCTTGCCCGCATAGCCCTGCTTTTCAAACAGGGCAAATGTATCTCTTGCTACCGTTCGTGTTATAGTCTTGGCAGTGAGATAGAATATCCGCTCTGCCTTCTCCTGTCCGATTGCTTCGATGGCCGGAAATACTGTAGATATGGTCTTACCGACTCCTGTCGGAGCCTGTATAAAAAGAGTTTTTCCGCGATTAATAGACCGATATACATCGGATACCAGCTGTTTCTGACCCTCTCGGTATTCAAAGGGGAATTCAAGCCTTGCTATGGAATCCTGCCGTTTTTTCCGGTGATAATAACGGTAATCCGACCAGGGCCTGTAGGCATCGACCATCTTGAAAAACCACTCTTCCAGCTGATCATATTCAAAATCTATCTTCAATCTGTTGATATCCTGGTACAGTTCATCATAAAGATTCACATAGGTTATCTGCACGGATATCTTTTTCAGATTATTTTCGAGCGCAAAAATAAAAGCATAACATTTTGCCTGTGCAAGATGCACATTGAGTGGCTCATGTATGCTTTTAACATCGGTGTACATCCCCTTGATCTCATCGATGATAACATCCTGAGAATCAAGAGGATCCACAACGTCATATATAATTCCATCCGCCCTGCCTTCTACTCTGAAGCAGTAATCCTCATACTCCAGCGTATACTCAAGCGGAACCTCGGCATGATAGGCAGCACCCATACTTTTCTGTATGAAACGATGGGCCCTGGCTCCCTCCTGCATGGCCGATACAGACACATCAGAACCGGTCCTGTCGTCTATATCGCCCTGCCTTAAAAGGAACTCAACTAAACCTCTGACCGAGATCGTAACTAATGGCTTCATATATTAATCCAGTTCAAATGCTCCCGTGTAGAGCTGATAATAAGTTCCCTTCTTATCGATCAGATAATCATGGGTACCACGCTCGATTATCTTGCCGTGATCCAGTACCATTATAGCCTCTGAGTTTCTGACGGTAGACAGCCTGTGTGCTATGACAAATACTGTCCTGCCCTTCATGAGGTTATCCATACCTGCCTGAACAAGTGCCTCGGTTCTGGTATCGATTGATGATGTAGCCTCGTCCAGGATCATAACCGGCGGATCGGCAACCGCTGCCCTGGCGATGGATATAAGCTGTCTCTGGCCCTGTGACAGATTGGATCCGTTGCCATGGATCACCGTATCATATCCCTGCGGCAGTCTCTTAATGAAGTCATCCGCGTTTGCGAGTCTTGCAGCGACCTTACATTCAGCGTCGGTTGCGTCAAGTCGTCCGTAACGGATATTCTCCATGACTGTTCCGGTAAAGAGATTAACCTCCTGAAGTACTACTCCAAGCGACCGTCTCAGAGAATCCTTTTTGATCCTTCTGATATCGATTCCGTCATACAGTATCTCTCCCGAGTCAATATCATAGAATCTGTTGATAAGGTTGGTAATGGTCGTCTTTCCGGCTCCTGTAGCGCCTACGAAGGCAACCTTCTCGCCCGGTTTGGCATAAAGAGTTATATCATGAAGGATCTCCTTGCCCTCAACATAGCTGAAATGGAGGTTGTTGATCTCGATATGGCCACGCAGTCTTGTAAATGTAGCAGTTCCATCCTCGTGCACTTCCTTCCAGGCCCACATGGAGGTTGTCTTGTCGGCCTCCTCGAGTTCGCCCTCCTTATTAACCTTGGCATTGACAAGGACTACATCGCCCTCATCCTTTTCAGGCTGTTCATCGATAAGTTCAAATATACGCCCTGCTCCTGCAAGTCCCATTGCTATCATGGATACCTGGTTGGAGGCATTGCCTATGGTCTGAGACAGCTGTCTGGACATGGACAGGAAGGAAACTATGATACCTATCGTGACGGTAGACACACCTGTTATTGAGAGGTTTGCAGACCCCTTGAATACCATAAATCCACCTACTATGGCAAGCACAACATAGAGTATATTACCTATATTGTGGAGAATAGGCATCAGGATATTTCCGTAAATATTAGCCTTCTCTCCGTCTTCGAAAAGCTGCTGGTTGAGCTTTGCGAAATCATCCTTGGCAATGGTCTCGTGATTGAAGACCTTAACGACCTTCTGGCCCTGGATCATTTCCTCTATAAAGCCCTCTTCCTTAGCAAGCGAGCGCTGTTGCGCCATCATGTATTTGGATGAAGCTCCGCCGAAGAACTTGATGACAAACACAATAATGATGCAGACTATAATGACAACACCGGTGAGAGGTATGCTGTAGTATAGCATCATTGCAAAGGTAGTGATTATGGAAAGAGCCGACTGGAATATGTTGGGAAGGCTCTGCCCTATAAGCTGCCTTATGGCATCCGTATCGTTGGTATATGTACTCATGATATCGCCATGCGCATGAGTATCGAAATACTTGATTGGATAAGTCTGCATACGGTTGAACATCTCATTTCTGAATTCCATGAGAGTCCCTTGGGTTACATTGGCCATGATCTGGGCGTATACGGCCTGGCATACTGTGCCGGTGGCATATACGATCGCCATAGTGGCAATTATCGATACCAGCTTGGCTGCAACAGCCTGCATACCTGAAGTCATACCCGGAATGATGCACTCATCTATCAGTCTCTGCATGAAAAAGGTCGCAAAAACTGAAGAAACAGAGCTTAGGGTTATGCAGACAAATACAATTATTAATTCTTTCTTATAAAACTTGAATATAAACTTGAGCAGGCGGCCCAGTGTTCCCTTTTTAGGCTTCATAGCCGGCATCGCCTGATTTCTTGGTCCCGGTCCTGGCATATTACACCGCCTCCTTACTCTTGGTCTGTGATTCAAATACTTCGTTATATATACCACCCAAAGCGACCAGTTCGTCATGGGTTCCCTGTTCAACAATGCGTCCGCCATCCATTACAAGTATGATGTCGGCATCCTGAACCGAGGAAACTCTCTGGGCGATTATTATCTTGGTAGTATCGGGTATCTCACTTGCAAAGGCTCTTCTTATAAGAGCATCCGTCTTGGTGTCGACAGCCGATGTTGAGTCGTCAAGTATTATGACTCTGGGCTTCTTTAGAAGGGCTCTGGCGATGCACAGTCTCTGCTTCTGTCCTCCTGATACATTGGTTCCGCCCTGCTCGATATAAGTATTGTACTTATCCGGGAACTGCTGTATGAATTCATCAGCCTGAGACAGCTTGCAGGCATGCTCTATTTCTTCCAATGAAGCATCCTCCTTGCCCCATCTCAAGTTCTCGACGATTGTTCCGGAAAACAGGATATTTTTCTGAAGGACTACTGCTACCTGATCCCTGAGTGAGACCAGATCATAGTCTCTGACATCGACTCCGGCCAGCTTCACGCTACCCTCTGTAGCATCATAGAGTCTTGATATAAGCTGGATCAATGATGACTTGGCAGAACCGGTCCCGCCGATGATTCCCACCGTAGCTCCGGATGGAATATTGAGATTGATATCGCTCAGTGCATAGTTCTCGCTGTCCTCGCGGTATTTGAAATATACATGGTCAAATACTATGTCACCGGATTCAACTTCCTTCTTGCCGTTCTCGGGGTTCTTAAGAGTACTCTCATGCTCCAGGACTTCAGCCACACGGGCTACTGATTCCGCGGCCATGGAAACCATGACGAACATAAATGACAGCATCATTATGGCCATCAGCATCTGAACGCCATAGTTGATAAGAGATGACAGCTGGCCGGTTGTAAGGTCAGATCCGCCTGATGCGATGATCATCCTGGCACCGACATAATTAACGGCAAGCATGGCAACATAGATGCAGAAGCTCATTACAGGTCCGTTCAAAGCCAGTATCTTCTCTGCGAAGGTAAAATCCTTGCGAACCTCGTCAGAGGCAGCATCGAACTTTTTGATCTCAAAGTCTTCTCTGACGAAGGATTTTACGACTCTGATACCGGATACATTCTCCTGCACGGAATTGTTAAGGGCATCGTATTTCTTGAATATCCTCTTGAAAACCGGATGTACCGAAAGGGCTATCTTAAAAAGAGCAAAACCCAGTATCGGTATGGTCGCGACAAAGATCAGGGCGATCTTGACATTGATCAGCATAGCCATGACGACCGAAAATATCATCATAAAAGGGGTACGCACAGCGCCTCTGATGATCATCTGATAGGCATTCTGAATGTTGGTTACGTCTGTAGTCATTCTTGTAACCAGCGAAGATGAGGAGAACTTATCGATATCTGTAAACGAAAAATCCTGGATCTTATTGAAGAGATCTCCTCTTAAATTCTTCGAAAAACCGCAGGCAGCAGTCGCTGCGACACGTCCTGACATGATACCGCAGAAAAGTGATGCAAACGCAAGCACTATCAGGATCACGCCGTATCTGTAGATAGGTGTCATACTCTCACCGGTCATATTATCGATAAGCGATGCCATGATCAGCGGAAGCAGACATTCAAAAATGACCTCACATCCGACAAATATCGGTGAGAGGATGGCTGTCAGCTTATATTCCCTGACGCTCTTTAAGATAGTTTTTAAGCTTTCCATTTTTCTCCCTCTGAATCAAAAATACTCAACTGATTTATTTTAACACGAAAATTAATATTTAAAACACAAAATAAACATAAAATCAAAATTCCTCAAAGCTTTCGTGTTCTATCTCGTGTTCAACCGCGTAAATACTTCTGTCGCCGGTCTCTGTTATCATCCCCTCAAAGCCTGTAAGCGCAGCAAAAGGTGAGAATTGCGCAGCCCGCTCTGTCATTGACATATGTTTTCTGCCATCGGACTTGCGATATTCAATATCTATGATGTCATCATATTTATGTGTATTTTCAAGACTCATGCCTTGTGGCCTCCTATCTGGGAATTTCTCTCAATAGTCGTAGCTCCCTCTTCAAGATCCGTGCCCTTTAAGACAGCATTCTTGCCATAGCGCTTTTTAAGTGAGATCATGGCCTTCTGCAGACTGCGTTCCTTCTCAAACTGCTCACGCTGTCTGGTTTCTTCCTCTTCCTTCTTCTCATAATCCGTAAAGAGATCCAGCTGTTCGAACTTGGCCTGCCCCAAAGAGGCTTCCTGCGCCTTGCCTTCCGGCAGTACATGATTTGCCACCACATACATACGCCTGACCAGAAGATCCTTATTGACAATGGAATCATATAGTTTCAGCATTGCATCCATGATGACACTGCCTGAGGATGTATAAAATCCCAGATTTGTCGATCCGTGAGCATGTTTGGGGACAAGGCGACCATACCAGTCTGCTGTTACTTCTCCCTCGTACTTACTGCTTATCTCCTTATTGCTGATGCACTCGATATCATAGCCGACCGTAAGCACCAGCTGGTCGCAGACAAGGCCCTTTTCAACCATTTCAAGGGTCAGCCATTCCGTCATCTCTCTGACAATTATTCGGGCCTTTTCAGCAGTATAGGGGCTCTGCAGGACCTGTCCCTGGCTCAAGCTGTTATTTTCAGGCACATAGGCCTTTATGTCGGCTATCGTACAGGGTTCAACTCCCCAGGCGTGATCTATCAAAAGTTCAGCATTCACTCCGAATAGTCTGTACAGCAGGCTCTCATTATAATAGTCCTTATCACTGCCGAGTGAGCACCTGGCTATATCGCCCATGGTATAGAGGCCATTCTGTTCAAGTTTTCTTGCGTACCCTCTGCCAACTCTCCAGAAGTCGGTAAGCGGCCTGTGATTCCACAAAAGCCTCCTGTAGCTCATCTCATCGATTTCCGCTATGCGCACGCCATCCTCATCGGCTGGCATGTGTTTGGCCACTATATCCATAGCGACCTTGCACAGATACATATTGGGCGCTATACCACACGTAGCGGTTATCCCCGTTTCGCTGAGGACATCATGGATCATCAGCGTTACAAGTTCTCTCGCCGTCATCTGATAGGTATTGAGATAAGCCCCGACATCCATAAAGACCTCATCGACAGAATACACATGGATATCCTCAGGCGCTATGTATTTAAGGTAGATCTGGTAGATCCTGGCGCTGTATTCCATATATAGGGCCATTCTCGGCTTCGCAGTAATGAACTCTATCGGTTCCTGCCTTCCCTTATTCAGTTCGTTAACCTTCTGCACCACCTCAAAAAGTCTGGCCCGCCCCGGGATTCCGTATTTTTTAAGAGAGGGCGATACCGCAAGGCATATTGTCTTTTCGGTTCTCTCCGGATCGGCTACCACAAGATTTGCGGTAAGCGGATCCAACCCTCTCTCAACACATTCCACAGATGCATAAAAAGATTTGAGGTCAATCGCAACATATATATGTTCCAATTATTCTCCTATTTCCACAGCCCTTCTCAAGGCATCATCTATATGCGGGCAGTAATTTTCGGCACCAACCCTGTCATAATATCCGCCCTGCTTCATAACCTTCAGTGGCTGTTCATTTACATGGGAAAATATAAGCTGCACATGGTTTTTATTACATTTGTCGAGCAAATCCTCCAGAGCATACATGGCAGATGCATCGACCGAAGGCACACCGCGCATTCTGATTATAAGGCACTTTGTCTTATCCCTTGTCGTAATATCGGCGATCCTGTCGGACATACCGAAAAAGAGAGGGCCGTTAATCTCGTAAACCCTGACATAAGAGGGAACTGTTCTGTGTTCTATGGCATCCGGATCATTATCCGAATCATCATAATATTTCCAACCCTTCACCTCTGATTCTTCGCTCATCCTCTTCATAAAGAGCACACAGGCGGCGATCATTCCGACCTCGATTGCAACAACCAGGTCGAATACTATAGTAAGTACAAAAGTTGCCACCAGAACTATGATGTCACTCTTGGGAGCTCTCTTTAAGAGCAGAATGAACTTTTCAATCCCACACATATTCCAGGCAACCATAAAGAGTATGGCTGCTATGGTGGGCATGGGAATCAGGGCTGCATAAGGCATGAGAACCAAAAGGACCAGCACAAGCACTATGGAATGGACCATACCGGCTATGGGTGTGCGGCCTCCGTTTTTGATATTAGCCGCTGTCCTTGCGATAGCACCGGTCGCCGGGATGCCGCCAAAGAGGGCCGATCCGATATTGCCTATTCCCTGAGCCACAAGCTCCATGTTTGAATTGTGCTTTGAATTGATCATGGAGTCTGCTACTACACAGGATAACAATGACTCGATTGCTGCAAGGATAGCTATGGTAAAGGCATCGCCAATCTCAGAACTGATGATTTCAAATGTTATATGCGGAATATGAAAAGCCGGAAAACCGCTGCTTATGGTATAGAGATCTCCGATCGTGTTAACGTTCATGTTGAGTCCCTTGACCATAATGATCCCGGCTACAACAGCGATGAGGGATCCCGGTATCTTTTTTGAGATATAAGGCCATACTATAAGGATGGCCAGACATATCATTCCAACGAGAAAGGCCTGCCAGTTAAAGGTCCCAAGCGATTTAAAGACCGCCGTCAGCTTCTCCATTGTCTCAACAGGCTTCAGCCCTTCTGCATATGTCAGCCCCATAAAATCCTTAAGCTGTCCTATAACTATAGTTACCGCAATACCAGCCGTAAAACCGGTAGTGATCGTAAAGGGAATGAATTTTATGAGTGTTCCCAACCTGAATATACCCATAAGTATAAGCAGTATGCCGGCCATAATTGTTGCGACTATCAGCCCGTCCATACCATTTGTAGCCACAATACCGGCCACTATGGTCGCAAAAGCAGCCGTCGGTCCGGCTATCTGAACGCGGCTTCCTCCGAAAAATGAGATCAAAAAGCCGGCAATTATGGCTGTATATATGCCCTGCTCCGGTCCTACTCCCGAAGCAAGAGCAAGGGCGATTGAAAGCGGCAGTGCTATGATCGCAACAATAATTCCCGAAACAAGGTCCTTGACCAGCTGCTCTTTGGTGTATGAACCCATGACGTCAAAAAGCTTTGGACGCAATCTTTTCTTTTCCATAACATATATCTCCCTGAATATTAATTTTCTTATCTCAAGATCCTGTTCAGATCGTTAAGTACCCTCTTTTTGTCGCCGCTCCATAGCGGAGCTATAAGCCTGGCCTTATTGCCGTCTCCGGTTAATCTGTGGACAACCATATCGGCGGGCAGTTCCTCGAGAATATCTCTTATTATCTCATAATACTCTTCCCGCTCCAATACCTTGAATTTATCATTGCAGAAATCTTCGGCCAGATCAGTCCCCTTCAGAACATGTAAGAGTTGCAGCTTTATACCCTCGCCCCCGCTCATGCCGACATATTGCGCTGTTTCAAGCATCATCTTTTTATCCTCGCCGGGCAGCCCAAGTATCACGTGCGTGATAATGTGTCGGATCCCTGCCCTGTGGAGATTCCTTATTGCCTTGTCATAGACCTTAAGCTCATATCCTCTTCTTATATACTCGGCAGTGTTTTTATGAATGGTCTGGAGCCCCAGTTCTATCCAGACCGGTTTGATCTTATTGATCCTTCCCAAAAGTTCAAGCACATCCCGTCCCAGACAGTCCGGTCTGGTTGCAATCGAGACTATATCAACCTCCGGATCAGCTACCGCCTGCATATACAATTCCTCAAGCCTGGTCACCTCATCATATGTTCCCGTAAAGCTTTGAAAATAGGCTATATAACCGCATGACTTTGTTTTTGGTAATTTTTCGGATATTAATCGTCTTTCAGTCTCCAGCTGAGCAGCGATACTGTCCCCACTTTTACCCGCAAAATCTCCGGATCCCCCGTCGCAGAATATACAGCCTCTTGTATCAAGCTTTCCATCCCTGTTAGGGCAGGTGAACCCGCCATCAAGGGCCAGCCTGTATAATTTCTTCCCATAAAAATCATGAGCATAAGAATTAAGGGAATAATATTTCGTACCGTAATCCGTCCTCTTTAACGCTGTTAATATCCTGGCATAAGATGAACACAATTCATCATAAGAAAAAGCCGCATTTGCAGGGCTTGTGGACGGAAGCCTTATCGCCTTGATGCCAATCTCGGGAAATATATACCTGTCATAAAGTTCCTTAGCCTTATTGCCGTTGCAATATATGACTTTAATATGACTCTTGTCCAAAAGCGATTTGATATCATTGGCAATCACATTGGTTATCGATGAATCATCAGAGCCGGCTATGTCACATGAAGCTATAACGTCCCACAGGGCTATACCGTGTTCAAGAAGCATTTGCTTTTTTGCATCAATGCTTTCCGGTACATCCACACCAAGAAGGCAGGATAAAACTCTCCAGAAACGGTTCTGCGGATGCCCGTAAAAAAAGCCCATTTCCCTGGATCTTACCGAGGGAAATGAGCCCAATATCAGAATTTTTGAATTATTATCATATACCGGTTCAATATTGTGAACCTGATTTTCTGCTGTGCTCATGGTCATATTTTAACATATAAATGTCCGATGCACAGCGAAGAATATCCTTAATTTGAGGCAAGCATATTGGTAAGGACTATATCCAGTTCCTTCTCAACCTCTGCATCCTTCTTTATGGTGATATCCTTATACAGTCTGCCCTGTGCCATAACAAGCTTTGGCGCCCGCAGAGTTGTAAGATCCTCAAGAGGATCAGACTCAAGCATGATCAGATCAGCACATTTGCCCACCTCAAGGCTTCCGGTCACGTCCCCTATGCCAAGGATCTGTGCGTTCTGATAAGTCGCCGTATTGATGGCCTGTGCAGCAGTCACGTCACAAAACCGGTTAAAATACACCAATTCGCGCCACATGTCGTATTGGGTTATACATGGGCATCCGCAGTCGGTTCCCAGTCCGACAGGCACTCCCTCAGCCATACACCTTTTGGCACACTCTATGATACCCTTTAAGACAATCGCTCCGTTTTTCTCTCCGAGTTCTCCGAAGGCTGATTTGAAAGCATCAGAGAAAAGGAAGGGTGCTGCCGGTGAGATTGTACATATATCGGCTGCTTTATTTTCCTTAAAATATGCCATAATCTCGTCATCAGGCATAGCTCCATGCTCGATGGAATCCACACCATTTGCAAGTGCGACTCTGACTCCCTCCGGGCTCTCCACATGAGCGCAGACCTTATAACCCTTTTCATGAGCCCGTTCACACACTGCTTTCACGATTGCCGGGTCCATGCGAAGCACACCTGGTTCTCCCTCCTCGGTTGCATCCAGAACACCGCCGGTTATCATAAGCTTTATCCAGTCCGGATCGGTTGCAATTATCTTATCAAGGTCGGCCAGGGCGTCTTCAACGGATGCGCTCGATGTTGCAAGAAGGCCTGCCATGTGTCCTCCCGGAACTGAGATTGCCGTATTGCATACAAGCATTCTCGGACCTGCAATTCTTCCGTCCTTTATCTTATTTCTGACTTTCGCATCAATGTCTTTCATGCCACCGACGGTTCTGATGGTAGTAACTCCGGAGTACAAATGCTCTCTTGCTATCTTCTCCAGCATCTTCTGGATGGGTATGAGAATAAAGGGGAATCGATCAATCAGTCTGCCCACCTTATCATAATCCATCTTTTTCTTATCCTTGCTGACCTTATTGGACGGGACCAGATGGACATGAGCGTTGATCATTCCCGGCATAATATACCTGCCATTAAGATCAATCACTTCGTAAGAGGCATCCGGCTGGCCCGAGGCAGTAATATCGGTTATCTTATCCCCATCGGTAAGCAGCATGGCATTGCTTACAGTGATCATATTACCCTCTTCATCCAAAAGTCCGGTTATTATGTTGGCATTTACAAATGCATACTTCATAAATTACACCTCTTCAAGATAGCGGGACCTAAGCGTCTCAAAGTCATCCTCAGTAAGGCCTAAAACTTCTTTAATATATCCTTCTACAGATCCGTATTCTGACTTCATATAATCCCAGGCTCTGATCAGCATATCAGGATGTATTCCGGCCATCATGCCGACTGTCTTTGCAATGGCAACATCAGAGTAGCCTTCCTCTTTAAGTGCCTTCTCCATATATTCGATCCTGTCTGCAAAATAGAGATTGCTGACCTCATAATCCATGAGTATGGTATCCCAGTCGGCGCCAAGGATCTGTAAAAGAAGTGCTGCACCAATACCGGTACGGTCCTTTCCGGTCAGACAATGCCAGAGGACAGCTCCTTTCTCTGTTTCAAGTATACTCTTGAAAAACAGCCTGAAGCCGTTTCGGCCGAATTCGCTTTTGAGATACATAGTATAAGATCCGGTAATATCTGATTCTTCCGCTATTCCTGCAATCATCTTTACAAGATACATCGGATCCTTTTTCATAACCTGTTCAAAGAACTCTCTCTGTTTGTCAGAATCATTCTCAATCTCAGCCGGATCGACTCCTTCAGGCAGAAGTCCCTCCGGCAAAGCGGGTTGCTTATGTGCCTGAAAAGAAGCAGCCATATTTTCTGTAGCTTCAGGTCCAATGATGGGATCAATGATATATCTGGCTCCCGGGATCTCTGGATCCGGATCATGTCTTGCCTCGTCCTCACCTCTCATATCAAGGATGCAGGCAACCTTAAACTCGTCAGAAAGCCTCTTAAGATCTCTCTCAGAAGCATCGCAAAGTCTGGTTGTTCTGAGCAAAAGCCCTCTTTTAACAACTCTGCCATCCTGCATGACATATCCGCCTAACTCTCTGGCATTATTAAGATCCATGCCCAGATCATGTTCTTTTTTACACTTTTCAAGAAGTGTATAATCTGTTAACTGCATAACTCCTCCCAAAAAATAAAAATATTATATGACTGATTTAGATAACTGATTCATTGGTCACATAGTAACAATAAATATTCTAGTATATTAATTAAAAATATAAAAGAAAAAAGTCAGGCAATGCCTGACTTTCTTTTCCAGGGGATGAGAGAATCGAACTCCCGCCAAAGGTTTTGGAGACCCCTATCATACCATTAGACCAATCCCCTATCCCGGAACTTATGTAATTATAACATATTCCCTGAAAATTTCACACAGATAACATCCGCTTTCTAAGCGCCAGATCAA
>R03__coassemble_656_pt1 | contig 18642 bp, 12 predicted proteins | sample R03__metabat2_high_PE_045 | metagenome-assembled genome bin R03 | reverse complement strand
TAGCCGCTCTCGAGCAGCTTATCAGATGGTGCGAAACCCCTGGTCAGGATCATCGCCGGTATCTCATGAGAGAGGAGTTCCTCGAGGGCCGCTTCCTTCTCCTCCTCGGTCTTGTGCTGCATATATGCCTGCTCGACCATACCGATTATCTGGATCCTGTCCTTCTCGAAATGCTCATAGAAGCCGTTCAGCTGAAGGGCCGGCCTGTTGGTGTCGGCTATCTTGACATAATGCTCCGACAGGTCCATATCCTTAGTGTAATTCACAAGCTTGAGCTTGTCCGCTATTATCGAGAGCTTGGCTCCCTTCTGTAAATCAGTCATAATCCTACCCCCGCTGGATATTCAGTCTGAACTTTAGTATACCACATCCGGATTTGAGTGAAAATAATCATAGACCGCCTCGGCCACCTGCCGGTTCATTCCATCTACCGCCTCAAGCTCCTCGATGCTCGCTTCCGCCATATCAGCAGAACTGCTGTAGGCCCTCATCAGGGCCTTTCTCCTGGCAGGGCCTATGCCTCTGATGTCATCCAAAAAGCTGTGGACCTGCTCCTTGCTCCTCAGCGACCTGTGGTATTCTATGGCGAAGCGGTGAGCCTCATCCTGAAGTCTCGTTATCATAAGGAAGCCCTGGCTGTGCTTATCGATGGGTATCTCCTCATCATGAAAATATAATCCTCTGGTCCTGTGATGGTCGTCCTTGACCATACCGCAGACCGGTATGTTAAGTCCCAGCTCCTCCAGCACTTCCTCTGCTATGTGGACCTGGCCCTTGCCACCATCCATCATGAGGACATCCGGGAATCTGGTGAAGCTCCCCAGCTCTTCATCCTCCGCCTGCTCAAGCTCCTCCATTCCGTGGGTAAAACGTCTCATCAGTACTTCCCGCATGGAAGCATAGTCGTTGGGTCCCTCGACAGTCCTCAGCTTGAACTTGCGATAGTCGCTCCTCAAAGGCTTGCCCTTATAGAAGACCACCATGGAGCCCACCGCCTGATAGCCGCTTATATTGGATATATCGAAGGCCTCCATCCTGTTTAAGCCCTTTATACCCAGGAGTTCCTCTATCTCCTTTACGGCTCCTATGGTCCTGCCTTCCTCCCGTTTTATCTTTTCACGATCCTGGTCTAAAACCATTCTCGCATTCTTTTCGGCCAGCTCGACCAGCTTTTCCTTTTTGCCCTTCACCGGGACCTTGAGGGTCACCCTGTGGCCCCTCTTTTTTGACAGCCAGTTCTCTATATTTTCCCCGTCGGGAAGCTGGCACTGCAGATATATCTCCCTGGGTATGAATGGCGTCCCGGAATAGAACTGCTGCACGAAAGTCTCGATTATGTCCTCCTTCTCGTCCTCGATATGCAGGTGTAGAAAGAAGTGGTCCCTTCCTATCAGCTTGCCGCCCCTTATGAAGAAGATCTGGACCACAGCCTCCTCGTCGTCACAGGCCATGGCGATTATGTCCTTGTCCTCCTCGTCTCCGTGAGTTATCTTCTGTTTCTGTATGCAGGCCCTTATGCTCTCTATCAGATCCCTGTATTCGGCCGCCTTCTCGAAGTCCATCTCCTCTGCGGCCGCCTGCATCTTAGCCTCCAGGTCCCTGATGACGGGGCCTATATTGCCGTTCAGGAAGTCGATAGCCTGAGAAACCCGCCTTCCATACTCCTCAGGACTGATATAGCCCTGGCAACAGCCGGCGCACTGTTTCATGTGGTAGTTGAGGCAGGGTCTGTCCTTGCCCTGATCCTTAGGCAGATTACGGCTGCAGGTCCTTAAGGCATAGAGCTTATTGACCAGGTCTATGGTCTCCTTGACAGCCGTGGCGCTCGTAAAGGGTCCGAAATACCTGGATCTGTCCTTCTTCTGTAAACGTGAAAAAAGGACCCTGGGGTAATCCTCACCCAGCGTCACCTTTATATAGGGATAGGTCTTATCGTCCCGGAGCATGGTGTTGTATTTGGGCCTGTGTTCCTTGATCATATTGCACTCAAGGACCAGGGCCTCCAGCTCGGTATCGGTCACTATATATTCAAAGTGATCGATATGGCTGACCATCTGCGCCTTCTTCAGGCCCTCATCGTGGCTCGGCTGAAAATACTGCCTTACGCGGTTTTTCAGGATCTTGGCCTTGCCGATGTATATGATGGCATCCTGCTTATCCCTCATAATATAAACTCCCGGCTGTGCCGGGAGTTTAGCTAATTCCTCTTCCAGATCAAATCCCGCATTCTCGGATTTATCCATCACTGTACCTCTGTATCCTCCTCAGATATCGGCTCAGTTTCCGATTCCGGTGTTGACTCCGTTGCTGGCTCAGGTGTCGATTCCACTGTCGGCTCCGGCGCAGCTTCTGCCAGCACGTCGGGCACCTCCATAAACTCGCCAAGTCCCTCGGTCTCTTCCGACGCCTCTGCTGCCTGTGCCGCCTCGGCCTCCCTGGCTGCCTTCTCGGCCTCCTCGGCCTTTTTGGTCTGGGTCTTCTTCCAGGTCTCGTCAGCCTCAGCTAAAAGCTTAGCCTCCTCCTCGGTCTGACTTCCCCTCATTCCGTGAAGTATGGCCATGAATTCCTTGCCTGTTATGGTCTCTCTCTCGTAGAGATATTCTGCCACCTTATCGAGGACGTCACGATTGTCCTCGAGCATCTTATAGGCATCCGCATAGCTCTTTTCGATGATGGAATGTACCTCCTCGTCGATGAGAGTCGCCGTGCTGTCGCTGCAGTTGAGTGCTGCCCTGCCGTCCAGATACTGGTTCTCCACCGAAGCCAGGCCCATCATGCCGAATTTATCGGACATACCCAGCCTTGTTACCATAACTCTTGCTATATTGGTGGCATTCTCTATATCATTTGACGCGCCTCCGGTAACCGAGCCGAAGACAAGCTGCTCTGCCGCGCGTCCCGCCATGTAGGTAGTGATCTTGGCCAGGAGTTCCTCCTTGGTCTCCAGATACTTCTCCTCTTCAGGCGTCTGCAGCGTATAGCCCAGGGCGCCCATTGTACGCGGAACGATAGTGATCTTCTGTACGGGCTCCGTATCCTTCTGAAGAGCAGATACCAGTGCGTGACCGACCTCGTGGTAGGACACGATCTTGCGTTCCTTCTCACCCATGATGCGGTCCTTCTTCTCCTTGCCGCCTACGGCTACCAGCTCGAAGGCCTCGAAGAGGTCCGCCTGACTTACGTATTTTCTTCCATTCTTTACTGCCAGGATAGCTGCCTCGTTTACTATATTTGCCAGGTCCGATCCGACCAGGCCGGCTGATGCCATAGCCAGCGCATCCAGGTCTACCGTCTCGTCCAGGTTGACATTCTTGGAATGAACCTTGAGGGTTTCCAGTCGTCCCTTCAGATCGGGTCTGTCGACGATTATCCTCCTGTCGAATCTTCCCGGTCTAAGAAGTGCCTTATCCAGTACCTCCGGCCTGTTGGTTGCCGCCAGAATAAGCAGTCCCTTGGAGCTGTCGAAACCGTCCATCTCTGCCAGCAGCTGGTTTAATGTCTGCTCACGCTCGTCGTTACCGCCGCCGAATCGCGAATCACGACTCTTTCCTATGGCGTCGATCTCGTCGATAAATATAATGCATGGCGCCGCCTTCTGGGCATCATTGAAGAGGTCTCGTACTCGGGATGCACCGACGCCGACAAACATCTCCACGAAATCCGAGCCGGCAAGTGAGAAGAAGGGCACTCCCGCCTCTCCTGCAACTGCCTTGGCCAGAAGTGTCTTACCTGTTCCCGGAGGGCCTACAAGCAGGGCACCCTTGGGAAGTTTGGCTCCGATCTCGGTATATTTCTGCGGGTTATTGAGGAAATCGACCATCTCCTCCAAGGACTCCTTGGCCTCGTCCTGTCCGGCAACATCGGCAAATGTAACTCCCGTCTTCTTCTCCATATAGACCTTGGCGGTGCTCTTTCCTGCGGAGAAGATTCCGCCTCCGCCACCCATCTTCCTCATAAGGAAGCTCATGAGTACCCAGAAGATGACAAGTGGCAGTATATAACTTAGGATGGTTACGATAATGGATGCCGTGGTATCCGCCATCGTGCCCTCGATCTCCACATTATGCTCCTTGAGCAGGGGGATGAGGTCCGGATCCTCCACATAAGCACAATAATACTCGAGCTCCAGCGACTGGCCCATAGACTTGTAGTAATCCATCATCTCCTTGACTTCGTCGCTGGGTGCATAGTCAGCGTCATCGGTCAGCGTGATCTTGACCCTGTCGTCCTGAATCTGGACCGACTTGACCTCGTTCTTCTCCACCAGCTCCAAAAACTGGGTGTAGGTCAGCTCCGTCGAGCTGGATGACCCCGCCTTGGAATAGATAAGGCTGGTTACCAGGAGAGCTACCAGCGATATGAGCACGAAAGCCATTATAGGCTGGAACTTTCTATTCTTGTTGTTATCCCCGTTGTTCTGGGGATTGTTATTGTTTTCGTTCAAAGCATTTTCTCCGATAGATATAAATAATATGACGGGCTCAATAATCAGGACTCGTCAAAGCCAATTATATGAAACCCGTCATTTAAAAACAATAAACCAAAATAAAACTTTATTATTTTTTAAGATTTTACAGTACTTTTGCCAGGAATGCCTTGAGTCTGTCGCTCTGCGGATTCCCGTAGATGTCTTCCGGGCTGCCCTGCTCTATGATCACTCCGTCGGCCATAAATACCACCCTGTCTGCGACCTCTCTGGCAAAGCCCATCTCGTGGGTTACGACCACCATGGTCATGCCTTCCTCGGCCAGGCTCTTCATGACTTCCAGAACCTCGCCTACCATCTCAGGATCGAGGGCCGAGGTCGGTTCGTCGAAGAGCATGATCTCAGGCTCCATGCAGAGGGCTCTCACGATAGCGACACGCTGCTTCTGGCCGCCTGACAGCTGCTCCGGATAGTCGTGGGCCCTGTTCTTAAGGCCTACCCTGTCCAAAAGTGCAAGTGCCTTCTCGGTGGCCTCGGCATCCGTCTTTTTGAGAAGCTTCTTAGGCGCCAGAGTCATGTTGCCTATTATGTCATAGTTGGGAAAGAGGTTGAAATGCTGGAAAACCATTCCCATCTTCTGACGGTGCTTATTGATATTAACCTTGGGGTCAGCTATGTCAACCCCGTCGACATATATGCTGCCCGAGGTAGGTATCTCAAGCATGTTGAGGGACCTGAGCAGAGTCGACTTGCCGCTTCCGGAAGGTCCTATGATGACGACCACCTCGCCCTTGTCAACCGTCAGATTGATCCCGTCTAAGGCCTTTATAGCCCCGTTAAGATAATGCTTCTTCAGATTTTTGACTTCTATGATATGTTCGCTCATCCCGTCTCAGGCTCCTTTCTACTTTTTCGAATATTTTGGTCAGTATCAGCACAAGTGCAAGATAAATGAGGGCCACTGCTATAAGAGGCATGAAGGCCGAGAAGGTCCTTCCCCTTATCATATCACCGGCCTTGGTCAGATCTACAACGCCTACATAACCTGCTACCGAGGTCTCCTTTATAAGGACGATAAACTCATTAAGAAGGGCCGGCAGCACGCTCTTGAAAACCTGCGGGATTATGATGTACATCATGGTCTGTATGTAGTTGAAGCCCAGGGATCGTCCTGCCTCAAACTGGCCGTTGTCGACCGCCATTATTCCGCCTCGGATTATCTCAGCGACATAGGCGCCCGAGTTGATTCCGAAGGCAAATACCGCTATGGCCACTCCGTTATTTGACCAGGCAAATATTACAAAATATGCTATCATGAGCTGAACTACCGAAGGCGTTCCTCTGATAACAGTCAGATAGACCTTGGCTATGGCGTTGAGCAGTTTCATGATCACATAGCTTGCTCCGCCGTTTTTCTTATAGGATTCCTCGTTCTTATCGTAGGTCGATCTGATCATGGCAAGTATTGCTCCGATCACGATTCCTATGATGAGGGCTCCGCAGGTTATCTTCATCGTTACGCCAAGGCCGCTCAGCAAGGCCTTCCACCTGTCGGCCTCTATGAAGTTCAGGATGAAGTCTGCCTTGAAATTTTCAAACCATTCTGCCATTTTGTTTTCCTCGTTGTTAAAAAAAGGCGGGGCACCCTGGCGCCCCGCCACTGTACTCTTTTTGATGCGATGCCCCGGTCGGGCATCTCTTCTCAGTTGATGGATATATCCCGCTGCTTATTATTCAGCCTTGATATACTTGCCTACGATCTCATCGATCGTTCCGTCATTTGTGAGCTCTGTAAGAGCGTTGTTGATCTGCTCTAACAGTTCCTCGTTGTCTTTGTTGATGGCGATAGCGTACTCTTCCTCAGCATAAGCGCTGTCGAGGATCTTGAGTCCCTCGTTGGCTGCAACGAAGTTCTTAGCCGGCTCGCTGTCGATTATGACGCAGTTAACCTTGTCAGTGATGAGGGCCTGTACAGCGTCAGCTCCGTTCTTGTAAGCTGTTACTGCATCTGTACCGTAATCATCCTCCGCATAGATATGACCGGTTGTATCCTGCTGCACGCCGATCAATGTATCTGCACCGATATCATCTATAGACTGGATGTCCGAATCTTCCTTAACGATGACAACCTGAATAGCCGTAGCGTAGGTGTCTGAGAAATTAACGCTCTCCTTGCGCTCGTCAGTAACTGTCATTCCTGCCATGCCCATGTCGAACTTGCCCGACTGTACGCCTCCGATGATTGAGCCGAACTCAACATTCTGGATCTCGAGCTCCATGCCCAGCTTCTCAGCGATAGCCTGTGCGATCTCTACATCGATTCCCAGATACTCATCACCTTCCATGTACTCATATGGCGGGAAGTTGGCGTTAGTTGCCATGATAAGCTTGTTGGAATCCTCGCTTGATGATGAACTATTCGAGCCGCATCCTGCGAAGAGGCCGATAGCAAGCACTGCTGCCAATAATAAAGAAATTACCTTTTTCATGATCTCTGCCTTTCTTAAATCTGTGTCAAATGTCTGTTTTTTCTTATAGTCTATCGGATTATATCATCCCATGAATTTTTATGCAAATAAATGATGAAAAATATTCATCAGATCCGCCCTTATTTTACCGGGAAAAGGGCTCCGACCGTAGCCGCCACACTGCTGGCCACCACCAGGATCTGGAAGATCAGGGTGCCGAAGCGTCCGCATATGGGGCTTGTTCCTTCCCTCTTTCTCGAACGGTTGTAGGACACGATGATGCCGATGCCGGTAACGACCTGTATCACGCTGGCCAGTCTGGTGAAACCCACGAAGCTCTGCAGCCCCACAAGGGCCAAAAGCAGGCAGGGCAGGGTTGATACCAGCCAGCTGAGCCTTATGTTCCAGTTGGTCTGCTCATGGATTATATCCCTCAGGTTGAGGGTGTTGGCCCAGAAGGATGTCGACAGGGCCAGCAGAGAGAATATATAGCCCACTATGGCTACCCAGCCGCCCAGATGACCTGCCAGATCCACAACGGCTCCGTCCTCGCTGACCTCGGCGCCGGATGCCAACAGGGTGATAAAGGTTATTACCAGTATCAATCCCACGTTGATGCCTGTTCCGGCAGCAATAGACCGGCGTATCTTCTTAGTGTCTCCCTGCAGTCCCTTAACCACCTGTGGTACCGACATAACTGCCGACAAAGAGAAAGCCACCATGCTGTAAAGGGCCACCACGTTAGACGCCGCATAAAAATGATTGGCAAAGCCTGTCTTATCCGCTACCATAGTCGCAGCAAAGAGGATAACCATAACAATTATCATGGAACCCACCGAGATCTTCTCGCAGATGCCCACCAGCTTCATGCCGAAATTGACCACGGCTGCCGCCAGCAGGTAATACAGGACCATCCCGAGATATGTCGGCAGGCCGAACCAGGATTTGAATACTGCCGCTGCGCCGGCTATAAAGCCCGCGACGTTGACAAGGACCGATAATCCCAGCAGACCGAAAGCGATCCAGGTGAATATCTTCTTGGCCTTTCCGGTAAAGAGCTCATTTTCAAAACATTTTACAAACTGGGCTCCGTTGTTGTTGTAGGACAGCTCCGCTATCATATAGTGCATGAGCAGGTTGATACAGTAGACCACCGCAATGACTATGAGTATGCTGGCCCAGCTGTTCCTTGAGGCCAGATAGGGCACCGAAAGGATTCCTGATCCCACCCCGTGTCCTACTATGATGCTGGTCGCCTCGAAAAATGTAAGCTTGGCCTCTCCCTCTATCTTCTTCTCCATAACCTTCCCCGATCATCTTCCCTCTGCAGGGATGCTAGATTCTGTTGGATCTCCTCCATATATGCAGCTTGTCAGCTTCTTCTATCAGCTGGTCTCTGAAGTCCGGATGAGCGATCGAGATGATCGCCTCCGCTCTCTCCCAGGTCGACAGGCCCTTGAGGCATACCTTGCCATACTCGGTTACCAGGTAATGGGTGTTGGCCCTGGTATCGGTGACTATCGAGCCCGGATTCAAGGTAGGCGTGATCCTCGATTTCACCTGGCCGTCCCTGGTCTTAAATGTGGAAGAACAGCAGATGAAGCTCTTGCCGCCCTTGGACAGATAGGCTCCCAACACGAAATCCAGCTGTCCGCCTGCTCCGCTTATATGCCTGGTTCCGGCCGACTCGGCGTTGACCTGACCGAAGAGGTCAAAATCAACCGCATTGTTGATGGAGATAAAATTATCCAGGGCCGAGATCTGTCGGATATCATTAGTATAATCAACCGGCGCGCTCATACACTCCGGATTGTTGTCCAGATAATCGTAGAGTTTTTTGCTTCCTGCTCCGAAGGCATAGACCTGACGTCCCTTGTCGATATTTTTCCTGGCGCCGGTGATCTTGCCGGCCATCGCTATGTCCACGAAGCCATCCACATACATCTCAGTGTGAACACCCAGATCCTTGAGATCCGATTCCGCAATCAGAGAGCCGACGGCGTTAGGCATACCGCCTATCCCGAGCTGGAGGCAGGCCCCGTTCGGGATCTCCTCGACTATCAGCTTGGCAACCGCCTTGTCCACCTCGGATGCAGGTCCGCCGCCTGCCATCTCCGGGATATCCGGATTGTCTCCCTCGACTATGTAATCAACCTTGGAGATATGGATGCCCTCCTCGAAGCCTCCCAGGCAGCGGGGCATCTTCTCATTGACCTCCACTACAACGCACTCTGCCATCTCGCAGGCAGCCGCGATATGTGATGCCGATGGCCCGAAGTTGAAGTATCCGTGCTCATCCATAGGCGTTACCTGGATGAATACTATCCTCGACGGAGTGATGCTCTCCCTGTAATACCTTGGAAGCTCGGAATATCTAATGGGGCTGTAGTAGGAGCAGCCTCTGGCTATAAGCTTTCTCTCATAGCCTCCCATATGCCAGGAGTTCCATGTGAAGTGCTCTCCCGCATCTTCCCTCTCGAAAACGGCCAGAGGCTTCATGATGATCGCGCCTCTTAACTTGACATCCTCAAGCTCATCGGTCCTTTTGGCCAGGGCCGCGTCCAGTGCGACCGGTGTATCCGCGCAGAAGCCGTAATCTACCCAGTCTCCGGATCTTACCAGCTTGGCCGCCTCGTCGGCCGTCACTAATTTTCTCTTGTATTCAGCAGAATAAATATTTTCCATAATATACGCCTGTGCTTTCTGTTAAAAATTTCACTACCGGTTTATGTTATCACAAATGCCGGTGATTGGTATACAATAAAGTCGTAATCAATTGAGATAGCGGAGGTAAAAGACTTGAACACTGACAACATCATCCTTATAGGCATGCCCGGGGTCGGAAAAAGCACCATAGGAGTAATACTGGCCAAGGTGCTTGGCAAACAGTTTATGGATTCAGACCTTGTCATCCAGCAGGAATACAAGGCCCGCCTGTCCGATCTCATATCCACATACGGCAGCGACGGATTCCTGGCTATCGAAAACCGCGTGAACGCAGACCTCTTCCCGACAGATACTATAATCGCCACCGGCGGCAGCGCCGTCTACGGAGACGAAGCCATGCGGCATTTCAGGGACATAGGAACCGTCGTATATCTGCGCATAGGCTATGACGACCTGGTCTCGCGGCTGGGCGACCTCACAAAGAGGGGCGTCGTTCACAAGGAAGGGCAGACCCTCCGTGATCTGTACGATGAGAGATGCGCCCTCTACGAAAAATATGCCGACCTCATAATCGACGAGGCACCGGGATACATGAATATAGAGAAAACCGTCGAGGACATAGTTGAAGCTATAGACCGACTCAGTGCTTAGAACCAGTCCTCCTCATTGCCTCCTGTTATGGCCAGGGAGAGAAGGGTGTCCATGCGGTATACCTCCTCATTCCCCTCGATCACGGAAATAAGCCTGGCCGTCTCTGTGATCTCAGGCATATCTTCATCCGGGCCGATCTCCATATCGGGTTCCTCCCCGCAGTCCGGGCAGATCAGCCTGGGGGCGACTCTCACATCCAAAAAACGCACTCCGCAATCTTCACATTCATAAAATCCGCACAGTTCTGTGCCGTCGGGTACATAATACATCTTATATTCCTTTTACAAATATTCTTTTAAAAATTGTCCCGTATAGGACTTATCACAGGCGGCAATCTCTTCCGGAGTACCCGTCGCTACTATGGTGCCGCCCTGATCGCCGCCTTCCGGTCCCAGATCTATTATATAATCCGCCGTCTTGATGACATCCAGGTTGTGCTCTATTACTACGACCGTATTGCCACTCTCCGAGAGCTGTCTCATGATCCTCACCAGCTTGTTGACATCCTCGAAGTGGAGTCCCGTAGTGGGCTCGTCCAGGATATATATGGTCTTTCCGGTTCCCCTCCTTGAGAGTTCCGTGGCCAGCTTGATACGCTGAGCCTCGCCTCCGGACAGAGTCGTGGACGGCTGTCCCAGCTTGATATAACCCAGCCCGACATCGTAAAGCGTCCTGATCTTGTTGTAGATCGAAGGCACATTCTTGAAGAATTCCACAGCCTCCTCTACGGTCATATCCAGGACATCGTATATATTTTTCCCCTTATAATGGACATCCAGTGTCTCTCGATTGTAGCGCTTGCCGTGGCAGACCTCGCAGGGCACATAGACATCCGGCAGAAAGTGCATCTCAATCTTCAGGATTCCGTCTCCGGAGCAGGCCTCACAGCGGCCTCCCTTGACATTGAAACTGAAGCGGCCCTTGCCGTAGCCCCTCTCCTTGGCATCCGTAGTCCCCGCAAAAAGGTCCCTGATCAGGTCAAACACACCTGTGTATGTAGCCGGGTTGGACCTGGGTGTTCGCCCTATTGGCGACTGGTCTATGTCTATAACCTTATCCAGCTGGTCCACGCCGAGTATGGTGTCGTGTTCCCCGGGTATCTTCCTGGCGCGATTGAGCTGTCTGGCCAGGCTCTTGTAGAGTATCTCGTTTACCAGTGAACTCTTGCCGGACCCTGACACGCCGGTGACTACCGTCATCACCCCGAGCGGGATCTGCACGTCTATATCCTTGAGGTTGTGCTCTCTGGCCCCCTTGACAGTCAGCCATCCGGCCGGCTCCCTCCTCTTATCGGGCAGCTCGATCCGTCGCTTCCCGCTCAGATACTCGCCTGTGATCGACTCTGGGCAGGCTATTATGTCCTCAACGCTGCCGGCTGCGATCACCTCGCCGCCGTGCTTGCCGGCACTCGGTCCTATATCCACTATGAAGTCAGCTGCCCGCATAGTGTCCTCATCATGCTCGACGACTATCAGTGTATTACCCAGGTCCCGCAGTCCCTTGAGGGAATTGAGCAGCTTCTCGTTATCCCTCTGATGCAGTCCTATGCTGGGCTCGTCCAGGATGTAGGCGACACCGACCAGACCTGATCCGATCTGGGTGGCAAGCCTGATTCGCTGGGCCTCTCCGCCTGACAGGGTGGCTGTCGCTCTGGACAATGACAGATAGTCCAGTCCTACATCTATCAAAAACTGAACACGTCCCTTGATCTCCTTGAGGACCTGGCGGCCTATCTTCTTCTGCTGCTCGGTCAGATCCATCTCGTCCAAAAATGGTCTCAAGTCCCTGACAGACATCTGTGTGATCTCGTATATATTTTTCCCGGAAACGGTAACCGCCAGAGCACTCTTCTTCAGCCTCTGGCCCCTGCACTCGGGGCAGTCCGAGATCTCCATGTATTCCTCGTATTCCTTCTTGCTCTGCTCGGAATAGGTCTCGCGGTATCTCCTGTTGATATCATGGATAAGTCCCTCGAACTTGATCGGGTAGACTCCCTCGCCCCTCTGGCCCTTATACCTGACCATGACAGTCTGATCAAATCCATTGATAAACATATGTCGGATGTCCTCCGGCAGCTGATTGTATGGAGTATCAAGGCTGAAATCGTAGGCTTCTGACAGGGCCTCCAGCACGGCATGAGTGAAACTCTTCTTGTCCTTGGACGACTGCCAGCCCATGGTCTGCACGCAGCCCTCATTGAAGCTGAGGCTCGTATCCGGTATCATGAGTCTCCAGTCGAACTCCATCTTATAACCCAGGCCGGCGCATACAGGGCAGGCGCCGAATGGATTGTTAAACGAAAAGCTTCTCGGTTCCACCTCTTCTATGCTTATGCCGCAGTCAGGGCAGGCATAGCTGTCGGACAGGGTTATCCTGTCCCCGTCTATGACATCCACGATCACCAGTCCCTCTGACAGGTGCAGGGCATTTTCCAATGAATCCGTCAGGCGGCGCTCTATCCCCTCCTTGACGACAAGGCGGTCCACAACTATCTCTATGTTGTGCTTGATATTCTTCTCCAGCAGGATCTCCTCTGACAGGTCATAGACGCTTCCGTCCACCATAACTCTGGCGTAGCCGCTCTTTCTGGCCTTGATAAAAAGCTTCTCGTGAGTTCCCTTGCGTCCTCTCACGACGGGTGCCAGTATCTGGATTTTGGTCTTCTCTCCAAGAGCCATGATGGTGTCAACCATCTGGTCGATGCTCTGCCTCTGGATCTCCTTGCCACAGTTGGGACAGTGGGGTATTCCTATCCTGGCGTAGAGAAGCCTCAGATAGTCGTATATCTCAGTGACTGTACCGACCGTAGACCTGGGGTTGTGGTTGGTAGACTTCTGGTCGATGGATATGGCCGGCGGCAGTCCCTCGATCTTCTCCACATCCGGTTTCTCCATCTGGCCTAAGAACTGCCTTGCGTAGGAGGACAGGGATTCCATATATCGCCTCTGGCCCTCGGCAAATATAGTGTCAAATGCCAATGAAGATTTGCCGGATCCCGACAGACCTGTCAAGACGACAAACTCGTCCCTCGGAATCTTTAAGTCTATATTTTTCAGATTGTTTACATTAGCCCCCTTGATGGTAATGTATTTTCTGTTGTTGCTGTCACCCATGGTTATTCCTCTGCATCCTTCAATGCTTTCTTAAGCTCTATCAGCTTGTCTCTGTACTCTGCCGCCACCTCGAAGTTGAGTGCCTGGGCGGCCTGGTTCATCTTCTGCTTGGTCTTATCTATAAGCTCACGCAGCTCGTCCGCGCCCATCTCGTCAGCAGATCTCTCGAAGATGAGCTGGTCCTTGTCGATATCCTTTGAAATGGCTATGAGGTCGCGCACGGACTTCTCGATAGTTCTCGGCGTGATGCCATGCTCCTCGTTGTAGGCCTGCTGGATCTCGCGCCTTCTGTTGGTCTCGGATATGGCATTCTTCATGGAATCGGTCATCATATCAGCGTACATGATGACATGGCCGTCTACATTTCTCGCGGCACGCCCTATCGTCTGGATCAGTGATCGCTCGGACCTCAGGAAGCCCTCCTTGTCGGCATCGATAATGGCCACAAGGGTAATCTCCGGTATGTCCAGACCCTCCCTGAGCAGGTTGATTCCCACCAGCACATCAAATACATCCATCCTGAGATCCCTGATGATCTCGGCTCTCTCCAGAGTATCGATATCCGAATGCAGGTATTCAACCCTAATGCCCAGCTCCTTCATATAATCAGTCAGGTCCTCGGCCATGCGCTTGGTGAGAGTAGTGATAAGGACCTTGTGATGGCCGGCGACCTCCTTTTTGATCTCCGCGATCAGGTCGTCGATCTGACCCTCGACCGGGCGCACCTCGACTCTGGGATCCAGAAGTCCGGTCGGCCTGATCACCTGCTCGGCCCTTAAGAATTCATGCTCCTCCTCGTAGTCTCCCGGAGTCGCGGAGACGAAGAGCAGCTGGTCTATCTTGCCCTCGAATTCATCGAAGCTCAGCGGCCTGTTGTCCAGAGCCGACGGCAGTCTGAAGCCATAGTCCACCAGGGTATGCTTCCTGGCCTGGTCACCGTGATACATGCCACGCACCTGAGGCAGGGTTATGTGAGACTCATCGATTATCATCAGGTAATCATCCGTAAAATAATCCAGCAGGCAATAGGGCGGCTCACCCGGCTTCTGGCTGGTCATGTGTCTGGAATAGTTCTCTATGCCGCTGCAAAAGCCCGTCTCCCTCAGCATCTCTATATCGAAATTAGTCCGCTCGGCTATACGCTGAGCCTCTATCAGCTTATTTTCCCCTTTAAAATAGCGGATCTGCTCCTGCAGTTCCTCCTCGATAGTCTCGCAGGCCCTGTTGAGCTTCTCCTGGGGCACTACGTAATGAGAGGCCGGGAATACGCCTATGTGCTCATACTGAAGCCTGGGCTTGCCGGTCATTACGTCGATCTCCTTGATGGAATCTATCTCGTCTCCGAAGAACTCCACGCGATAGGCTATATCGGACTTATAGGCGGGGTATATATCTATGGTATCGCCCCTGACCCTGAAGGAGCCGCGGTCGAAATCCATATCATTCCTTATATACTGCATGGCTATGAGGCCGTGGATGACCTCCTCCCTGGATATCTCCTGCCCCGGTCGCAGTGACAGCATGAGGTTCTGGTAATCCTCCGGCGAACCTATGCCATAGATGCAGGAGACCGAAGCGATTATGATCACATCCCGTCTCTCGGTCAGGGCAGCCGTAGCCGACAGGCGCAGCTTGTCTATCTCGTCATTGATCGCTGAATCCTTGGCGATATAGGTATCGGTCTGGGGCACATAGGCTTCCGGCTGGTAGTAGTCGTAGTAAGAGACAAAATACTCGACCGCATTCTCCGGGAAATATTCCTTCATCTCGCTGTAGAGCTGGGCGGCCAGGGTCTTGTTATGGGAAATGATAATGGTTGGACGGTTGAGCTCCGCTATGACATTGGCCATGGTAAAAGTCTTGCCGGACCCGGTCACTCCCATGAGGGTCTGAAACTGGTTGCCCTCCCTGAAGCCCTGCACCAGCTCGGCTATGGCCTGGGGCTGGTCTCCGGTGGGTTGGTACTCACTATGCAGTTTGAAAATCTTCTCTTCGTTCTTCATACCCTGTGATTGTACACCGATTCCTGCAAAATGTCTATGATTTTCAGAACATTTGTTCTGTATTTTTGTGAATATGAAAGGGACAGACTTTGATGACAAAAAAGTCCGTCCCCATCATACACAAGTTTATTTTTATTCGAAGCCGCCCAGCTTTTTGTGGCAATCCTTGAATTTCTTGCCGCTTCCGCAGGGACAGGGGTCGTTCGGGTAGATCTTCTTGACCGTTCTGACCTTAGGTCCCTTGACCGAGGTGTCGTCCTTGTTGGTTCCGGTGACCTTAGCCACCTCCTCACGCTCGACCTTGCGCTCGATCTTGACGCGGTAGAGCATGCCGACCGTATCGGTCCTGATGGCATCACTCATGGCATCCATCATATCGTAGCTGGCCATCTTGTACTCGTCGACAGGATTCCTCTGGCCGTAAGCCTGCAGGCCGATTCCCTGACGGAGCTGCTCCATATCGTCGATCTGCTCCATCCACTTGCGGTCGATGACTCTTAAGAGGACGACTCTCTCTATCTCTCTGAAGCTCTCCGAATCCCCAGTCGCCTCGACGAACTCGGCCTCCTTGGCCGCATAGAGATCAAGCGCATCCTGCTTTAAGAGTTCCTTGAGCTGCTTGACATTCCTGACGTCAGCCAGCTTGTCCTCTGTGATCGGCTCCATAGGGATGACGGAACGGATAACCCGGTTGAGTTCGCCCAGATCCCACTGCTCGCGGACTATCTCATCCGTGATACAGGTGTCTACCGACTTCTCTACCACACCGTCTATCATGTCCAGGATCTGATCCTTCATGTTCTCACCCTCGAGAACCCTGCGGCGCTGCTTGTAGATGATCTCTCTCTGCTCGTTATTTACACGGTCGTATTCCAGCAGGTTCTTTCTGGCTCCGAAGTGGTTGCCCTCTATCTTCTTCTGGGCCTTCTCTATAGCATCTGACAGCATCTTGTGCTGGATCTGCTCACCCTCCGGAACTCCCAGGGAATTGAACATACCTATGAGCTTCTCCGAGCCGAAGAGCCTCATCAGGTCATCCTCCAGGGAAATGAAGAACTGGGATTCACCGGGGTCTCCCTGTCGTCCTGCACGGCCTCTGAGCTGATTGTCTATACGTCTGGCCTCGTGGCGCTCCGTTCCGATTATCTTGAGTCCGCCTGCTGCACGGGCCTCGTCATCGATCTTGATATCGGTACCACGTCCTGCCATGTTGGTGGCTATGGTAACCGCTCCGTGGATTCCGGCATCGGCTACGATCTCGGCCTCCTTCTCATGGAATTTGGCGTTCAGCACGTTGTGCTGGATACCTTCGCGGCTCAGCATCTTGCTGACCAGCTCGGATATCTCGATGGTTATGGTTCCGACCAGGACCGGCTGCCCCTTCTCGTGGGCCTCCTTGACAGCCTCGACTACCGCCTTGTATTTCTCCTTCTGGGTCTTATAGACTGCATCGTCATGATCTATTCTGGCGACAGGCTTGTTGGTCGGGATCTCGATAACGTCCATTCCGTATATGTCGCGGAACTCCTGCTCCTCCGTGAGGGCTGTACCGGTCATTCCGGCCTTCTTCTCATACTTGTTGAAGAAGTTCTGGAAGGTGATGGTGGCCAGAGTCATGCTCTCGCGCTTAACCTTGACGTGCTCCTTAGCCTCGATAGCCTGATGTAATCCATCCGAATAACGGCGGCCCGGCATGATACGTCCGGTGAAGCTGTCGACGATCAATACCTGATCGTCCTTTACCACATAGTCCTGATCCTTGAACATGAGGTTGTGAGCCCTTAAGGCCAGGATCACGTTGTGCTGGATCTCCAGGTTCTCTGCATCGGCCAGGTTGTCTATCTTGAAGAAGTTCTCTGCCTTCTTGACACCCTCATTAGTGAGTGTTACTACCTTGTCCTTTTCATTTACGATGAAATCACCGGTCTCCTCGCGCTCGACTCCCATGATGGCGTCCATCTTGGAGAATTCCGGCAGGTCCTCGCCTCGCTTCATCTGTCTGGCCAGCACATCACAGGCCTCATAGAGCTTGGTCGACTTGCCGCTCTGTCCGGAAATGATAAGAGGAGTCCTGGCCTCGTCGATAAGGACCGAATCGACCTCATCGATGATGCAGTAGTGGAGCCCCCTCTGGACCAGCTGATTCTCGTATACGACCATATTGTCACGAAGGTAGTCGAAGCCCAACTCGTTGTTGGTTATGTATGTGATATCGCACTTGTAGGCCGCCTGTCTCTCCTCGCGCTCCATGCTGTTGAGCACGACACCGACCGTGAGGCCTAAAAACTCGTGGACCTTGCCCATCCATTCCGCATCACGCTTGGCCAGATAGTCGTTGACAGTCACGATATGTACGCCCTGTCCCTCGAGGGCATTCAGGTATGCCGGAAGGGTAGACACCAGAGTCTTTCCTTCACCGGTCCTCATCTCCGCGATCCTTCCCTGATGGAGAATGATACCGCCCATGAGCTGGACCCTGAAGTGCTCCATGCCCAGCGTTCTCCTGGCCGCCTCCCTTACAGTCGCGTAGGCCTCCACCAGCAGGTCGTCCAGCGTCTCGCCGGCCGCCAGTCTCGACTTGAATTCGCCCGTCTTGGCTTTGAGCTCCTCATCGCTTAAGGCCATCATCGAGTCCCTTAAGGCCTCGATCTTATCGACCGTGCCGTAGATCTTCTTCAGTTCGCGCTGGCTGTGTGTGCCAAATATCTTCTCTGCAATTCCCATTTTCAAAATCTCCTAATTGCTTTCTACCATGATATCATCTCGTAGCCGTCCTCGGTTACCAGCACCTGATACTCCCACTGAGCTGAGGGTAGGCCGTCTCTGGTGGATACCTCCCAGCCATTCTCCGGATCCGTCTTGATCCTGCAGCTGCCCATATTTATCATGGGTTCGATGGTAAACATCATACCGGGAACCAGCAGCATATCCGTGCCGCGCCTTGTCACATAGCTCACGAAAGGCTCTTCGTGGAATTCGATCCCCACTCCGTGGCCGCCTATCTCCCTTACCACCTCGTAGCCGTTCTCTCTGGCGTGATCATTGACCGCCTGGCCTATGTCTCCCAGGAAGCCCCAGGGCTTGACCTGAGCCAGTCCCAGATCACAGCACTCCTTGGTGACGTCCACCAGCTTCTTAACCTCGGGTGCCACATCACCTATGCAGAACATTCTGGATGAGTCGGAAAAATATCCGTCCAGAATGGTCGAACAGTCAACATTGATGATGTCCCCGCTCTTCAGCACGACCTTCTCGCTGGGAAAACCATGGCAGACCTGGTCGTTGACCGAGGTACACACGCTGAAGGGGAAGCC
>R03__coassemble_632_pt1 | contig 19132 bp, 21 predicted proteins | sample R03__metabat2_high_PE_045 | metagenome-assembled genome bin R03 | reverse complement strand
GAGATGCTGCCCGGGTTCATGATGGTTATTCCGTCGATCTCCGCAAGCTCGGGTACATGGGTATGTCCGTAGAGGACCGTATCGGCTTCCTTCTCCTTAGCATAGGCAACCAGCTCCTCCATGCCATAGTTCACCCCGTGCAGATGCCCATGGGTCAGCAGCATGACCCTGTCCCCGACCGTCATGACCACGTCCGCCGGAAGCGATGACCAACCGTCACAATTGCCTCTCACGCACTCGACAGGCACGCCTGTCATATAGGCAATCTCGTCCTCACGGCCTTCGGCGTCCCCCAAGTGAAATATCTTATCAGGCTCCACCTTCTGCGCCACTGCGTATAGATTTGTCTCCCTCTTATGGGAATCGCTGACGACTAGGATCCTCAACTTCTCACTCCTGTTGCATGCTGCGAAATCATCCGTAAGTACCTGCTGTAACCTACAGCAGGCCCCTCTCGACGATGATCTGTTTCATGGCTGAAAGTGCCTTGCCGCGATGGCTTATGGCATTCTTCTCCTCCTCGGGAAGCTCAGCTGTGCTGACGCCGGACTCCAGGTAAAATATGGGATCATAGCCGAAGCCATGGCAACCCGCCGGCCTGTCCCCTATGAAGCCCTCAATGGTACCCTCTGCAACTTCCTCAGAACCGTCCGGGAAGACAGCGCCTATGGCGTCCACGAAGCGTGCCGTCCTGTCCTTATGCTCCACTCCAACCAGCCTGTCGATTATGGCCTGATTCTTGATGGAGTAAGGTGTATCCTCGCCCAGATACCTGGCTGAATAGATGCCCGGCTCGCCGTTTAAGGCGTCTACGACCAGGCCCGAGTCGTCAGCCAGTATGATGGCCGGTTCCTCGTACATTTCCTTATATGCCGCGGCAACCTCCCTGGCTTTGATCATGGAATTCTCAGCAAATGTCGTGCCGTCCTCCACGATATCCAGATTGATGCCGGCCTCCTTCATGGAGAGGATCTCGGCGTCAAAATCACCCATTATCTGGCGGATCTCCACCATCTTATCCTTATTTCCCGTTGCAAATATTATTTTCATGTTATCTCCTTGGCGGCTTTGGCCCCATATACTGATAAAAATATGTCTTGATCATTCCGTTGTAGAGCTTGCGGTTCTTATCCGCCTTGCGCCCTATGTATCTCTCTGCATCCTCGTAGGAGGTGATCAGATACATGGACCAGGAATCCAGCCTCCTGTAGGCCTCTCCGATCTGCTTATAGAGGGCCGGTAGATCGGCCCTGTCCTCCAGCCTCTCGCCGTATGGTGGGTTGGTTATGATAAAGCCGTACTTCTTGCTGTGGTTCAACTCTGCGACCGGTCTGGTCTGAAAATGTATCATATGATCGACTCCCGCATTTACCGCGTTGGCCCTGGCTATCTTCACGGCCTCAGGATCTATATCGTAGCCCTGCAGATTAACCTCGACATCTGTGTCGATCTCACTCCTGGCCTCGGCCCTGAGTTCCGCCCAGGTCTCCTCCGGCAGTATGTCCCAGGTCTCGGCGGTGAAGTGCCTGTCGATGCCCGGCGCTATATGCGCCGCCATCATGGCCGCCTCTATGAGGAAGGTCCCGCTTCCACAGAAGGGGTCGACCAGGATCCTGTCCGCCTTCCAGGGTGTCAGCATTATAAGGGCCGCCGCCATAGTCTCCGATATCGGCGCCTTGCCGGTAAATGTCCTGTAGCCCCTCTTGTGAAGTGATGTCCCTGTCGTGTCCAGCGTGACTACGGCCTCGTCCTTCATGAAGGCTATCCTGATAGGATAGTCAGCCCCGTCCTCCGGGAACTGGTCGATGTCATAGACCGACTTCATCCTCTCAACCATGGCCTTCTTGGCAATCCTCTGTATGTCGGATGTCGAAAAGAGCTGACTCTTCACCGATGTGGCCTTGGTCACCCAGAAGCGAGCGTTTACCGGTATGTATTCCTCCCAGGGAATGGCCTTGATCCCCTGAAAGAGTTCCTCGAAGGTGGTCGCCCTGAAGCGTCCGCAGAGTATCAGGACCCTCTCGGCAGTCCTTAAGTGTATGTTGGCCATGGCTATGCCCTCTGCATCTGCCATAAAGGAGACTCTGCCGTCCTCGACTGTTTTTGGATCGTAGCCCAGATCGTATATCTCTCTTTTAAGAAGCGCCTCCAGCCCGAAATGGCAGGGCGCCATAAGTTCGTATTCCTTTACCATACTCTTATTTATTTTCCGTTTCCCGTGTCAAATATTATCCCCGCAGATTTTACCACATTTTCTCACATTTTTCTTCAGGTTATAGTATAATCCCTTATTGTTGTAGAAATTTTGAGATTATTTTGCATTTGGAAAGTCGAAAAAATATATGAAGATCAGCAAATCTCTCCGCGGAAGCCTCCTGCTTCTGCTCACGGCCTTAATATGGGGAATATCCTTCGTCTCACAGAGCGAGGGCGGAGACTCGGTCGGTCCCTTCTCCTTCAACGGAATGCGAATGGTGATAGGTGCGCTTGCCCTTATCCCTGTCATCAGGATGCTCGATAAACTGGGCTTCTCGCCGAAAAAGCCGGCTTCAGACGCTGACAAAAAGAAGCTGCTTAAGGGCGGCCTGGTCTGCGGCGTCATCATGTTCGTCGCCAGCAACCTCCAGCAGGTTGGTATGTATTTCGGAACCAACGCCGGTAAGGCCGGTTTTTTGACCGCAGTATATATACTGATCGTTCCTATACTGGGACTATTTATGAAGAAGAAATGCGGGATAAATGTATGGATAGCTGTAGGGATCACGCTCGTAGGACTCTATCTGCTCTGCATCACGGATGGTTTTTCCTTTGCAGCCTCTGACCTGATCGTACTGTTGTGTGCGTTGGCCTTCGCCTTCCACATCGTAGTAGTAGACAAGCTGTCGCCCGTCGTCGACGGAGTGCGGCTCTCCTGCCTTCAGTTTCTGATAGGCGGACTTTTGACCATGATCGTCTCAGCCGCAGTCGAGATAGCACCCATGGGCTTTCCTGCCTGGATCGCCCAGTTCGGCACCAGGACTGCCCTCATATCCCTCTCTTACTCGGCCTTCATGTCCTGCGGCGTAGCCTACACTCTGCAGATAATCGGCCAGGATGGAGTCGATCCTACGATCGCGTCACTCCTTATGAGTCTGGAGTCGGTATTTGCCGTGCTGGGCGCATGGGTAATACTGGGCGAGGCCTTGACCACGAGGGAACTTGTAGGCTGCGTCATAATATTTGCGGCGATAATACTGGCACAGGTGGATCTTAAGAAGATCATTGTTCGTTCATAGGTCCGCCCATCATATACTCCTGCGCCAGCTCCACATAATGGGCCGCGTTGAAGGTGTTGTGCTCTATCTCCTCAGGCGTCAGCTGCCTTACCACTCTCCCCGGCACGCCCATAACAAGTGAGCCGTCGGGTATTTCCTTATTTTCCGTCACCAGAGCGCCGGCGCCGATAATGCAGTTCTTGCCCACTTTTGCGTAATTCATCACGATCGCGCCCATGCCGACGACCGTATTCTCGCCTATCTCACAGCCGTGGACTATTGCCCCGTGTCCCACCGACACATTGTCGTGCAGTATCAGACTGCCGTTGGGATTCAAGTGCAATGTCGCGCTGTCCTGGATGTTGCAGCCGTCCCCGATGATCATGGTCCCATGGTCACATCTTAAGACTGCGTTGTACCAGACGCTGACATTCTTGCCCATTTTTACATTTCCTACTATCCTTGCGCCTTTTGCAATAAAATTAGCCATTTTCATCTCCTTGTTTACGATATGGACATCAAATGTAAACGAATTTTGCCGTTCTCTGTCTCCGGGCAGATTTTGGTCATAAAAAAGTCCGACCCCATCGTCATCAAATCTTGGTGGTCCACCTGCTGCAATCCCAGACGTCGGTTGTCAGTCCTTCGTAGAACTCCGGCTCGTGGCAGACCATGAGAATGCTTCCTCTGTATTCGATCAGTGCCCGCTTCAGTTCCTCCTTGGCCTCCACATCCAGATGGTTGGTCGGCTCGTCGAGAAGCAGGATGTTGGTCTCCCTGTTGATAAGCTTGCAGAGCCTCAATTTGGCCTGCTCGCCACCGCTTAACACTCTGACCAGGCTCTCTATATGCTTGGTAGTAAGACCGCATTTTGCCAGGGCAGACCTGACCTCATACTGACTGTAGGCTGGGAACTCATTCCACAGTTCCTGCATCGTAGTGGTCGATACGGACTGGTCCATCTCCTGTTCGAAGTAACCAATCTCCAGGTAATCTCCCAGCTCGACCGAGCCCGAAATAGGCGGTATCAGTCCCAGTATGCTTTTTAGCAGGGTGGTCTTGCCTATCCCGTTTGCTCCCACCATGACTATTTTCTGTCCTCTCTCCATAGTAAGGTTGAGTGGGGATGATAAAGGCTCGTCATAGCCGATCACCAGATCAGTAGTCTGAAATATATATTTGGACGGAGTCCTGGCGACCTTGAAGTTGAACTCGGGCTTAGGCCTCTCCGCCGCCAGCTCGATAATGTCCATATTGTCGAGTTTCTTCTGGCGCGACATAGCCATATTTCTGGTAGCGACCCTGGCCTTGTTTCTGGCCACAAAATCCTTGAGGTCCGCGATCTCCTTCTGCTGCTTGTTGTAGGCAGCCTCGAGCTGAGACTTCTTCATCTCATAGACCTCCTGAAATTTGTCGTAGTCGCCCACATACCTGGTCAGCTGCTTATTGTCCATATGGTAGATCAGGTTGATAACGCTGTTGAGGAAGGGTATGTCGTGGGATATCAGGATAAATGCATTCTCGTATTCGTTGAGATATCTCTTCAGCCACTCGATATGCTCCTCGTCCAGATAGTTAGTCGGCTCGTCAAGAAGAAGTATGTCCGGCTTCTCCAAAAGCAGCTTACCCATCAGCACCTTGGTCCTCTGGCCTCCACTCAAGTCAGTGACATCCTTATCGAGTCCCAGGTCCAGAAGCCCCAGCGCCCGGGCTACCTCCTCCACCTTGGCATCTATCATGTAGAAATCATGCATGGTAAGGAGATCGGCAAGAGTCCCTGCCTCCTCCATTTTGGCAGTCATCTCATCCTCCGGCAGGTCGCCCAGGCCGACATAGATCTCGTTCATCTGGTTTTCCATGTCGTACAGGAAATCAAAAGCAGAGGCCAGCACGCTTCCTATGGTCATACCTTTTTCGAGGACGGTGTGCTGATCCAGGTAACCGACTCTGACATTTTTCGCCCACTCAACCTTGCCCTCGTCCGGCATCAGCTTGCCTGTTATTATATTCATAAATGTCGACTTGCCCTCGCCGTTGGCCCCAACCAGACCAATGTGTTCTCCCTTCAGGAGTCTGAAGGACACATCCTCGAATATTGCACGGTCGCCAAAGCCGTGGCTTAAATGTTCTACGTTTAAAATGCTCATGTTTTCCTCTATATTTTATTCAAATCGTTTTTATTAAAATCTATTTGAACCAAATCCGTCAAATGTTATCTTATCCACATTCTCCGAGTCGTACTCTATCTCCTGCGAATACAGCTTGCAGACACATACCTGATCCCATAAAGTAAAGTCTCCCCTGTCTTTTTTGATCCAGCGCAGGATGTCCATAGTCTCGATCATATAGACGCTTATCAGGGCGAAACGAATCCTTGCGACTATCTCCTCGTCGTACCTGGCTCTCATGAAATAGCGGTATATAAAATAGATCAAAAGCCTCCTGTACTGATCAATGCACTCCGGGTGCGCCGCCTCAAATTCAGATCTGCTTCCTCTTATCTTTTCAAGCATCTCATCAGGCAAGGCCTCCAAGATCAGGTCCTGCCACCCCTCGGTGTTGATGTCCAGATCCAGGTAATACTGCAGGGTGGTCTTAAGGTTAGTTACCCTCCAAAAGCCTTCGTCTCCGATGTTCTCATCGTCTTCGGCTTCCCGGTCGTCCTCAGTCTCGCCATAGAGGTATGCTTCCAGTTTCTCCTCTTCTTCCTCTGCCAGATCCAGCAGTTTTTTCGACGTGTCCTCCCATGAGAGTCTTCTGTCCCGAATCAGTTCAAAGCAATCTTCCCTCATGCCAAAGAGCATCTCATCAAGTTCCGAGATCTCCTCACAATTCTCATCGTCGGGTTCCGTGGTCAGCCGGCCCATACTCTCATCGGTCAGTATCAGCCTCGCGGCCTCCTGGCAGCAGAGCCCCACTCCCGCTTCTGTCACCTGCTCCATCCAGTCGTAGTACCTGGGATGGTTGGTGCAGACCTCGGAGATGGCCTCCTCCCCCAGTTCGAGTATGATATCACAGAGCCCACGGTCATTTAAAAAAGGACACCTTTTCCCCTCTCTCAAAGAAAAATGAGGCGGCTCCTCCTCGCCATCCTCATCCACTGCGCCAAGCACTATCTCGTTTTTTATCCGGTCACCGAACTGCCCCGTGAAGCCCTCGTAATATTCCAGGGTATCCTCGTCGATGTCGATCTCCCAGCCCTTACAGCAGCTGTCGGTACAATCCCCGGCTATACATCTGAAATTCTTATAATATATCGGTTCTCTTATCATCTGTTCTCCTACACATAAAAGGCCTCGCCCGTATCCAGGCAGTAGGCGCACAGTGTCCCGTCGAAGGTCGAGCCGCAGTCTATGTCTATGAGGCCGCCGTTGCGATAATATTTGCCCCGGTAGTCCTCGTGTATTGAAAATGTCGGAGTGTGCCCGGTTATGTATATCACATCCTCCGGCCACTCTGCGTAGAAATCCGGTCTTCCGAACAGTATGGTCTCCATAGAGCACTTGCGCCAGTCCATGTAGGGTGCCACCTGTGGAAGTGAATGGATCAGTATATACTGCTGGCCGTTCAGATTAACGCTCTCATAATCGGAGAATTCACTTATGTAATCCAGGTAGAATTCCTGATCCTCCCTGGAGAGCCGCTTGAAAGCATTGGCCGTTATATCACCGCCGTTGTACATCCAGGTCGAGGTCCACTCCATAAAATCCTTGGTCAGAGTCTCCTCCACGTTATCCTCACGGATCTCCTTAAGAAGGCCCGGCAGGCACTTAAGCAGCATATATTCGTGGTTGCCCAGTATGGGAATTATATTGGGATAGAGGGCCATAGTCCTCAGCACTCCTATGGGATTCGGGCCGCGGTCTACCGTATCTCCCACCACATACAGAAGATCATCATTGGAAAAATGTATTTTCTTCAACAATTCGTCGAATTCCCAGGCGCAGCCATGGATATCCGATACGGCGTAGATCATAGAGGTCCCTCCAGAAAAAATATATATCAATAATAAAAAAATCCGAAGCACTTCGCAAGCGCTCCGGATATAAAAGTCATATTAAATTATACTACTCGGCAACTACTCCATCGCCTTCCTTAACCTGGATATAAGCAGTCTTGATGGTCTTGAGCAATGCGATCTTAGCCTTGGCAACCTTGAGTTCGGTGTCATCCTCGGCGATACGAGCCTTCCTCTTGTCCGCATCAAAGTCTTCCTTCAAGAGATCCAGATAATTCAGAAAATTGTCTTCCATAGTGTAATACCTCCAATATATTATTTTTCGGAAAGTCCGTTGATTTCTTAATTAGTATTATACACTATATGAGATGGATTTCATCACAAAGTTTATTAAATTTTCCTTAACTGATGAATCCCTATGCTGCCAGATACTCGTGCCCGTAGGCATACTCTATATCCATATCCTCGATGGGCTCTGCGTTGATGCCGTATACCATTCCGTCGAAGCATCCGACATAGAACTCATACTCCATAAATGCCGCCTGGACGATAAGCTTGTAGAAGCCGTCCTCGTTCTTAACCTGTATAAGCTTAGGATCGCAGTTGCCCAAATCTGCTTCCCTGACTGCTATTGCGAATGCCTGCTTTGCTGTAAAATTAACTCCCATGATATATCTCCTTTATCTCTTTTGAATTCTTTTTCGATCCTATGATCTAACCCATAAACTTTTAATCGGTTTTCCAAAACCCGATTGCAAGATTATAATAATTCCATTTCGGGATCCTGTCAAGAGTTTTTCAAAAACTTTTCAAAAAATATTTGAAACTCGTTTATAGAGATGGTATTATCTTGTCGTGAATATCGCCGTCGCGGAAGGTGTCATCTTGCTATGAATTCATTGTGTATTCGTCGTGGACGAGGGTGTCTTTTCCCGAAGATCGGAAGAACGAGGGGAAAGATCCCGAGGGTTCCGCGACGAAAGCAAGCAACTACAAGGAGATTCCATCATGTCAAACGATTTAATAATCACCCTCCCCTCATACAACGAGATCCCCAATGTCGGGCTGTTTCTCGAGCAGGTAACGAAGTACATAGGCGAGTATCTGGCTCCGGTCGAGAGTTTCTCCCTGACCTCATCCATGATCAGCAACTATGTCAAGAAGAGCATCATCAAGAATCCCGTGAAGAAGCAGTATGACCGGGAGCAGATAGCCGACCTTATCATCATAGCCATCTGCAAGACAGTCATGACCCTCGATGATGTGCAGCTTTTCATCGGTCTTCAAAATCAGGATGCAGATATTGACGTCACCTACGAGAATTTCCGAGCCAGCTTTCTGGCCGCCATGAAACATGCCTTCGAGGATCAGGGCAGCAAAAAAGCCGCCCCGGCTGATACCAAAGCGGCTGATTCATCAATATTGAATTATATAACGGTTACCGTTGCCCACAAGGTATATCTGGACAATTATTTCAAAAATATCCGCGAGCAGTGAACCAGCTTAAATATCCACCAGCCGTGATCCTGCTTGCATCCTTAAACTCATAAGCGTCGGTGGCCTCGGCCGGCTACTGTCCTATATTTCCCTTGATATTCTCCCAGGCGTTCTGCAGGTCTTCACTGCTGATATTGCCTGCGGAATCCCTGGCACTGTTTATGGCATTGGTGAGGGATTCCTCATTGATGCCGTATTTTTCTGCGATTTCCGAATAATCAGTCTTGCCTGAGCTCTCCGCAGCGCTCTGAGCTGCGGCAATGATCGCATCCCAGTCTATGTCGCTCGCAGCATCAGACGAGGATGATCCGCCCGAAGTCGAACCCGATGTATTTCCCGAAGCAGATCCCGATTCCGCTGTGCTACCGGAGATTGATTCCGTTCCGGAAGCTGATTCACTCGCATCGTCCTCAGCCTTCTTATCCTGAACATACTTTACAACGCCCGAAGCAACCTTTTTTGCTGTATCCACCTGCTCGTCGGTAATCTGGATATTAGAAGATGTCGAAGAGTCTGAACTCGAATCAGTCGAAGCTGAACTTGAAGTCGAACCGCTTCTCTTGGCTCCGGCAACACTGCCGGAAGAAGAGCTTGCGCCTGTACGGCCTGACGAACTGCCTGATGAGCTTCCGCCCGACTGACTTCTCGACGATGTTCCTGATGAACCCGAGCCTCTGCTGTCGGAATCTCCGCTGTCACCCTGGGCATTCGCCCGGTTGTTGGCCGTGCTTCCCTTCTGCTTGCCATTCATAGTATATGGCTTGAAGCCGGTCTCTATGATCTCAGCCTCTTCAGTCTCGGCCTGATCCAGGGCTGCATACTCAGCCTCTTCATCTCTGTCCGTCTTGATCTTGACACCTACGCTTACTGCAATTATAACAAGGCAGACAACTATAGCTGATATAAGGATTATTTTCTTTGCCTTCATAGTCTGATCTCCTCTTATTTTCATTCTCTACAGAAGCGTATTATACTACATTTTCTACTCGTTTTCCATTCTCCAGTTGATGCACCTCTGCAGGTAGTCGACATAGTCCGGATTCTTGCACATTCCCTTGCCTTCAACGTCTGATATCTTGGCAACATCCTGCCCGTTGCAGAGGGTAGTCTTCATCACTATATTAAGCGGTGTGACATCCGTATCATTTGCCAGATAGGTACCTATGCCGAAAGCCGTCTTGGCCCTTCCCTCGAAATATGCCCTGATCCTGTCGGCCTTCTCAAAATTCAGGCTGTCGCTGAAGAGCAGGGTCTTGGTCGAAGCATCAATGCCCAGCTCATCATAGTGGGCTATCATCTTATCTCCCCAGGCAAATGGATCCCCGCTGTCGTGACGGACACCCGAGAAGAGGGTTGCATAGGTCAGCTGGAAGTCTCTTAAGAAGCAGTCTGTCGTTATGGCATCGGTGAGGGCGGTTCCGTTTAAGACCCCGTATTCCTTGACCCATGCATCCAGGGCATACCAGTTGGAGTATGCCGGATTGTGCCTGTGGGTTCCCTGTCCGACGCACATGATCCACTCGTGCGCCATGGTTCCCGCCGGCTTCACTCCGTACTTCATGGCCAGATAAACATTTGATGTGCCGACGCAGGTCGATGCGGCATATTTCGGATTGTTCTCGGTCAGCTTCCTGACCGCCATGTCCTGAGCCTCCGCTGACAGACGCCTTCTCATTCCGAACTCGCTGAAGCCACCCAGCTTGTAAGTCCCGTCTATAAGCTTCTCAATCTTGTCGTCAAGCCTTCTCTCGAAGGACTTTATGAGCTCGTCGTAGTCGTACTTCATTCTGAAGTAGACTTCGTTGACTATTGCGAGCGTCGGTATCTCGTACATGGATGTGTTGAGCCAGGTACCCTTGGTCTCTATTGACAGGCCGCAGGCTGCATCAGTGGTGATCTCGAAGTCGTCATACCTGGGCTTCCATCTCTCCAGGAAATCCACATATGAACCCTTCATCCATATGATGTTGTTGATATACTCCAGTTCCTCCTTTTGGAATCTCAGGTCACAGTAGAGGCGGATCTGGTTTTTTATCTCTTCGACCATTTCCTCCGTGAAATGCACATCCTCATTCCGGCACTTGAAGGTCCAGGTCGTCTTGTATCCCGGGAACTGGTGGTATATTGCCTGTCCCATTGAAAATTTGTATAAATCTGTTTCCAGCAAACTGGTGATTATCTGTTCCATTTAGGTTCTCCTTCCCTGATTCTCCCCGTTACACTTCCAGCTTCATATCGCCCTTTTTGATCCAGCCCTTTTTGTACATGAAGCTTGCAAATATATAAGTCAGCACTCCCGGCAGTATAAAATGCATGACGATTATCTCCGCCAGCACTATCCCGAAGGATGCTCCATCCGCCGCCATGGTCTGAAGCACCGCGATCTGTCCTACCAGGCCGCACGATCCCATGCCGGAGCCTACCGGAGAGCTGGTCATCTTCAGTATACACGAAGACACCGGTCCGAGTATAGCCGATGATAGTATTGATGGGATCCATATGAGGGGATTCTTCACAATATTGGAGATCTGAAGCATGGATGTTCCAAGTCCCTGAGCCACCAGGCCGCCAAGCTTATTTTCCTTATAAGATGCCACGGCAAAGCCCACCATCTGGCAGCAGCAGCCTATGGTTGCCGCTCCGGCAGCAAGTCCGCTTATTCCCATCGATATGCCGATCGCTGCCGAGCTGATCGGGAGGGTCAGGATCATACCCATGAGCACCGACACTATAATTCCGCCGACAAAGGGATGAGCCTCAACATTGAAGTTGACCACTCCTCCAAGCCAGGTCATAAATACCGTGATCGGAGGTCCCACAACTACTCCGGCGATTGCGCCGGTGCATATGGACACGATTGGTGTCACCAATATATCAACAGGTGTCTTGCCTGCCACAAGTCTTCCGAATTCGATGGCAACGAGTGCAGCTATGAAGGCTCCCAGCGGCTCACCGCCCTTGCCGAATGTGTAACTCTCGATTGCAAGAATGCTCGGAAAGGCTCCTATCATTCCGCACACTGCCGCAGACACCGTCACGAGCGGCCCCTGCTTGAATTTCGCGGCAACGCCGACTCCGATACCCGCTCCGGTTATGGTCTTGGCCACATTGGCAACGGCTATTATGTATGCGCCTATATTGCCTCCGACCAGCTGACCGATCTGGCCTAAGATAGTTCCCACAAGCAGTGTCGAGAAAAGTCCAAGCGCCATTCCTGACAGTCCGTCAATAAATATCTCATAGAAAAATTTCTTTATCTTACTCATGCGTATATCTCCTCCGGTTCATAGTCTGTAAGCTCTGCAAGAAAGTTGAGCCGCTTCAGCTCCTCCATTATATCGTCCAGTATCTCCTCGGACTCCGCCGTGACTGTATGGTAGTGATAGCCTGAAGTGGCATTTTTGAGAAATGTCGATTTGCCTTCCGCGATGGTCGACATATATTTCTTCACATCCCGCCTGGTCCTGATCCCCATAGGAGCCTTTATCAGACCGTAGGTCTTGTGGTATATGAAGACGTCCTCTATCTCACCGCCCATATCTACGATCGCATTCATCTCGGTCTCCACATCATCGTCACTGTGGCAGACCTTGTAGACTCTCCTGGGTTTTGACTTTACGTCTTCGTTTTTCCCGCCACCCGCTATCCTGTAGCCCCTGTTGGTGGATATTATGTCGACACCGTTGGCCCTGATGAGTGCCATGTCTGTCACTATAACCTGGCGGCTCACGCCCAGCCTGTCGGCCAGCTGCGTGCCATTTAAGGGCCTGTCGCTTAAGGACAGCAATTCGATTATCGCTTGGCGTCTTTCATCTCCGGTCATGCTGATCACCTGCCTTTGTGTATGTATGTTCTATGTATGTGTGCTCTGTGTATATTCTCCATGTATGCTCTGTATATGTATGCTCTGTGATTTTTCCTCTGTATCGCAATTCTTCTGTTATTCAATTATGTGTTGCGATTGGCTCATTATAACATTTTGTCTTGTCACTGACAAGACAGTTGTAAAGACATTTGCTATTTTATTCTTTTTACAGAGTGTCTGCCGACTCCATTCGGTATATTAGGAAATTAATCTCCTGTTATGGAGGACTTAACAGCTAACCCTACGGCATATTATCTCAGTATTGTTGCATATACCGAAGCAGGTTTCAAATCATCTGGTCACATTAATACAAAGTGGTAAAACTCAATGCGAAATTACGTATATGCCGTAAAGCGGCAAAAATTTGACCCCAGCACTCAAAATCCTACCGCAACCCCCTGAACGCAAAACAGATCCCCTGAGCGCAAAAGAGAACCGGCCTGCTTATCAGCAGACCGGCTCTCTTTAAACCATGTAACTTATTATATGTAACTTATTATATATCACTATTTATCCAAAGCGGCCTCAGTCTCCGCAGATATCTCAGCCGCCTTCTTTTTTATGTCCGAAGCCCACTTGAAGGCAAGTATCAGCGCTACTGCCAGTGAAAATATCATCGTCACGGCATGGGCAAAAGCGATGCCATAGGCGCCGAACAGATAATTCATTATCAAAAGTACCGGCACGAACACCAGGCCCTTATCCAGATGGGAGGTGAATAACGAGTAGTTCAACTTGCCGGTGCACTGAAGGAAGGTTATGCACATCTGGTATATGGCATAGAAAGGCCCCACTACAACTGCTGCCAGCACGAATATCTGCCCTATGGAGATCACCTCCGCATTGTCTATAAAAGCTGCCACAACAGGTCCCCTGAAGACATATACTAAAGCTGTGAGCACCGTACCTATCACTATGGCAAACAATCCCGTGCTTTTTACAACTGAATACATCCCCTTGTAATCCTTAGCCCCGTAGCGGTATGAGATTGCAGGCTGCATGCCTATGCAGATTCCCATGATAAGCATGGTTATGACCATGTTGAATTTCCCGGATACGCTCTGGGCCGCCAGATATATCGAACCGTGCCCCATCATAAGACGGTTTGACAATGTGTGGGTAACGCTGCTTAAAAGCGTCGAGAACATCATGGGAAGTCCCAGTGTCAGGACCGGTATGGCTATATCAGCATGCATGAAATCGCTCTTAAAATCCGGGATCAGATCAGGCTTCCTTTTCAGTATGATGATCATTACAAGTATTGACGACAGAACGTTGCCTAATACAGAAGCGAAGGCCGCTCCGAACACATCCCAATGAAAGACCAGGATGAATAAGGCATCCATTACGATATTGGAAATCGTGCCCGTCAGGTTGGACAGCATACCTATGGCAGCGTCGCCATCAGCCCTCATAACGCTTCCCATAACCTGGGAGTACATGACAAAGGGGCTTGCGAAGCAGAATACCCTAAGATAGGTCATGGTTCCTTCCAGAGTATCTGCATCTGCGCCCAGCAGGTTGGCCAGCGGCCGGGTAAATATGAATATTCCCAGGAAAAATACAAGTCCGACAGCCATGCAGCCGAAGAAGCAGAAGGTAGCTATCTGCTTTATCTTATGGTGGTTGCCCTCCCCGAGTGCTATCGATATGGATGTAGAACCGCCGTTTCCGAAGAGAGTTCCGATTCCCGAGAGGATGGTAAATATAGGCAGGGCCAGCGATATCGATGATATCTTGTTGGGATCGCCTGTCTGACCTATGAAATAGGTGTCGGCCATGTTATAGATGATCATCACGAGTATGACTATCACAGAGGGCAGAGCCAATTTAAGCAGCAGCTCCCAGAAGGAGCCCTTCTCTAACATTTTCTGACTTTTATTCATAATATATTCCTATCTGTCGATTTAATTTACTTTATAGTATAATCAATAAAAACACGGGCTACAACCGACAATTTGCAGTGAGTGTCGATGTAATCAATGTTAGTTTAAGCATTTTCCATGTTTAATACTGCTTATACTGCCTTTGCAGCCTTATAAGAATTAGGGGGACGACATATTATGAACACCGACAACAATGCGCTTTTTAAGGAAACCGAGCTGAAGATCCAGACCTCCTACCGTGACCTGATTAAAAAGGATCCCTCGAAGCAGCCTACCGTAACCGACGTCTGCAATTATGCAGGCATCCACCGCAGTACCTTCTATAAGCATTTTCAGGATATTCCCGAGCTCGAGACCAGATTCGAGATGATCCAGTTTGAGCGTTTTTTTGCTGATGCCAAGAAAAACGGCGAGTTCAACATCGAGGATGCCTTGAGAAGCCAGCTGGACTTCTATTACCGCTATCGCGATGTAATAAAAAAGCACCTGTCCCACAAAAAAACAGATGCTGAGGATACTTATTTTAACAAAAATCTGATAAATCTCTTCTACGATACAATACACACAAGTACAGACATAGACGACGAAACCTTCATGTACTATCAGGCCTTCTTCTACTCCGGCTATTATGCCGTCATCAGAAGATGGATCTTTACCGATTGTCGGAAATCTCCTGAGGAGATGCTTGGGATTCTTCTGAACCTGATGCATCTCTAAGCGGATAGAAATAATCTGATCCGAGGGCGCCATTGTCGTCCACGACCTGATACATATGGCTGTTGGTAAACACGGGATATCCCTCCAGAAGTCTCACCCTCTGTCTTTCAGTTGTGATGCAGGAGACCTCATTCCAGAAGCCCGTCGGGCTCATGAGTATCCCATCGATATAGTGTCTCATTATACCTTATCTATTCCCGATACCTTGTATCCCTGACCCTCTACAGTCTGTCTGATGACTGCCTCATCTACATCCTTATAGAGAGATACCACCGCTATCTTCTTATCCAGATTGACCTTGGCCACCACTCCGTCGAGCTCGTCTAAAACGGTCTCAACCCTGTTCTTGCAGTTGACGCACTTCATATTGTCGATATGAACAATGAGTTCTCCCATCTTCTGACCCTTGATCCGCTTCCTCGGAGCCTTCTGCTTCGGCCCTCCGCAGCAGTCGCCCTCACCCTTCATATGAGTTATGCTGAGTCTCACCGCCGGGATAAGTATGATGACCAGTAATATGATTATAACAATCGATGATGTATTCATTATAACATTTCTCCTGTAAATATTATAAGGAGCTACCTATCTATTATATAGATTAGCAGCTCCTTTTATCAATTTATTTTAATCTTTTTCTTTCGCCTGCTCCGGTTTTGATCTCGAAACAGATTTTTTTGAGTTGCAGGATGTGTTGCCCGTGCAGCCCTTGGCATAAGGGCAGCCCACGCACTTGATTCCCTTCTTGCTCTCTTTTCTTATATACCATATCGCCCATCCGACGATCAGAACCAGTATAAGAATGACAATTGCATTTGCCATAAGATCACCTTCTTATTAACCCAGCTTGTACTCCTCAGCCAGACCCTTGTTGGCCTTTCTAATAAGATAAACGATAACCGCTGCGAATACAAGTACTGCGATGAGCCCGCCGAAGAATCCGGGCTGCAGGCCTGCGCCTGTGAAGAGCGAACCGAACTGGAATACCAGCCAGCCGATCGTGAAGCCGGTTGCCAGCTGCAGACAGATAGCTGCAAGAAGCCACTTGCCTGACTGAAGCTCTGAGTTCAGAGCTCCGAGTGCTGCGAAGCATGGAGGTGTATAAAGGTTGAACATCAGATATGCGAGTGCTGCAATCTTGGTGATGCCCATGATGGTTGCTACTGAGCTGCCTGAGCCGATAAGCTCGAGTTCCTCTGTATCGATGAAGTTAGTGATTGCAAAGCAGGTGGCGATAGTACCGACAACGTTCTCCTTTGCGATGAAGCCTGTTACTGCTGCTGCAGCAAGCTGCCATGAAACGACACCTACTACAGGTACTAAGAGTACTGCGATCGGAGTAGCTACTGCTGCCAGGATTGATGTATCCTCCATACCTTCCTCGACAACCTGGAATGCAGGTGTGAAGGACTGCATGATCTGAACTATTGTGTTACATACAAGGATGATGGTTCCGGCCTTGATGATGTAAGCCTTACCACGCTCAAGCATTGACATACATGCGAACTTGAGTGAAGGTACCTTGTACTCGGGAAGCTCGATGATGAAGAAGGACTTTCTGTACTTGGCGCCTGTAACTGCCTTGACTAGAAGTGCTCCGAGAAGGATGAGTCCGAGTCCTACGAAATACATAAGAGGTCCTACCCAGGCTGCATCTGAGAAGAATGCGCCTGCAAAAAGTGCGATAACCGGAAGCTTGGCTCCGCATGGCATGAAGGTTGCCAGCATAGCTGTTGCCCTTCTCTCCCTCTCATTCTTGATGGTACGGCAGGACATGATGGCCGGGATTCCGCATCCGGTTCCCAGGACCATAGGGATAACTGACTTTCCTGACAGACCTACTCTCTTGAAGATAGGATCAAGAACGACTGTTGCTCTCGACATATAACCGCAGTCCTCGAGGAGTGCGATAAGGAAGTACATGACCATAACCAGCGGGAGGAAACCGACAACGGCACCGACACCGCCGATTATACCGTCAACAAGCAGTGCATAGAGCAGTGAGTTGGCATCCTCAAGCATACCGCCTACCCACTCCTGGAAGGTCTCGATCCAGCCTGTCAGGATGTCTGCCAGCCAGGTTCCGAGAGTTGACTGTGAGATGTAGAACACAAGGAACATAACGATGGCAAATACGATAAGGCCTGCTACCGGATGGGTGATGACCGCATCGATCTTGTCTCCGATATTCTTCTCCTTGGTAAGGACCTTTCTGGTCTCTACTTCCTTAACTATAGCATTTACAAAATCGAAACGCTTTCTGTCGGCGGCCTCGACAACGGCCTTGTCTGTAAGGTCGATATCTCCCTGCTCGTAAGGAGCCTTCTGTCCCTTACCCTCGAGCTCTGCAGCTGCTGCAACGACTTCCTTGAGTCCGCCGTTGTCTACAGATACTGTCTTGATAACAGGGCAGCCGAGCTTCTCAGAGAGTGTCTTCTCATCGATCCTGGTCTCCTTCTTCTCGTTGATATCGCTCTTGTTGAGGGCTACAACAACCGGGATACCAAGTTCAAGAAGCTGGGTTGTGAAGAAGAGGCTTCGGCTTAAGTTAGTGGCATCAACGATGTTGATGATGGCATCCGGATGCTCATTCTTAACATAGCTTGAAGTAATGCTCTCCTCTGATGTAAATGGTGACATGGAATAGGCACCCGGAAGGTCAACTGCGATCAGTTCCTTGTCTCCGTCGTAATATTCCTTTTTGATCTTGGCTTCTTTTCTGTCGACAGTAACGCCGGCCCAGTTACCGATCTTCTCATTGCGTCCTGTCAGTGCGTTATACATTGTGGTCTTACCTGAGTTCGGGTTACCCGTTAACGCGATTCTCATAACAATTCCTCCTTAAACAATCATCCGATTTTCACGGATCCTATTATATGTCCGTCGATGTTAGTATTAACTAACCTGCGGTTATAAAAAAAAGCCGAAGCTTTTCTTTATGCAATTAGATCTCTATAGCTGCGCCGAGCTCATTGTCAATGTTGTATCTCGCATCCTTGATGGCAAGAACCATATTGTTCTTCTTGCGGGTAACAACAGTGATCGGCTCTCCGCTATAGCATCCCAATGAGAACAGGAAATCCTTCATCTCCTCATCATCGGTGTTGATGCTTTTAATGATGTATTCCTTCTCGAGTTCAGCGTCATTTAAAGTCATAGTAATCTCCTGATTTCTTCTCACTCAATAAATTTCATGCCACCATATTTCATTTTTTGTTATGGCGGCCTAACACAAATATTATACACGCCTAACAAATATTGTCAACAAAAATTGAGGGTGCAAAAAATATTTTATTGACAATATTTTTCGCACCCTCTTTTTCATTTTATATAAGATTTATGTGAGTATTATATGAACAGATTTCTGGTTACGATCAAAACAATGCTTATCAGCGCTCCGGCCAGCAGCATGGCAGTGAAGCTGATCCTCCATTTGCCATCGACATTAAAGAAATAGAAGTCCGGCCAGCCGCCGTTCTCCTCGCCCTTCTGTACGACCTGGATGAGATAGATGATAGCGTAGATCAGGACGATCGCGAAGCCCAAAAAAGCCCATCCCAGAGAAAGGATCATCTCCCCATCTTCGAATATGAAAGCCGCTATAGCCATAAGGGGCCCAAGCAGGTGCATATAGAGGTTGTCATCCTTGTAGAGCATCTCCCAGCCCGCCTTGGGTGCCAGGAAGAAAACCACCGTGAGGAAGGTCACCGCAACCGAGGAGCTTCCCGCGAATCTCAAGAGCACAAGCCATTGCGGCATAGGGATCCTCCCGGCAGAGAAGCTTAAGCTTCCGCTTATCAGGCCGACTATCTCGTATATCAGGACTACCGCCGACGCAAAGGCCGAGAGTACATTGGAATTCGTCGTAAAATACCTGTAGAATTCCTTCCGTTTTATCTCCTTAGGTTTGTCCGACTTCATGATGTTGAGCCACCAGAAGCGGACATAGACTGTACAG
>R03__coassemble_612_pt1 | contig 19445 bp, 16 predicted proteins | sample R03__metabat2_high_PE_045 | metagenome-assembled genome bin R03 | reverse complement strand
TATTTGCCTGATTATCATACAAACTTACCGGGCAGACGCTGATGCTGAGCTACAACTCTTTTGGCATGCCGGTATGCACCTGTATTGCCGCAGTATTGGGAAGCCTGGCAATCATATTTGCGGCCCAGCTTCACTACACGAGATGGGCAGCTTATATAGGCAGAAATACCTGGATATATTTCGCCTGGAACCAGGCCATGCTGCTGCCGCTTATTAATTTTATGCTGGAGCAGGTCGGATTTGCTCCGGGAGCTTACGGCAGCACAGGCTTTTGGATACACAGGCTTATTGAATTTGCTTTCGTGATCACGGTATCGACGCTGATCACGAGGCTGTTTGTGGATAGAAGAACAATTTAGGAACGAGGAGAAGATCATGAAGACTTACGGAGTGATAATGGCCGGAGGCGGCGGTACCAGATTCTGGCCCCTTTCAAGACACGAGATACCCAAGCAGCTCTTGAACTTAAGCGGCAGGGATCTTATGATCAACGAGACAGTAGACAGGGTTGCGACGCTTGCTGACAGATCGGATATATTTATCGTGACAAATGTCGATCAGGTCCCGGGCATGAAGAGGGCGACGGAGGGCCGCATCAGGCCGGATCATATATTGAGCGAGCCCAGCGCCAGGAATACCGCAGCCTGCATAGGCTATGCTGCGCTCGAGATAATCAAAAAATACGGCGACGGCATCATGTGCATCTTCCCTTCGGACCATTTCATAAGGGATGAGGCAGCCTTCACGGCAACACTGAAGGAAGCCATAGAGGTGGCCGACGCCGAGGATGCCCTGCTCACACTGGGCATCACGCCCACATTCCCCTCGACTGGCTACGGATATATAAGGTTCGACAAGGGCGAGACGGCTCTGGCCAAAAAGGTCCTGGAATTTAAGGAGAAGCCGGACCTTGCTACGGCAGAGTCCTACCTGGCATCGGGTGAATACGCCTGGAATTCGGGCATGTTCGTGTGGAAGGCCAGCGTCATCTTAGAGGAATTCAGAAGACTGCTCCCGGATGTCTACGCATGTCTCGGGCAGATAGAAAAGGCCCTCGGCACAGAGGCCGAGGCCGATGTGATAAATGCGGTGTATCCCACCATCCCAAGCATCTCCATCGACTATGGAATCATGGAAAAGTCCGACAGGGTCAAGGTTATCTCGGCCGAGATGGGCTGGAATGACGTGGGAAGCTGGGACAACCTGGGAGTCCTCTACGAGGAGGACGAAGCAGGCAATGTATTTGCAGGAGACCACCTGGCTATAGATACTAAGGGCTGCATCACCTATTCGGGCAAGAGGCTGATCACGACTATCGGCGTTGAGAACCTGATCGTCGTCGAGACCGAGGACGCCATCCTGGTATGCGATAAGTCGCGCGCCCAGGATGTCAAGAAGGCCGTGGACGAGCTTAAGGCGGCAGGCCGGACGGAACTTTTGTAGAATAGTGACAACGGGGACTGATTTGAAATACAGACTACTGAAATGCTATCCAACCGAATACGACACGAGGAAGGACGACAACCACATCTACATCCACGCGGTGGCCGATGATGAGGACTATTCGCTGGCCATAAATGTACAGTCCAATGTGACGGTGTCGAGACTCTACTATTGCGTGAAGGAGTATTCGTATATTCCCGGGAAAACGGAGAATGGTGAGGTCGCAGAAAACGGAGCATTAGCACAGACGGACCCGGTTATTGACAGCTTTATACGGGAGTGCAGCAGCATGGAGGACGGCCTCCATATACCGAAGCAGGCCTTAAACTACGGCGGGGACGACCTGGTTAAGGCGGCGGACATGCAGCCTGCAGAACCGGACGAGGTATTTGACTATGCCTATGTAAACGGCAGGTGGATACCCAGGCGTCATCCCATGGACACGGTCACCAACAAGCTGTCAGAGGTCATCGTGAAGAACGCAAGACTCAGCATGGACCATCCGGCAAGCTTCATCGTGGCGGTCGGGAGACTGTGGGGACCCAAGGACGAGGAGGACTGGACCTTCGGCTTCATGCCGGCTCAGGGAATCCACGACATCCATGCAAATGACGACGGGCGGGACGGGGCACTCTTCTTCTTTCATCCGAACGAGGAGAAGGTGACAGCCGTATATACCCGCTTCAGAAACGTACAGTGACTCGGATAAGCGCGAACAGACACATAAGGCAGATACAGTACACGGGCAGAAAAAGGAAAAATATGAGATCACTTATTATAGGCGCCGCGGGCTTCGTGGGCGCATACCTGGTAAAGGAACTTAACATAAATCACGGCCATGAGGTGGCAGTGACCAAGATGGCTCAGGAGACCATTGACGTGGACAAGCTTGCGTCGGAGGGTGTGAATGCCGATCAGCTGTCGGTCTATGACCTGAATATACTGGATAAGGCTGCAATCGATGAACTCCTTAAGGAGGTTCGACCGGATTATATATTTCACCTGGCAGCCCAGTCCTCGGTTGCTGTATCCTGGAAGAATCCGGCGCTTACCATAGATGTGAACGTCAAGGGAGCGGCAAATGTATTAGAGGCTATAAAGGACCTCGACTACAAGCCCCGCACCCTCCTAATAGGCTCGGGCACCGAGTACGGCCATATAGCGCCGGGTGAGTCACCGATCGCGGAGGACAACGCCGTAAGGCCGGGAGATATATATGCCGCCACCAAGATATGCCAGAACATGCTGGGGTCCATCTATGCGGAAGCCTACGACCTGCCGATAATGATGGTCAGGGCCTTCAACCATATAGGCCCCAATCAGGCCCCCATATTCGTCGTGGCGGACTTCTGCAAGCAGGTGGCCGAGCTTGAGAAGGAAGCAGCTGCAGAGGGTGACAAGGTCATCCGCGTGGGAAATCTGTCGGCCAGGCGCGATTTCACGGATGTGCGCGACGTGGTAAGGGCCTACGCTATGCTTATCGAAAAGGGTAAGCCCGGAGAACCCTACAACGTGGGAAGCGGCCACGCCATAGCCATCGAGGATATCCTGAAGATGATCCTTGATCAGGCAAAGACAAATATAAGAGTCGAGGTGGATCCTGATAAGATCCGTCCGGTGGACATACCCATAATCGAAGCTGACACGAAAAAATTATGCGAGGCGACCGGATGGGAACCTGAGATCGCGATAGAACAGACTATCGCGGAGACGCTGGATTACTGGAGAAAACGGTATAATGAGTAATATATCGTAATGGTGAAAAGCTATGAAGGATTACATCAAGCTCATCAGAGTAAAACACTATATCAAGAACCTGCTGGTATTTCTGCCTATGTTCTTCGGGGGAGTCATATTTGACGGGACAAGGGTGCTTGGCGCCTTTTTGGGCTTCATATGCTTCTGCCTTACGTCCTCGGCGATCTATATCTTCAATGATTACAGGGATATCGAGAAGGACAGAAAGCACCCGACCAAGAAGGAGAGACCTCTTGCCAGCGGCAGGATCAAGCCGCAGAATGCGCTGATCCTTATGGGAGTGCTCATCGCCGTCACTGTATTGCTTTCAATCGTCATCGGTGACTGGCGGGCAGATGCGGCACTGGCACTGTATTTTGCGCTTAACATAGCCTACAGCATGGGGCTCAAGAAGAAGCCGATAGTGGATATAGTGATCCTGGCTTCGGGCTTCGTGATCAGGCTCTTCTACGGCGGTTTTATCACAGATGTGGTCATATCACAGTGGCTCTTCCTTGTGGTCTGCACGGGAAGCCTCTATATGGGACTTGGCAAGCGGAGAAATGAGCTGATGAGACAGAGCGCGGGTGGCGAGACCCGGGAAGTGCTTAAGTACTATAACAAGGGCTTCCTGGATAAGAACATGTATGTCTGCGTGGCCCTTGCGGATGTCTTCTATGCCCTGTGGGCCCTGGAAATGAACGGGGGAAGGATGATCTGGACGGTGCCCATGTTCATTATCCTCCTCCTCTATTACAGCCTGGTTGCAGAGGGCGATTCAGACGGGGATCCGGTGGAGGTCATACTGCACGATAAGGTACTGGTAGGGTTTATTATAATCTATGCGGTTGTTGTAACGGCATTGCTGTATATCTGATGCTATAGCGGCAAAAGTAAAGGGTAATTTGATGGGAAAAGTTTTTGGAAAATTTACATGGCACAGCTTTGTTTTTCACATAAGCCAGATATATCTGTATATGATCGCAGCCTGCATTCTTATCGTGGCTCCGGTTCTTTTGCTGGGCGGAAGCGTGGGAGCCTTCCTGCTGCCGGCAAGCTTTGCCGCGGCATTGCTTCTGACAGCTGCCTTCTATGATGGTAAGCCCGGAAAGCAGTTTATATTTGAAATACTGACGGCAATTATACTCATGGTTATCTTTGCCTGGTTTTCTGCCCATATTTATGATACCAGCTGGGATGGAAATGACTATCATAAGCTCGCAGTCGGACTGTTGAAAAACGGATGGAATCCCATATATCAATCAACTGAGGGTCAAGTGATGCAATCGGTCGTAGGCGTACCATCCTTGCAGCAGGCCACATTATGGGCTGACTGTTACTGCAAGGTTACATGGTTTTTTGCCTCATCGATATATGTATTTACGGGAAATATCGAGAGCACCAAGATATACACGCTGATGATCATAGCCTGCGCCTTCGGATTCACCTACTACTATATGAAAAAGGCGGGAAAGGGAACCTGGGCCTGCTGGATCATGTCTCTTGCGGCTATGCTCAATCCGATCGCCGTCCAGCAGCTGGACAGCTTTTATGTGGATGGTTTTCTGCACCTGGTCTTATACATACTTGTGATAACACTTATGGTCACTGCAAAGCGGGGCATTGTGGATCTGAAAGTATCGGGAAGCCTGGTCGCCGCAGGCATGATAATATGCGGCAATATCAAGTTTACCGGACTGATGTACGGAGGCGTATTCTGCGTAGTTTACTACGTCTGGTACGTAATAAACCAATTCCTGGACAAAAATGAAAACAGGATAAAAAACAGCCTGATAAAGTGTCTTGAGTATGCGGTGCTGGCCATCGTAACCGTTGTGTGGGCGGGAAGCTCTTCCTACATGACTAACCTGGTGAATTACAAGAACCCCTTATATCCCCTTGCTGGGGTTGACAAGGTGGATATCATGACCCGGAATACGCCTTTCTATGAGGTGAATCACCTTCATAACTTTATGACGTCCCTGTTTTCAAGAGTAGATAATTTCCTGCTTATGAACGGCGACAGGGAGCCGGTACTTAAGATGCCTTTTTCGGTTGATTTGGCATATGAGTCCTTATGGGGGGAATCGGTCGATCCCAGACTTTCCGGGTTCGGCATATTTTTCAGCGGGCTTTTCATAGTAAGTGTGATAATAATCGTGATCGGGCTTGTAAGGATGAAGAAGGACCGTGACTGGGTCCTGTGGCTTTTGAATCTGGCAGTATGCGGCGGCCTGACGCTGGCCATAACGGAAAACTGGTGGGCCAGATACACCCCGTGTCTGTATTTTATATTGCTGATCGCAATCTATATGCTGCTGGATACGAAGCGTCTTTTGTGCAATGCGCTTTCGGGGGCAATGCTTATCGCGCTCGTGATCAATAACTATATGTTCGTGAATACCATACCGAGCCAGTGGGGCATGAGTGATTATGTCAGCGAGCTTATAGAGGCTATGAATTCCAGGGATGGCGGAGTAAGAGTCTACTCGAGTTACTATCCGGGAATATATTTTAATCTGATAGATAACGATGTGGATTATACGATCGACGAAACTCTCGCAGATGAACCGGATGCATACAATCTGGCTTATAATTACACATATCAGGATATGCTGTGGAAACCCTGTGAGTAAATGGAGGATTGCCGATGAGTGAAGAACAGATGACCGATATATCGGTAAAGAAACCGAGAAATGAATATATAGATTTCCTTCGCGGCATTGCCATGCTTGGAGTTCCGATCTGTCACACAGCCTTCTGGTACGGACAGTCCTATGTGCCGGAATGGTTCAGAAATCTTACACTGCTCTTTGACATGCCCTTCTTCTTTTATTTAAGCGGATGGTCATCAAGCTTCAGGAAGGCGGACGTGAGAAAAAGTGCCAGGGGAGTTATGGGCATATGGTATAAATGGGTATTCTTCGTGACGATACTGGCATTATATTGCTGTATATCGAGATGGCTGCCTGTATACTCAGAGGGTGTGTTGAGCCTTGGGGACTATGTCAATAATCTCTTCTTCAACGTGAGCTTCCCGGGCATTCCCGTTTTAGGCGGGTCCATCTGGTTTTTGCCATATTACATATTAGTGGTTATGATCAATGCCATAGTTCTGGTCGTAATCCAGAAAAATGACGGCTATGAGAAGCATCAGCGGACTTATATGTGGCTGCTTCTGGCCACTTTCGTCTGGACCTGCTTCGGGCAGTATTTTATGGGGCTCAATGCCACGGACTTTCTCTTCTATGCCTTTTTCTGGATGATGGGACTGAACGGGATCTTCAGACAGCTGTCTGTTAAGAAGGGGGCGTTCTGGCTGGCTGTGAGCGTTGCCGGATTTTATATTATGTCCAAGGCTCAGGGCCTGCGATTTTATGATATACAGAATGCAAAATTCCCGACGGCTACGCTGAAATTTTTCTTCTTCTGTCTGATACCGATAATCCTGGCCGGTATGCTGAATGGACGGCTTAAGCACTTCGGAAGATTCCTTCCGCATGTGGGCAGGAATTCCATGTTCTATTTCTTCGCCCAGAATGTGGTTACATCCTGGAACGGATACGCCGTAGAATATATCCGTATCGACAACTGGTTTGTCAAATGGATAATCACTGCTGTCATAGCCGTGGCTGGAACGATAATCCTGGCGGAACTGCTGGCACTTTTGTATAAGCCCATTGAGAAGTGTGCAGCCTGCATTGCGGATAAGGTAAAAAATATTTATTCGACACTTTAATATTAAAAATAACATAAGCAAAATACCACCTTGATTTTAAAATATCGAGGTGGTATTTTTTGTACTTTGCATTGATATATGGTAATATTAAATGGACTATGTATGTCTATACAAAAGATGGAGATAGAATCATGAAAATATTAGTGACCGGAGCAAACGGATACTTGGGAAGCGGCGTGGTTGACCGCCTTGTGGCAGACGGGATAGAGGTGGTTGCGACCGACTTTTCGGGCGAGGCAGTAAGTGTCGGGGCAAGCTTCATGCAGGCTGATCTATTCACTGTCGAAGATCCCTACAATTATTTCGGACAGCCGGACGCAGTCCTTCATATGGCCTGGCGCGATGGATTTGTCCATGCCTCCGAGAATCATATCAATGACCTGCCCAAGCATGTGAAATTCCTGCAGGAGATGCTGGAGGGCGGAGTTAAGAAGATAGCGGTCATGGGCAGTATGCACGAGATAGGTTTCTTCGAGGGCTGTATAACCGAGCACACTCCCTGCTGGCCTCAGAGCAACTACGGCATCGCAAAGGATGCACTGAGAAATGCCTGCACACTCATGGCCAAGCAGAAGGGGGCGACCCTTCAGTGGCTGAGAGGCTATTACATAGTGGGCAACACTGAGAGGGGCTGCTCGATATTTTCCAAGATAACAGCTGCCGCAAAGGAGGGCAAGGAGACTTTTCCATTTACCATGGGACAAAACCAGTTCGATTTCATCGACTATGACCTCTTCTGCGAGCAGGTAGCGGCCGCGGTAGAACAGGACGAGATAGACGGCATCATCAACATCTGCTCGGGCAGGCCGGAAAGGCTCTGCGACAGGGTCGAGCGCTTCATAAGCGAGAATGGCTATGACATCAGGCTGGCCTACGGCGAATTCCCCGACAGGCCCTACGACTCCAAGGCGGTCTGGGGATCGAGCGATAAGATAATGCAGATACTTGAAAAGAGAAACAGGTAAGAGGTAGATCATGTACGAGTTAGCAGAGAAGCTTTTTCCGATATGCAGATCCATCATGGGCGAGGGTACCAGGGAGACGCTCAGAATCGTAAGAGATGAATATATGCCCGATATGGAGATAATCAATGTCCCCTGCGGGACTAAGGTTTTCGACTGGACCATTCCCAATGAGTGGGTCATCCGCGATGCCTATATAGCCAACTCCAGGGGCGAGAAGATAATAGATTTCAAGGAGAATAACCTGCACGTGGTAGGCTATTCCTATCCGGTCGACGAGTATGTGGACCTGGAGGAGTTGAAGAAGCACATCTATGTGGAGGAGCAGGACGAGGATGCGATCCCCTATGTCACCTCCTACTATGTGAAGCGATACGGTTTCTGTATGACCATGAAGCAGCGCGACTCACTGCCGGAGGACACCTATCACATGTACATCGACAGCGAGTTCAAGACCGGAGAAGAGGGCGGAGTCCTCTCGATAGGCGAGGTGCTGATACCGGGCGAGAGCGAGCAGGAGATATTTTTCTCCACCTATGACTGCCATCCGTCCATGTGCAATGACCAGCTTTCCGGCATCTGCACCATGACCGAGGTGTATAAATACATCAAGTCAATGCCCAGGCGCCGCTACAGTTACAGGCTCATCATCATCCCCGAGACCATCGGGTCCATCACCTATCTTTCGAAAAATATAGATGTGATGAAGAAGAACATAATAGCCGGCTTCAACATGACCTGCGTGGGCGACAACCTGGATTATTCCTACGTTCAGACCAAGTACGCGGACACCCTTGCCGACAAGGTCATAGCCAATGTGCTGAAATATCATTATCCTGACTACCACGCCTACAGCTTCTTGAAGCGCGGTTCCGACGAGCGTCAGTACTGCGCACCCGGAGTGGAGCTTCCGGTGGTAGCCTTCTGCAGGAGCAAGTTCGGCGAGTTCCCCGAGTATCATACGTCCAAGGATAATCTGAGTTTCATCTCGGAAGAGGGACTGCAGGGAGCCTACGAGGTCATGCGCCAGTGCATAGACGCGCTCGAGGCTAATTATTACTACCGTGTGAAATGTCTCTGTGAGCCGCAGCTCGGCAAGAGAGGGCTCTTCCCGACCATCTCCAAGCGAGGCTCCTACAACGCCATCCAGGTGATGACCCATTTTATCACCTATGCGGACGGCCGCAACGACATCATCGACATAAGCAATATAATCGGAGCCCCGGTGAGCGAGATAATACCGATAGCTAAGACATTGCTGGAGAACGACCTGATAGAGGTTGTGGAGAGATAAGATTCGGACATGAGACAGCTGTTATTCTGCGGATTGATATACATACTGCTGCTTATCATATTTTACATATGGGGCAGGGCCGTATCCGGAATCCTGAAACTGAATAATGCCGGGCTTCCGATGAGGATACTCGTCGGCTTCTGCGCCTTCTTCATTGTTATGGAGATTGCGATCCTGCCTATATCTCTGTCCGGGCACAGCCTTTTGATCGCGGCGACTGCGGTATGCCTTCTGACCATACTGGGGACCATCGCGGGGATCCTCTATGCAAAAGAGGACGGAGGGACTTCTGAGAGGATCGGCCTTAAAGCCCTGCCTGATCCGGTGACTGTAATCGCGATTGCCCTCACGCTGGCGGCCATGGCCTATGCAGTGTTTTACCGTTATATGGGCTGGGACCAGACCAACTATATCGGCCTGGTGGAGCTCTTCGTAAAGAGTGGCGAGCTGTGGACTAAGGATGCCATGAATGGAGGCATCGCGGCGACGGAGGTAGATTTTCACTATGCCATGTCGGCCTTCTATCCCCTGTGCGCGATCCTTTGCAAGGTCTTTCGTGTCGAAGCAAGGCTTCTCATGCTATACACCATCAGGGCGCTTTGCGTGACGCTGACGGCACTGACGGTCTATTGTTGGGGCAGCATGCTGATCCCAGATAAAAAGCAGGCGGGCAGCCTCTTCGTGTGCGTATATACGATACTCTCGATATTTGCCACGGCAACTCATGGCGCGTCCTATATGTCCCTGATCCGGGGCTACGAAGCCAAGGGCTACTGCGCGGCGGTGGTCATGCCGCTTCTCGCACTTGTTTTGATCCGCCTGATCAAGATACCGGCCGACAAGGCCGACTGGCGGATGCTTACCCTGATAGCCTGGGCCAGCATACCGATAAGTCCTTCGTCGCTTGGCCTTGTGCCGGCCGCGGTTGCCATAGCCGGGCTGGCCATCATGATCGGCGAGAAGAGGCTTATGCCTTATCTTAAAAATATAATCCTAGCCATATTGCCCAACCTGATATTTATGGCGGCATACGTGGCGGTCAAGGACATGATATAGAGGAATGGGAAGCTTACAGCATATATGAACCTTCAGGTTATAAACGAAATAATTACATATGCGGGCTCCTATGTCTGGCTGATCCTGTCGCTGGCGGTGATAGTATATATCGCAGTGAAGAGCGACAGGCCGATGCGGATCAGGATGGCCATCTGTGTAATCGGAGCGGCGGCCCTGATACTGAACGAATTCAGCTATCGCCTGATCGTCCATTTTGTGGATCCGGCCTCCTATTACCGCTTCATGTGGGCTATACCCTATGTATTGATAGTGACCTATGGCCTGGTCAGGATCATCCTGGATTCGATAGACAGGGGCAGATGGTACATCGGAGCCATAGCCATGGCGGTTGTCATGCTGGCCCTTTATATATCGGGCGGGACGCTTTTTTCAAAGTATCCCAATTCGGCTATCGAGAACAAGGAACAGGTGTCGGACGAGGTGCTTACGATCAGGTATCTGATGGATGCCGAGCGGGCTGCAGGCAACGCCGGCGACGAGCTTGTCATAGCCTATCCCAGGCTTGTGGCCATAGAGTATGTGACCGTGGACGGCGAGGCTTCCTCGCCTACATCGAGAAATGTATATTACTTCGGCTTTGATACCAATCAGAAGGACCTGGTAGACGATACCGATTACCTGATAGCGACAATATGCGAGGAGGGCGCCAGGCCGGATCTTATGGAGGCCAGAATGGCCTTCATGGAAAAGCAGCTTGACTATATAGTGGTTCAGAAGGCTCACGACATGGAAGACTACATGGCCGATCTGGGCTGCTCTGTGATCGGGGAGACCGCCTCCTACTACATTTACCGGGTTGACGGCAACTGCTACGAGGCCGTAACCGATGAAGAGACGGCAGCGGCAGTGATGGAGAGGACCGGCCTCAGTCTGAGGGAGATCTATATATCGCTTGATCCGTCGGACGGGGGTGTGGCTGATGACGTTCAGGCGACGGCATCCGACACGACAGATGAAACCGGCACAGGCGACCGGTACGGCAGTGAGATAGCAAGCTATCTGGTGCTTAACGATGCCCACACGTGCTTCGATGCCTATTCGAGCGACGTGACCGCCGACTGCACCGAGACCGCAGAAGGCAGGTATACCTGGGCTCAGACCGGCACGGGAGTGCATGCGGAGGACACCTGGCAGAATGTGGCGGCCCTGATAGATTATTTCGGCACCGACGGAGTGCTGATGGCCGGGGATATGGTCGACTATGCGTCTCATGAGAATTATGAACTCTTCTCATACGGGCTTGAAAAATTTGCCACACCCATCATGTATGTGAGGGCTGATCACGACCGCGGCATCTGGCATAATTCGGACGGCTCCTATACTTATGAGGACGCTGCGCAGGCCCAGTCAGAGCTGGCCGAGGATGAGGCCATCATGACGATCGAGCAGGATGACTATATCATCCTGGGTTGGAATGACAACACGGGAAATATCGGAGAGGACGGCCTGGCAAAGGCAAAAGAGGTCTTCGAGGAAGCTGAGGCACAGGACAAGCCCATCATACTGGTCTGCCACGTTCCGCTTGAGTCCCTGCTGGACGACGGCCTGGTCGAGGCGTCGAAGGAATTCGACGAGCAGGGCAGGGTCAGACTCTGGGGAGACCAGGGTATGTACCAGGCAAATGAATATTCCGCAGAGCTCCTCAATATGATACTGGCCGACGATTCTCCGGTGGTGGCCGTGCTGTGCGGACATCTGCATTTTGAATATACGACACAGCTTACGGACAGGATAACAGAGTATGTGTTGGCGCCCATGTTCCAGGGCAATATAAACAGGGTACATATATGCAAGAATGAAGAGGCGGAAAGCGCAGGCTGACGACCTTAAAGCAGAGTAACGGGATCAGATGGAATTTATCGATAAGCTTAAGTCAAAAATAAATAATCTGGACTTTATCATGGTGACAGGCTCCACGGTGTTCTGCGCGGGTATGTCCTTCCTCTATTCGGTGCTGGCCAAGAGGTATATAGGCACGCTGGATTACGGGATCTACTCCACCTGCCTTCTGCTCCAGACCTACCTGAACTATGTCCAGTTTGGCGTCTATAATGCTTATAACCGCGACATGCCCAGACTCATGGGAGGGCAGGAGATAGAGGAGAGCAGGAGACTCAAGGAGACCACCCTCACATTTATGTGGCTGGTCTACGCAGGGGCAGGTATCCTGGCGGCCGCAGTACTTTTTATCATGAGGGCTACGGGAAGCTTCGAGCAGTTCGTGCTGGCACTTAATGGCCATGATGCTGCAATTCTTGCCGAGGCGGGAGTGACGGACAAGTATTTCATCGGCTTCATCCTGGTCCTCTTCGTAGTGATATTGGAGAATACGGCTTCGTTTTCACTTAGCACCAGCAAGATATACGGCCGCTTTAACTACTCGGCCTTTGCCAATGTCCTAAAGACCCTGATAGCCTTCCCGGTCGCCCTAATAGGTGCGATCCACTGGGGCTATTACGGCCTCTACCTGATGCCCCTTTCGAGTGCGGTATTGATGATCATTCTCTATTACAGGGACGGGGTCAAGGGGATCAGGCTTAAGATTGACAGGGCAATACTCAAGAATTCGATCGTGACGGGAATACCTCTCATGATAGACAGCCTGATCTGGACCATCATGCAGTCGGTAGATAAATTCGTCATACTGATATTTATGACAACGGAAGACTTAGGACTCTATACGGTCCCGCTTCTGGGCTTCACCACCATGGTGCTGGTACCCCAGACCATCTCGAATGTCTTCTACATCAAGATATCGAACGAGTACGGCGCCCACCATGACTTGAGCCGCATGATGAGGCTCTGCAACAAATACACCAGGATCAATTCCCTGTGTACCAGCGCAGTCGCGGTAGTGTGCTTTTATGCCCTGCCCATCCTGGTACAGCTGGTCATGCCCATGTACGTGGAGGGAACCTTCCCGGCCCAGGTGCTGCTTATAGGAGTGGCCATCTACGGATCGGCCATGCTCTACAGCAATATATTCAGCGTCATGAAGTGGAACATGGACCTGGTCATCAACTCAGTCATCCTCTGCGTCTGCAACATCATCTTCTCCAGTGGAATGGTGCTGATATTCGGACGCGAGATCCAGAATGTCGCCCTGGGAACATCGATCTCCTATGCGGCCTATTCGCTTCTGATGCTGATCAAGCTGTCGCGCAGGACCGACATGAAGACGAAGGATTTTCTGACGGCCAGCTGGATACCGATACTTATGGTCATAGTGCCGGCCGTGCTTTTGTATTATATTTTGCCCAATATCTACATAGCCTTCGCGATAACGCTGGTCATACTGGCTGCAGAGGCGGTCTATGTATATAAGACACTGATAGCGGGGACAAACGAGGATATATAATTCATGAATGAACATGTTCTGGACCTTGTGAAAAAATGCAATAACGAGCGTGACATCATAGAGGCTGTGGCCGCAGACAGCGACCCTGAGGTCCTCTATATGCTCTCGCCGGTGGCGGCCAATCTGCTGGAGTGGTATGATTTTGATCCCAAGGGGACTGCCCTGGAGCTTTCGGCCGGCTGCGGTACTATCACCGGGATGCTGTGCAGGCGTCTGGCGGCGGTGACCGCAGTGGAGGCTGATGATTTAAGCTACGAGGCCAATGCCTACAGGAACAGGGCCTATAAGAACCTGACCCTGGTCCGTGACGATGCGGGAAGCTATGATACGGATGAAACTTTCGATTATCTGGTGATGGTCGGCATCCTGCCCTATGCCAAGTCCTACGACGACAGCGCCGGGGCCATGCTTTCAAGAGTCAGAAAATTTCTAAAGCCCGGCGGCAAGATCTTCATAGCCCTGCCCAACAAGTATGGGCTTAAGTATTTCGCCGGAGCCAACGAGGATTACAGCCACGAGCCCTACGGAGGCTTTGCCGAAAAGCCCGCGGGAGGGGAGGTCGAGCTGTTTTCCAGAAAGCAGCTAGCCGATATGCTGGATGCAGCAGGCTATAAGAAGGCTGAGTTCTATTATCCCGTGCCGGACTACAGGCTGCCGCTCGAGATATATTCCTCGAAGAGACTGCCGGGACCGGGAGACCTGGGCACGGTGGCGGCTGATTATTACAACGACAGGCTGGTGACACTCGACGAGCCCACCGTGTACGACAGCATATGCCGCGACGGGTTGTATGAGGACTTTGCCAACTCATTTTTGATAGTTGCAGAATAGGATGGATTTTCCACAATAAGATATGTCAAAAGATATTTTATACACAAAATACAATTCCATGAGGGCACCTGAATATCAGGTGAAGACGACTATCATCGAAGAGGATGGCAGGCGCTATGTCGTCAAGTCTCCAATGTGTGACGAGGCAGCGCCTTATATGCAACAGATCAGAGATAACTACGATCGCATGAAGAAGCTCTATGATGAGATCAGAGTCCTTCCGGCCGAGGCGACGGACCGCCTTGTCCTCAATCAGGATGGCGTCAGCGTGACCTATATCGACCTGCGCTTCGATTACCTGAAGGGTGAACCGGTCGCTAAGGATGTGGACTATGAGAGCCGGGACATCTTCAAGATCACCGAGCAGCTCAAGAAGATATTCGAGCGCATCTTCGACTACAACTACGACTGTATGTCTGTGGTCGACGGCGAGGCCTATGTCAGTCCGGCAAATATCGATGCCATCCTCAGCAATTTCATCACAGTCGACGACGAGATATGGTGTCTGGATTACGAGTGGATGACCGACGAGCCGACGCCGATCAGGTACATAGAGTACCAGTCCCTGCTCTACCTCTATTCGGAGCAGGCTATCTTGAGGACCCTCGGCTCATTTGGAGACTTCGTGGGCCGCTTCGGCTACGATTCGGAGGATATCACGAGATTCAACGCCATGGAGGAGGACTTCCAGCAGAAGATCCATGGGGAGAGCAGGAAATACGCATACCTGCCCAGATATGCAAAAAATACAACCACGCTTGCTGAACTTATCGACACCAGGGACAAGTGGGACCATGTGCAGGAGACCCTGGACGAGAAGGACGAGGAGATCCGCCTTGTGACCAACCACATCAACAGGATCAAGCGCTGCATGAAGGACCCCAAATATGCCTTCAAGTTCTTCTGCCGCAAGGTCCGCCGCAAGATGTACTGGATTAAGTATCAGGACCTGGTCAATACCAGTATAGAACAGTCGCCGGAGGCCTACGAGAAGTGGATCAGGGGCAGGGAGGCAGGCATAGCCCTTGCGGAGAAGGAGATCATCGATGCTGCAGCCGGCGGAGAAGTGTTTTCGTATAATCCTAAGATATCGGTCATCATACCGGTCTACAACGTGGCTGACAAGCAGCTCAGGGAATGCATAGAGTCTGTCATAAAGCAGAAGTACACCAATTGGGAACTCTGCCTGTCCGACGACTGCTCGACCATGCCGGGCGTTAAGAAGGTCCTGGAAAAATACAGGATGGACAAGAGATGCGCGGGCAGGATACAGGTTGCATACCGCACGAAGAACGGCCATATATCAAAGAACAGCAACACGGCCATGTCCATGGCCACCGGAGATTTCTTCGCCTTTTTGGACTGCGATGATACCCTGGCCGATAATGCCTTCTTCGAGGCAGTGAAGCTTCTTAACGAGAAGCCCGAGCTTGATTTCATATATTCGGACGAGGATAAGATAGACGAGACCGGCAGGCACAGGAGGACACCTTTCTTCAAACCCGACTGGTCGCCGGACCTTTTGATGTCACTCATGTATACCTGCCATCTGAGCATCTACCGGAAGTCCGTGGCAGACACCATAGCGGTCGGCAGCGAGCCGAACGGAGTCGACGGGACTGAGGTTACGTCCTATCTGGATTCAAGATACAATGGTGCCCAGGACTATGATTTCGCATTGAGATTTACGGAGGCCGTACCATTTGACCACATAGGCCATATACCCATGATCCTCTATCACTGGAGGGAGCGCGCCGAGTCGACGGCCAGCGCGATGGGAGCCAAGCCTTATGTGCTCGAAGCGACCAAGGCCTGCAAGGAGGCTGCACTAAAGCGCCGCGGCCTGTCGGGAACGATCGAATATGTGCCTGAGGTCTATCAGTACAGGCCTAATTACCATACGACCCGCAATCCCAAGGTCAGCATAATCATCCCGTCGAAGGATAACTATTCCGTGCTTTTAAGGTGCATCGAGTCGCTCAAAAATAAAACGACCTACAAGAATTACGAGATAATCCTGGTAGATAACGGAAGCGATGCGGTAAATCACAGCAGATATTCGGCCATGGCTTCAAGGTTCGGGATAGATTATCTCTATCAGCCCATGCCCTTCAACTTCTCCCATATGTGCAACGTGGGAGCCGAGGAGGCCACGGGCAGGCTGCTCCTCTTCTTAAATGACGACACGGAGATAATCGACGGCTCCTGGCTGGACAGGATGGTTGGCCAGGCCGAACTCGACTATGCCGGAGCTGTGGGAGCTAAGCTCCTCTATCCGGGCGGGCAGCTGATCCAGCACACGGGAGTGCTCAACATCAAGAACGGCCCGTCCCATGCCCTGGCGAAATATCCCGACAATGTGGTCTACTATTTTGACAGGAACCGTATGGACTACAATTACCTGGCGGTTACAGCCGCCTGCGTGATGATAGACTCCAACAAGTACTGGGAGGTTGGCGGCTTCAACGAGGACCTGGCGGTAGCCTACAACGATATGGACCTCTGCATGAAATTGACCGAGGCGGGCTACTACAATGTGGTGAGAAATGACGTAGTCCTTATCCACCATGAGTCAGTCAGCCGCGGAAGTGACAACGATAATTCGATGAAATTCAACCGCCTGCAGGCCGAGCTTAAGAAGCTCTATGCCCTGCATCCGGCCTACGACGGAGTGGATCCCTTCTACAATTCCAACCTGATATCGAGCGATGTCAATTTCAAGTGCGACATCGAGTCGGAGGGGCTAAAGTATGACAGGATCGAGATCCCGGGCGAGTCGGAGCTTGAAGGCTACCTGGCAGAAGCCAAGAGCCAGCTTGGAACGATGCCGCCCAATAAGACAGGCAGCGCAGGTGAAAGCAAGGACGCGGGGAACAACGGACAGATAGTCTGCAAGATCGAGCGCTGCTCCTTCGGCGAGAACATCGAGGTGGACGGCTACATCTACGAGCGCGGTGACAAGAAGAACAACGAGGCCGAGGTAAAAGTACTGTTCCTGAATGACAGCGCAGCAGATGACGGACAGTCAAAAGATGACCGGCCTGATGGTGGCAGGTCATATATCGTCGACACGCGCCGCCTATACAGGCCGGACGTCGAGACTAAGGACCCGGAGGAACTCTGCATGTTCTCGGGCTTTATCTGCAGGGAAAAGCGCGGGGATATAGCCGGGGGCAGATATAAGATAGGAATCATAAGAAACGGCAGGCTTACTATGACCGGGACTGTGATGGAGATATAGGGCGATTGACAGGTTAAGAGGTAGACGATGATATGCTTTAATGTGCCTCCCTACTTGGGGACGGAGAATAAATACATAGAAGAGGCGATAGCCAACCACAAGATCTGCGGTGACGGTGAATTTACCAAGAAATGCAACAGCAGACTGGAGAAGCTGACAGGGACCCAAAAGGCCCTGCTCACCACATCCTGCACCCATGCAACCGAGATGGCCGCCATACTTGCGGATATCAGGCCGGGTGATGAGGTGATCATGCCAAGCTACACCTTCGTTTCAACGGCGGACGCTTTTGTCTTGAGAGGAGCGACTCCGGTATTTGTGGATATCAGACCCGATACCATGAACATAGACGAGAAGCTGATCGAGGACGCCATAACGGATAAGACCCGGGCTATCGTGCCGGTTCATTATGCCGGAGTAGGCTGCGAGATGGACACCATTATGGACATCGCAAAGCGCCATGACCTTAAGGTTATAGAGGACGCCGCCCAGGGAATAGATGCTTACTATAAGGGCAGGGCACTCGGGACGATCGGTGACTATGGCTGCTTTTCATTCCACGAGACTAAGAACCTGTCTATGGGTGAGGGCGGCGCCCTGCTCATAAGGGACGAGGCCGATGTCGAGCGGGCCGAGATAGTCAGGGAGAAGGGGACCAACCGCTCCCAGTTCTTCCGTGGACAGATAGACAAGTATACCTGGGTTGATGCAGGCTCGTCCTATCTGCCAAGCGAACTGAATGCTGCCTACCTCTGGGCTCAGCTTCAGGATATCAAAAAGATCCAGGATAACAGGATGAAGACCTGGAACCGCTATTATGAGGCTTTTTCGGATATGGCAAATGAGGGCAGGATCGATATACCTTACATTCCGGATGAGTGTCAGCACAATGCCCATATGTTCTACATTAAGACGAAGGATCTTGAGGAAAGAACGAAACTGATAGATTATCTGGGCAGGAATGATATATTGGCTGTATTTCATTATGTGCCACTTCACTCGTCACCGGCAGGCCGGGCTTACGGCCGCTTTTGCGGGGAAGACAGATACACCACGAAGGAGAGCGAACGTCTGGTAAGGCTGCCATTATATTATGATATGAAACAGGCTACTCAGGAGTATATTATCGGGAAGGTGTGCGAGTTTTACGGAAGGTGATCTTAAATGTCTGATTTTGAGAGCGAGCGTCTGAGTTACAACGCGATAACCGAGGAAGATACTGACGATATATTAAGATGGCGTAACAGCTCTGATATAAAAAAATATTTCCTCTATCGCAGTGATATATCAAGAGAAGATCACCTTGCCTGGGTCCGTGACAGGGTAAATACGGGCAGCGCCAGTCAGTTTATAATATCCGAGACGGCTACCGGCCGCAGGATCGGTTCGGTATACATAAGAGATATTGACCATGCCGGTCATCAGGGTGAGTATGGAATATATATCGGGGAGACCGATTGTCAGGGCCTGGGGTATGGTACTGAATGCGCCAAGGCCATGATCGACTACGCATTCAAAAAGCTGGGATTGAACAGAATTTTTCTCAGGGTGATAGATGATAACAAGAAGGCTATAAGAAGCTACGAAAAAGCGGGCTTTGTGACTATACCGGAAGGCACAGAGCAGGTAATTACAGATAATGAGGCAGTAACGGTTCGATTTATGGAAATATGCAAAGAGGCGGCAGAATGAAGATATCATTTGTAATACCATGTTACAATTCGGAAAAAACCATAGGCAGTGTGGTGGGTGAGATAGAAGAC
>R03__coassemble_608_pt1 | contig 19495 bp, 17 predicted proteins | sample R03__metabat2_high_PE_045 | metagenome-assembled genome bin R03 | reverse complement strand
GAGCGCCTGCTCTATGACCTGATTGATCCTCTCGATGTGTTTCCTGGAGGCTATCTCCGGGACCACGCCTCCATACAGGGTGTGGATGGGGACCTGGGTGGATATGACATTGCTCAGCACCTCGCGCCCGTTTACAACTACAGCCGCAGCCGTCTCGTCGCAGGAGCTCTCTATGGCAAGTATTTTTATGTCCTTTTTATTCTCTTCCATATTCATATATCCGAATCAGTCAACAAAATCCAGTTCTACCTGTTTTCCGTCCTCGCCCAGGTAGGTCTGCGGGAAGATCCTGCGCAGGTCGTTTAGGTATCTCTTGTGCCCGACCATGGACGGCGAGAAATGTGTGAGCCAGAGTTCCTTTACCTCCGCCTTTTTGGCCAGCTCGCAGGCGTCGCTCATCATCATGTGCTTGACCTGTCTGGCCTTGTCGCGCTTATCCTCGTCTCCGTACATTCCCTCGCAGATGAAGAGGTCCGAACCCTTTGCCGCCTCGGCTATCTCCGGAATGGGCCTCGAGTCGGTGCAGTAGGTCACCTTGATGCCGCGCCTCGGAGCGCCCATGACCATATCCGGCGTATAGGTCCTCCCCTCGTATTCAACAGTGTTTCCCTTCTGCAGTGGGTTCCACAGCTTGACAGGCAGTCCCAGTGCTTTGGCGTTCTCCACGGAGAACATGCCCTGTCTCGGTATCTCTATGCTGTAACCGTAGCAGGTGATTGCATGCTTTACCTTGAAGGCATGCAGGTAGTAGCCGTTTATCTCGAGGTACTCGTGGTCCTCGTTCAGTTCGATAAAACGTATCTCAAAGGGAAGCTCGGGTGCTATGATCCTTAGGGAATTTACCACCTTCTCCACACCCCTCGGGCCGATAATGGTAAGAGGCTCTGTCCTCTCGGCATTTCCCATCGACAGAAGCAGGCCCGGCAGGCCGCTTATGTGGTCAGCGTGAAAATGGGTAAAACATATTGTATCTATCGGTTTGGGGCTCCAGCCCGGAGCGTGCATGGCGATCTGGGTTCCCTCGCCGCAGTCAATGAGCAGACTGCTGCCGTTGAACCTCAGCATCAGCGCCGTAAGCCACCTGTTTGGCAGGGGCATCATTCCGGCTGTTCCCAATAAACATACATCAAGCATTCTGATCGTCCTTTTCTTCTATATAAAGGAGGTAAGTAAGGGCATCCTCCTCGGGCTCCTGATAGAAGGCCTTCCTCTTGCCGGTCTGCCTGAAGCCCGCCTTCTCATACATGGCGATCGCGGCCTCGTTGGATTCGCGCACTTCCAGATAGAGTGTGGCCACGCCCTGCAGCCCAAGAAGCTCGATCAGCCTCTTCAGCAGACTTTCACCCACTCCCCTGTGTCTGGCCTTTGGAGCCACCGCTATCATGGGAAGTTCCGACTGGTCGGCCGCAACATAGCATACCAGATATCCGACCACTGTGTCGCCGTCCTTTGCGCACAGGCATATGGCGTGTTCGGAACCTGCCGCATCATAAAAGGCCTGTCTCTTCCAGGCTTCCCTGGTAAATATCTCCTGTTCAAGCTCAGCTATCTCGTCTATCGTCCGCTCCTGATTGGAGGCAAAGCCGATGATTGTCAGCCTGTCTAAGAATTCCCGGCGTTCACGCTCGGCCTGTGATACTCTGAGATACACCGGTCTGTGAGCAGCTGCCGTCTCGCATTTTCCCTCTATATAATATCGCATGCCGAGAGCCGCTACTGCTCCCGCCCTCTGCCTCGATAGGTGAGCCGGTGCAAAATAAGTCTCGACCATCGTTTTCTCCAGAATTATGTCCCTGAAGGCATCCGCTCCGTCGCCCATATAGGTGACCGGACGTCCAATGTCATTTACCATATCAATAATGGCATATATGTCGTCGACATCATCGGTGTGTATAGCCCTTATGCCTGCGCCATTAAGCTCAAATATACCATAAAAAGCCTGCTTCCTCCTGGCGTCCATGAGGGGACAGACTACGCCCGCACCAAAGAGGCCGTAAGCCATTGCCTCCATGGTCGGCACGGGGACTATCGGCTTGTCAAGCGCCAGGCCCAGCCCCTTGGCCGTGGCCGAGCCTATCCTGAGTCCCGTAAAGGATCCCGGCCCGGCGGCTATGGCTATGGCGTCAATAGTATTCAGATCCAGTTCTATCTCCTGCTTAAGCTTGTCAAGCATCGGGAGAAGGGTCTGTGAATGAGTCTTCTTGTAGCAGGTCGTATACTCCGCAACGAGCAGGCCGTCTTCCACGACCGCCACCGATGCGGTAAGACCCGAGCTATCTATTCCTAATATTTTCATAAGAATCCACCGTTATGCGGCGATAGTCGTATCCCGCATCCAAGTCCTTTTCTATATATATACGGATCGCCTCGTTGGGAATAAGCTCCTCGATAAGGTCTGCCCACTCGATCAGGCACACGCCACCGCCATTTAAATAGTCGTCGAAGCCCACCTCGTCCATCTCCTCGGGATCGCCAATCCTGTATACATCGAAATGATAGAGGGGCAGGCGTCCGTCCTCATACTCCTGAACTATGGTAAAGGTCGGGCTCGATATGGGCTCATCTATCTCAAGGCCCTTGGCGAAGCCGGATGCGAAGAGGGTCTTGCCCACTCCCAGATCACCCTCCAGGGTAAGTATGTCGCCGGCCTTGGCGCAAAGCGCCATCTCATATGCGATTTTTATGGTCTCCTCGGGAGAGTGCGTCTCGTATACCTTCATAAACTTTCCTAAAATATCAGATAGCCCGAATGGTAGCATCCGGGCGTAAAATGATCACTTTTTAAAATGTATCCTGTAGCTTTCGAGGTGGTCTGCACAGAGCTTTTTGAACCGCTCCGTATCGCCGATCTGGTCCTTGGGGATGATGTAGGCGTTGACCTTGCCGGAAAACACCAGCATGGTCGTCTTCCTCTCGACGACCTTCATCACGGCCTTCCAGTTAAGAAGAGCCGGCTCCTCCGCATGGCTGCTCGATACCTCTATGCCCCTGTCATCGATATGATAGTGCAGGTAGTCCGACAGGACCGGCGAACCCGCTATCTGATTCTTCGACTGAAAATACAGCGATATCGGATTGAAAAATATCATCACGGTAACTATAGCCAGATAGGGCCACAGCCTCGACAGTTCTGAGCTTCCCTTTGTAATTGTCTCGTAAATGGCTATCCCATATACCACAAGCGGGATGAATATGGTGAGTCGTCCCGTGTTCGAATGATAGGAGTGGTACAGGTTGAAGCCATACATATCCTTGTGTGATATCTTAGCGTCAAAATCCATATATGATCAATCCTCGTCCTTGGCCCAGCCGTAGGATCTGCCGATTGCCCTGTTCCAGCCGCGTCTCCTTCTGGCTCTGCCCTCGTCGTCAAATTCGGGCTCGAATATCCTGTCGTAGCCTTGATTAGCGTAGAGCTCGTCTGTATTTTTCCAGTAGCCTACAGCCAGTCCGGCCAGATAGGCAGCTCCCATAGCGGTCGTCTCCACGCAGGAAGGTCTCGACACCCTGCAGTTTAAGATGCTTGACTGAAACTGCATCATGAAATTGTTGGCAGAGGCTCCGCCGTCGACCTTGAGATTGGTAAGCTCGATTCCGGAATCTGCCTTCATGGCGTCTATCACATCGCAGACCTGATAGGCTATGGACTCCAGCGTCGCACGGATGATGTGGTTCTTGGTCGTGCCTCTGGTTATGCCCACGATAGTTCCCCTGGCATACTGGTCCCAGTGAGGTGCACCCAGCCCGGTAAAGGCGGGTATGACATAACAGCCGTCAGTGCTGTCCACCTGGGTGGCCATATACTCGGCCTCGGCAGCGTTATCTATGAGCCTCAGGCCATCTCTCAGCCACTGGACCGCAGCGCCTGCTATAAAGATGGACCCCTCCAGGGCATAGTTGACCCTGCCGTCGAGTCCCCAGGCGATGGTGGTGACCAGGCCGTTTTTGGAAAATATCGGCTGTTCTCCCGTATTGAGGAGGAGGAAGCATCCGGTTCCGTAGGTATTCTTGGCCTCGCCCGCCGTAAAGCAGGTCTGTCCGAAGAGGGCTGCCTGCTGGTCGCCGGCCGCTCCGCCTATGGGAATGGGCTTTCCGAATATCTCCGGCGCGGTATAGCCGTAGATCTGACTGTTGGGCACTGCCTTTGGAAGCATGCACTTAGGGATTCCCAGCCTGCTCAATATATCATCGTCCCAGTCCAGGGTATTGATGTTGAAGAGCATAGTTCGGCTGGCATTGGAATAGTCTGTCACATGGACTTCTCCCTTAGTCAGATGCCAGATGAGCCAGGTCTCGACCGTTCCGAAAAGCAGTTCTCCGGCCTCGGCTCTCTCCCTCGCGCCCTTCACGTTATCCAGTATCCATTTAACCTTGGTTGCGGAAAAATATGCGTCTATCAGAAGTCCCGTCTTGGAGCGATAGAGTTCCTCCAGGCCCTCGGCCTTGAGCTCATCCGCCATCTCGGAGGTGCGCCTGCACTGCCATACGATGGCATTGTAGACCGGTTCCCCTGTATTCTTATCCCACACTATAGTGGTCTCACGCTGGTTGGTGATTCCGATCGCCGCTATGTCGTCAGCCGTGAGGTCAGCCTTCTTCAAGGCCTCCACTGCTACAGCGTGCTGGGTGGCCCAAATCTCCTCCGGGTCGTGTTCAACCCAGCCCGGATGGGGGAATATCTGCTCGAATTCCTTCTGAGCCTTGCTTACGATATTAGCCTCATGATCAAATATAATACAGCGGTTGCTGGTCGTCCCCGCGTCCAGCGCCATTACATATTTTCCCATCTTACCTTCTCCTCTTTCCCCGTATCTTTATGCCAGCCTTATAAGCTGCTTTGCCCCGATATCGGCTGCCATCTTGGCGGCCTTCTTCTCGGTCATAGTCCTGGTTATGAAGCCGATCTCTCCCTCGATGCCCGCATCAACTGTCTCTATTTCCCCAAATATGCTGACAGCATCAGCCTCGCTTGCAGAGGTCCTGATAAAGAACCTGCCGGTCATCTCGTCGGGATCAGCCAGTTCAAGCTTCTTCTCATCCCAGATAAGCGGTATCTTCTTGCCCTTATGCTTGGCCAGGTCGACTATGTCGCCCACGACAGCGCTGGCGGTCGGAAGCTTGCCTGCTCCTGAACCGTAGAACATACCTGTTCCCAGCATGTTGCCCTCGAGCATGACTGCGTTGAATACACCATTTACGTTATAAAGGGTGTGGTCTGATGCCACCAGATAAGGTGCCACGCGGCATGCATATGAGTCGCCCACGATCCTGCTGGTCGCAAAGAGCTTGATGGTGCGTCCCATAGCCTTGGCGTATTTCATGTCCGTTGCGCTTATCTTAGTGATGCCCTCGGTCGGGATATCCTGATAATCCACCTGCATTCCGGCCGCTATCGAAGTGAGTATGGCGATCTTGCGGCAGGCATCATAGCCCTCGATATCGGCAGAAGGATCCCGCTCGGCATAGCCTAAAGCCTGGGCCTCCTTGAGCACGTCGTCGAACTCCGAGCCCTCGTCGAACATCTTGGTCATCATATAGTTGGTCGTTCCGTTTACGATGCCGGTGATCCCCTCGATCACATCACCTGTGAGGCATCTCTGCATAACGCGGATGATAGGTATTCCGCCACCGACCGAAGCCTCGAAAAGGAAGTTGGCTCCATTCTCCTGTGCTATACGGATGAGCTGGGCACCCTTGTCGGCCACCAGAGCCTTGTTGGAGGTACATACGCTCTTGCCGGATTCCAGCATGGCTTTTACAAATGTAAATGCGGGCTCCACGCCTCCCATCGTCTCTACGACGATATCTATCTCAGGGTCGTTGACGATCTGCATATAATCGTGTACCACATAGGGCTGGATGGGATCGCCCTCGAACTCTCTTAAGTCAAGTACGGACTTGAGTTCAAGCGGTTCTCCGACACGCTTGGCCAGTATCTCCTTATTTCTGTCAAGTATCTCGACTACGCCCGAACCTATGGTTCCGTAGCCCATAACTGCTACTTTCATACTTTATCTCCTCTGTTTTCAAGTAATATTCAAATCGCAATAGCCTATTCGACATCCGCATGCTTGACGTCCGGGCAGCCCAGGCTCAGCCACTTCAGGTAGGCATTCATAAAGCCATCCAGGTCGCCGTCCATGACATTGCCCACATTGCCTGTCTCATAGCCTGTCCTCAGATCCTTGACCATAGTGTATGGCTGCATTACATAGGACCTGATCTGGCTTCCCCAGCCGATATCGGCCACGTCACCCCTGATCTCGGCGGCCTTTTTGAGATTCTCCTGATACTTGAGGAAGCTCAGCTTACTTCTCAGCATCTGCATGGCCTTGTCCTTGTTCTGGAACTGGGACCTCTCGTTCTGGCACTGCACTACGATCCCCGTCGGGAAATGCGTTATACGGATAGCCGAACTGGTCTTGTTGATATGCTGACCGCCGGCTCCGCTGGACCTGTAGGTATCTATCCTGATGTCGTCGTCATTGATGACGATCTCATTGTCCTCCTCGATATCCGGCATGACGTCACATGAAGCAAAGGATGTCTGCCTCTTGCCTGCCGCGTTGAAGGGAGATATGCGGACCAGTCTGTGAATGCCGTTTTCCGACTTGAGATAGCCGTAAGCATTCTCGCCGTTTATCTGGAAGGATACCGACTGGATCCCGGCCTCATCGCCCTCCTCCATATCGAGCTCCTCGATCGTAAAATCATGCGCCGCGGCCCACCTTGTGTACATACGGTAGAGCATGGATGTCCAGTCGCAGGCCTCGGTACCGCCTGCTCCCGAATGGAGCGTGATTATGGCGTTGTTGGCATCATACTGGCCTGACAGCAGAGTCTTCATCCTGATCCTGTCGAGAGCCACGGCCAGCTCGGTGAAGAGTTCTTCTATCTCCGGGATAAGTTCCGGATCATTCTCCTCATAGCCCAGCTCTATGTAGGCCTCGATGTCGTCCGTCAGAGATGTCATCCTGTCATAGGTCTCAATATCACTTTTTAAACTTTTCAATTCTTTCATCTTGCGGGTTGAGCCTTCGGCGTCGTTCCAGAAATCCGGCGCCTCCATCTCACGCTCAAGCTCTTCGATCCTCCTTGACTTATTAGCTAAGTCAAAGTGAATCCCTCACTTCCGCAAGTGGGCTTTCATATGAAGCAAGTCTCTGCTTCATCTCATCAAGCTCGATCACGAAATCACCACCTTTATTTTATTTTTGGAGCTCTTCTATGGCCCTTAGGATCTGATTGTCATACTCAATGCTGTATGACTCATCATCTCCTCCGAGGAATTCATATTCGAGCTCAATGTCCGGCGTTATGCCGGTTTTATGTATGCACTCCCCGTTAGGAGTGTAATACTTGGATACAGTAAGCTTTAAGGCACTTCCGTCTGAAAGCGGGAAGGTCCGCTGCACTATGCCCTTGCCGTAGGTCTGGGTGCCTATGATAGTCCCGTACGAGAAGTCACGGATCGCCCCGGTAAATATCTCTGCCGCGCTGGCGGTATAGCCGTCGACCAGGACCACTATGGGCATATCCAGATAATGCTCGGCGTCGGAGGTGTACTCGACCTTCTTGCCGTTCTTGTCTATGGTGTACACCACGGTTCCCTCGGGAAGTATATAGTCCAGCATCTGGACCGAGGCGTCCACCAGTCCCCCGAGATTGAATCTCAGGTCAATAATAACCGAGGTCATACCCTGGTCCTTCAGGTCTTCCATGGTCGACTCGAACTGGGCCGGAGTCACACCGTCGAAGCTCGATATCTGAACATAGCCTATGCCGTCTTGTAGCATCTGGCCCTCGACCGAAGGAACCTCAACGGTTGCCCTCTCAATCTCTACGATATTCTCCTTGCCGTCTCTCTCATAGGTAATATTTACGGTGGTACCCGCCTTGCCCTTGACATGTGAGACAAATGTCGACAGATCCAGGTCCACGTACCGATACTCGTCGGCTGCGATCAGCTTATCGCCTGCCAGAAGGCCCGCCTTCTCGGCCGGTGACCCTTCGTATACCTGGACTATGGTGATCTCATTGGTCTCCGCATCCTGAGTCAGAAGCGCACCTATTCCATCGTAGGAGCCTTCAGTCGACTCCTTCATGCTCTGGTATTCTTCCTTCGTGTAATACTCGGCATAATCGTCGCCTATAGCGCTCATCATACCCTTGTAGATGCCGTCGGCAATATCAGACTGGTCAGCGTCCTCCAGGGCATATTTTTCTATTACACTGTCTATCGTAAGCATCTTGGCCAGTGTGCCTGTAGAAAAAACACCGCTGAAACGAGCGCTAAGCAGCATGAACACTCCTCCCAGCAGGGCAAGCAGCACAGCCAGGGACAAAAGCATTCCAAGCGCCAGTCCCCGGCCAAAGCCATTATCTCTCTTTTCTTCTTCCAATTAATGCTCCTATACCTTAAGGTGTCTGTGCAATGTGAAGCGGCTTCCCACGTAACCGATTCCGACTCCCAGTATTAAGGACGCCGGCAGGATAATCCTGAAGATCTCCGTTACAGGCACGAAATCCAGCAGGTTCTGCAATGCGTCAAAGGAGTTGCTGACGTAATCCATGATTCCGGTATACATAAAATAAAGTATGGCAAGCGGTATCAGTGAACCTATAAGTCCGATAACTATACCCTCGACTATGAAAGGAGCCCTGACGAAGCTGTCCTTTGCTCCGATCAGCTTCATAATGGCTATCTCCTCGCTTCTTACATTGATGCCCACTGTTACCGTATTGCTTATAAGGAATACAGCTATCGCAATGAGTATGGCTATGACGCCCACTGATACATATTTGATCAGGACATTGAAGTCGGACAGAGTATTGGCAGCCTCTGCAGACCTTCTGACCTTTCTCACTCCCTCGAGTCCCTCGAGATAGGCAACCAGCTCATCCTGCTGTGATACATCGTTCAGATATATCTCATAGTTGAAGGAATCTGCCAGAGGATTATCATCGCCGAAGGTCTCCGTCATCTCTGCGGCCAGTTCCTCGTCGCCGCCGAAGACATCGTTGATATACTCCTGCATGGCTTCATCAGCCGATACGAAATGATAGTTCGCGACCTCAGGCCTGGCTCCGATCGCCTCGCCGACCGCCATGACGGTCTCGTCGCTTACGCCCTCCTCAAAGAAGACCGTTATGGCCACTCCATCCTCGATCTCCTCTACCATTCCTCCGAAGTTCACGCCTACAGCATAGAATATTCCAAGCAGGAATATGGTAGCTGACATGGTGGCTATGGAAGCCAGGGAGAACATCTTATTGCGCCATATATTTTTCAGGCCCTGTCCTATATTATAAAAAAATGAATTCATTTTTATTCCTCTTTTTTATCCTCTGCCGCAGGCTGCTCGTCGTCCTTTGCCACGCTCTCATCCTCGTCTTTTGCCGCAAGGTCCTCTACTACCACGCCCTTCTTGATGTGGATGACACGCTTGTTCATGGCCCTTACGATCTCCATATTGTGGGTAACGACAACGACGGTTGTGCCCCTGTTGTTGATCTCCTCGAGCAGGTTCATGATCTCCCAGGCATTCTTGTTATCCAGGTTTCCTGTGGGCTCGTCCGCAAGCAGGATCTTGGGTTCATTGATAAGAGCCCTGGCTATGGCCACACGCTGCTGCTCGCCACCCGAAAGCTGTCTGGGCAGGCTCTTGTACTTCGCAGCCAGGCCGACCATGGACAGTACCTGAGGCACCTTCTCCTTGATCTTTCTCGTGGGTGCACCTACTACCTTCATTGCGAAGGCTACATTGTCAAATACATTCCTGTCCGGAAGGAGCCTGAAGTTCTGGAAGACTACGCCTATGTTACGGCGGAACATGGGGATCTGCCTGTGCTTGATGCCGTTGATCTTCTTGCCGTTGATATAGATATCTCCCTTGACCTGGACGTTGTTCTTCTTATTATCCAGTTCCTTCAAAAGAAGCTTGATCATGGTCGACTTGCCGGATCCGCTGGCTCCCACTATGAAGACAAACTCGCCCGGATATATATGAAGGCTTACGTCATCGAGGGCGTAGGTCGCCTTTTTGTCATATTTAACACTAACGTGATTTAATCGGATCATTTATTAAAACTCCTGATTCTCAATATAGTTCATGTATTTGATCACCATGAGGGCGATCTTGAATGTGATGGCATCCTCGAAGACACGAAGATCCAGTCCCGTACCCTTCTGAAGCTTATCCAGGCGGTATACCAGGGTATTCCTGTGGATGTAGAGCTGTCTTGAGGTCTCCGACACGTTGAGATTGTTCTCAAAGAACTTATCAATAGTGGTCAGTGTCTCCTCGTCGAACTGGTCAGGTGTCTCTCCCTCGAAGATCTCTCCAATAAACATCTTGCAAAGCGGAATGGGCAGCTGATATATGAGACGGCCGATGCCCAGCAGTGAATAGGCGAGCACAGGCTTGTCGTCAAAGAAGATCTTGCCTACATCAAGGGCCATTGCGGCCTCCTTGTAGGACCTGGATACATCCCTTATGTCATCGACTATGGTTCCGTAGGATACACGCACCGCATTCTTCTTGTCGGAGAACTCGGAGATTATCATCTTAGCGACCTTCTCGATATCCTCTTCGCTGCCGCCTGCGTCCAGTTCCTTGACAACTATTATATTGCGCTCGTCAACAGCCGTGACGAAGTCCTTATTCTTGCCTCCGAAGAGCATGCGTACCCGCTCCAGCTCATTGCTGTTCTTGTATTCACCGGTCTCAACTATGAGGACGACTCTCCTGGCTTCCGTGTCGATATGAAGCTTCTTGGACCTGTTGTAGATGTCAACCAAAAGCAGGTTGTCGAGAAGGAGGTTCTTGACGAAATTATCCTTGTCGAAGCGCTCCTTGTAGGCAACAACCAGATCGCCCGTCTGCAGGGCTGCCATCCTCGCTATCACCGAACCCGCATCCTTAGCCACATCGGTTATCACCATATACTCGAGATTGCCTTCATCGAAGACCTTGACCAGGTTGTAAGCCCCAACAGTGGCTTCCTTATCCTCCGAAGAAGCAAACTGCTCCGCGGCATCCACAACCGGAATCATGTCCTCAAACATCCTGCTGGCTACTACAACCCCATCCGAATCCACCAGCATTATCGGACATCCCGATATACGATTGATCTCCTCTATCGTGTTCTGTAATATCTGATTAGAAACCATAACTTATCCCTCGCGTCTTCCCCTCTATACATTTTCCACAATCATGCGAAAACATTTTTTTGGATTTTGCACAAATCACATTTAGTTTAATACATGTGATGCAAAATTCCAATATATTTGTGCAAATTTACCAAAAAAATATTTCAAAAGTGTTACGCGCATAATGAGATATTTTCATGTTGAAATTGTGGATAAAGTGGATAAGTCCGTGAATAAGTGGTTTCACAAGGGTTTCACGACTTAGCCCAAAATGTGGATAAGTGGATATTTCCAAAATAATAAAGGGAGTCCATTGTTAATTTTTCCAATAACAATAAACTCCCCTTAAAATTTGTCGATTATGTCGGCCCGCCCTCTATCAGAGCAGCCGGATTCTTATCCTAGAGTTCTACCCCGCAGCCTGCAAGAAGCTCTCTTGCCGAGTCGAGTGAATCTACTCCGTGAAGGTTCTTGATAGGTGCGAATTCCTTCTCACGAACTACCTCATAAGGAACGGTGCTTCCCATCATACTTACAAGGTCAACTGCCAGTGTCTCGAACTTGTAACCGTTAGAAGACTCAGGCTTGATCAGGTTGCCCTCAGCGTCGATGTAAGGAATCTTCTTCTCTACAACGTGGATAGGCATCCTGTTCTCCATGATCTCCTCAAGCTTCTCTACCGAGAAGAGGTAGTTCAGGATAACGCCGTAAGCGTATGCGAAATCTCCGTTGTCACGAAGGGTCTCAGCCATCTCCTTGGTCAGCTCATAGTACTCTACGACTGCAGGTGCGCCGTCCTCTAAGCAGATGACACCCATCTTCTCATAAGGATCAACCTTGTGTACAACCTTGGATCCGCTGTTGGCTCCGCTCAAGATGGTTGCTCCGACGAATGCAGGATCTGCGATCCTCTGAAGCACGTTATCTACTGCGAAGATATTCAGCCACTTAACTCCCTTGGCATGAACATCATCGAGAAGTCCTGCCTTGGCCAGTGATGAGAACCAGCCGCCGTTTCCGTTAGGAGATGTAGCGAGACGTCCGGGCTCCTCGAGGAGAAGCTTCCTGTCATAGTCTACTGCTGCAGCCATTTCCTGAACGAAGAACTTGACGTACTCCTCAGGATATCCGAAGTAATTCTTCTCGGCGAAGAAACGTCTGGTCTCCTCGTCGTTCTTCTCTGAAGTCATAATGTAGAGAGGCACATATGCGCCTGCTGCATCTGTTACGTCCTTGAGGTTGTTAACCAGGCAGTTGAAGATGCAGAGATCTCTGTTGATACCTACGTTAAGCTCGCCCTTGGGCTTGTCGAGACCAAGTCTGGTTCCCATGCCGCCTGCAAGAAGAACTGCTCCTACCTCGCCCTTCTTGATAGCCTCAAGTCCGGCCTGTGTGAACTCGTCCTTGCGGCTCTCGATCTCTGAGATCTCGATGCAGTCGATAGGCTTGATGTCGCCGCGCGGCAGTTCCTTCTGAACGCCTGCCAGTTCGATAGATGCCCAGTCAACATCTGCGATCTGCTGAAGAAGTACTGCCTGCTGGTCTGCAGTCAGTGCCTCAAAGCCGTTAAGTACATGCAGCTGATCCTTCTCAGCCAATACCTTTTTTGCCTCTTCTAAAGTCATTGTATTTACCCCCTGTAAAAACATTTTTATAATAATCTGCCCGAAGGCAGATAGGTGCACTATTTTCTCGAACTGCGTTTCCTGAAGACTATGAGCTTGCTGAAAACGTAGTTGCCCGCGATGACAGCTGCCTGGGCCACAAGCTTGACCGGGAAGTTGGGAAGTTCCAGGACTCCTACAAAATAGTAGAGGATCCATTCCTCGAGCACCAGCGTCAGGACTCTTCCGAAGTAAAAGCCCGTAAACTGGATCAGAAAGGCCCATATCCCCTTGGGATGCCTGGTAAACACCCATATCCTGTTGGTCACGAAGGCAAAGGTCGTGGCAAATATCCAGGATATCGCGTTGGCGATCAGTATGTTCCAGCCGAAGACCTCCGTCATAAGCATGTAGGTGCTAACGCTCACCAGTATGGTGCCTATGCCGAACAGGCCATAAAGCAGGAATTCCTTGTGTCTGATATAGAGCGGCTTGAACCATCGCAATATATAAAATTTTGTCAACCAGGTGGCTGCCCGGTCGAAATTATCTCTGATTATGATTTCGCTCATAACAAACCCGTCTGGGGGTCTTTCGGCTAAGCCTGAATTCCCTTGCTGTCGCAGTAAGCCTTGAAGGAAGAATTGACCTTATCCTTGTCTGAAAGGGTCAAATCAGCCGCGGTCATGCCCTCCGGCATAGGCCACTCAACTCCTATATCGGGATCGTTCCACATAAGGCCGCCCTCATCGTTGGGATGATAGAAATCAGTCACCTTATAGCAGAACTCGGCGTAATCGGACAGTACGATAAAACCGTGTGCGAAGCCCTTGGGCACAAAGAACTGCTTCTTGTTCTCCGCGGAAAGTCTGATGCCATACCACTTGCCGAAGGTCTCTGAGCCCTTCCTCAAGTCGACGGCGACATCATATACCTCTCCGTTGACCACGCGAACCAGCTTGTCCTGAGGATAGTTAAGCTGAAAGTGCAGGCCCCTTAATACGCCCTTCTTGGATGCGGACTGGTTGTCCTGAACGAACTGGCAGTCGATGCCTGCCGCTGCAAAATCATTATAGTTATATGTCTCGACGAAATAGCCTCTGTCGTCGCCGAACACGGTCGGCTCTATGACGCAGAGTCCCTTGATCCCGTTGACATCCTTGTCTACTGTTATCTTCCCCATGATGGTCTCCTTATCCTGATCTTAAGCCTGCGGTTTCAAGCCGTCAGTCATAAATGCATTCAGTTAGAAACATTATATAATAAACTTACAAAAAGGTCACTCTTTTAATGTTTGGATTGAAGAAAGGATCCTCTCCTCTGTATTCGGGATACCTCTCATACAGACGTTCCAGTTCCTCATCCAGTCTCTCCTTCTTTGAGGAATCCTCAATGTCGTGTCCACGGCTTTTTGATTCTGCGTGGATAAGCACGGCATCATTTCTGACACAGTTGTAGTAGCCGGCCCTGACCAGCTTCATGCCCAGGTCCACATCATTGTAGGCAATTGGGAAGGTCTCATCGAAGCCTCCTACCGCCTCGAACTTCCCGCGCTCTATCATAAGGCAGGCCCCGGTCACCGCTATGTAATTGTAATCCCAGCGATTCTTGCCGAAATAGTATATGAATTCATCGCTCTGGTGAGCGCAGAGATGCTGGATACCGTTTTCAGTGCTGACTATCCCACAGTGCTGTATCCTGGCCATAAAGCCCGGATATAAGAGCCTGGCTCCTACGGCTCCGGTGTGAGGCACCGTAGCCTGTCCCAAAAGTCTGGTCATCCATACGGAAGACTTCTTGGGAACGGTTATATCGTCGTTCAAAAACAGCAGGTACTGCCCCCGAGCCGCCTTGGCGCCCGTATTGCACATCCTTGAAAAATTGAACTCGGACTTATCATATATATAAGTCACGTTCTCGAGCTTCTCATATTTTGCCCGATTTGCCTCACTGCTTCCGTTGTCGATCAGTATGATCTCGTAATGATCATAGTCAGTGTGCTTTCTGATGCTGTCAATACATTTTTTCGCAAGGTTCGGATGATCCTTGGAGCATATGATGACGGAAACAGTTGGATCGCCCGGCGTGTCATACACTATCCTGTACTGATACTGCTTCTCTATGGGCTCCGTGTGTCCTGACAGGCCTCTCCTCGCCATCGCATCTTCCTTGGCGCGCCTGGACGTGGCATAGACATATGGCTTGGCCTGCATGGATTCGGCTGTCGAGCCGATCCTCTCCCTCCAATGATAGAGTATCTGCGGTATATGGGCTATATGATCATCGCCGCAGGCCTCCGTAAAACGCAGGGTAAAATCATAATCCTGAGAACCCTCAAGCCCCGGTCTGAAGCCGCCTATACGCCTGGCTATCTCGGTCCTGTATACTCCCAGATGGCAGGTATACATGGATGTGAGCAGAGTCTCCGGCGACCAGCCCGGCTTGAAATGAGGGATATGCCTCATGCTGCCATCGTCCGTTATCTTGTCTTCATCCGAGTAGATGAAATCAAGCTCGGGGTCACGATTAATGTATTTGACCATCTCATAAAGGGCATTTTCCCTTAAGATATCATCACAGTCCAGAAGGGCTATATATTCACCTGTCGCCATCTCGAGACAGGAGTTGGTGTTGCGTGAGATGTGCCCGTTCTTCTCCCGATAGTTAATCCTAATCCGTCCGGCACACCTGGGGTCGTTGCGGTACTTTTCAAGCGTCGCCTTCACGTTGTCCCAGGTCGAACAGTCGTCTGATATGCAGAGCTCCCAGTTGTCATAAATCTGATTGATGACCGACTCCAGGCAGGGAACCAGATACTTGTCCTCTATATTATAGGTGGGGATCAGCACCGAGATCAGCGGGCGCCTGTCGAAAGTCTCATCATAAGTCTCTTCCGCCTCAACAGACTCTATCCAGGGCTGATAGGCTATATCCTCCTTGTAGGCGCGTTTTGTGATCTTCTCCCGCAGGCGTTTGGCCATATGCAGGCCCACAAAACGGACTCCCCAGAAAGGATTCCTAAAGCAATGCTCAAGCTCCCTGTCTCTGATGTGGGCCCAGTCCTCGTCACAGGCTGCCACCTCTTCTTTTGAAATTATAACTGCATCTTCTGTTAATTCTGACATGTTATCTTATATTTATCCGTATATATCGTCTGCGTTATGCAGCCTATATTATTATCAGTACATCTATTACCACGAGCAGGGCCAGGAAGGCCGACGCCGTGCAGACGATCCCATCCGTATCAAGTTCCAGCCTCGGTTTCTTCCAGTATCCCACTCCGATGGCAAATGCCATGAGTGTCGGTAGGAAATAGCGGCCCTGGACACCGTCAATTATTATCGATCCGCTCTCTGTCCAGTAGAAAAGCATTGCAACTATAGATAAAAAGCATATTCCCAAGGCCAGCAAAACAGTAAAGACCCTGCGTGCCGTAGTCAGGCTATAGGCCTTCGAAGCCCCACAGGTCTTGTCCTTCCTGCTGCTGATCAATGAGAATACGAAAAGGGCCATCTCTGACCAGGCCAGGCCTCCCCACACATTGATATGAGTCCAGCCCAGATTGCCTCCGAACAGCTCGTACAGCCATTCCTTCCCATATGCCAAAAAGGTATTCTTAAAAGTTCCTATCGTATAGTCATAGCATATGATATATGTGATCGGAGAGAATCCCTTCGTCCCAAATCTTGCAACATAGGGTTCTCCCGTCATAAATCCCACCAGCCAGTCATAGCCCCACAAAACCATGATCAGGGCAAATATAACTATTAAGACAACTATAGTTATCGCAGTGCTCTTCCTTCTCTTAAAACATGGCAGCCTGTGCACGCAGAATATGATTGGCAGCGATGCGATCAGCAAATACAGCCCGCCCTTGCACTGAAGCATAATAGCGCAGGACAGCGCATAGAGGATTAGCTCTATTATCCCGGATTCATACCAGCTGTCTTTTTTTATCTTAAAACCGTTCACGCACCAGTTCAGGCTGAGTGCTGTCACCACAAAAGCTGCGGCCAGATTGGGGCAGTCATATGATGTCGATGACGCCTGCTGCAATGTTATTGGCAGCATTCCTATGACGAAAAGAGTTCTCTTCCCATAGGGGATCTTATATATGGCATATGCCGTCATCAATATGAAAAATATCATATTGAAAAACCTGGCAAATATGGAAAGCCAGCCGAATGACAGTCCCAGTTCAAGCGCCAGTCTGATTCCCAGTGACGGCAGCAGATATAACAGCTGCTTTCCGGCATAGGTCCAGTCGCGGTATTCGAACGCCGTCTTTTCCTCGTCGGATAATGCCCGGAATGTACTCAGATAGTCCTCGTAATCCGATTCCTGTGTGACGTGCCCGGTGTAGACATTGTCGCAGCTTCTTATATACATATAGCCGCCTATAGCCAGACTCTCCTCCTGTACATCCCCATAGTCGGAATAATAGTATGCCGTTCTGAAATGGTTTCCTTCGTCCGGGACGCTGAATATCGGAATGAGAAACAGATAGACCATTCCCAAAAGCACAGCGACGGCCATATACAGCCGATGGATCGGTACATGCCTTGTGACCATATTGTGTGTGCAGATCACAGCTGTTGCGCTTACTGCAATAAGGCATACCGACATGATCATATAGACATTTCCACCGGTTTCGTTATGGGCATAAACCAGATATATCCCGCCAACCGAGAGGATGATCACAAGGGCATATACTATTGTCTTTATAGCCGAACCTTTAAGTCTCATTCTTCGCGCATAATCCCGGCATAAACATGCACAGCATCGCAAAGCCGGTGATTATAAGTTCCTTGGATGTAAAATAATAGTGCTGATATGAGTGCTCCCTGCAGATCACATACCACATGAATGGAGTGATTCCCAACAGGAAGAATAATCCCGCCTGCCTCAGGTCGAATTGCTTTTTGATAAGGCTGTAAACGAGTAGGCCAACCGTCATGATCACTGCCAACATAGTAAAGGGATTGATAATGCCCCCTATGTTGACGCCGAGCACGGTACCCAGTCCCACCTCATAGGAACCCGTGGAATCCGTAGAAGACGTCCGGTAGATGATCTGCTCTATCGCGTTCATTACTACATTCTCATCGGTAAATATCGATGCAAGTATCCATTTTGACGCCCACATTCCGACATAGCCGACTCCCCAGAATAAGCCCTTCTCTATCATATCCAAAATATCCCGGATCGTTCCGCTCATTCCCTTCAGGGCAAAATATGCCATCAGAGGGATTATAAAGGTCACCAGCGGATATGTCAGGAAATCCACATATGCGAGAATGATCCCTATCCAGAGGAAGAGAAAATCCATCCGCCTCCGCTCCATGAGCCAGTCGAACTTCCATACCATAAATATGAGTGCCAGCACATAGATATAATAGCAGTCGGAAAGCTGCATACAGCGTCCTATGACTGTTGGGATGAGCATAAGGTAGGACATGACAAAGGGCAGTATCAGGCCCTTTTTGTTCTTTTTGACCAGCATCCATATAAGCAGTGCGGCCAACAGGACCTGAAAGGCGAAATTCAGCATCCTGATAGTAGTCCAGTCAAATACCGTAAGAAGAGGTTTCAGATAGACCAGATAGCCATGCCAGTATCTGGGATAGGTCATCTCTATATAAGTAACATCAGGCGCATTGGTAAAATAATCCGCGATCAAATGATTGATGGATATGGACCAGCCATTCTCGTCACGCCCGTCAACAATGTATATCTGCAGGACTCTGTCCAGCAGACTCACCTCTTCCTGCGGAACATAGGACGCAGCCTCGATCATAATGCCATCGGTATAATTATCCACAGAGCTGTTGAAGCCGAAGTATATATTCTGGACATTAGCCTCAGAGGCCAGAACGCTCACGGATTCATATACATTGCCCTGTATCCTGCCAATCGGCAATAAAAATACCAAAAGCAGCAGTATCAACCCTACTGCTGCACTTATGACTACTGTTACTATGCCTTTCAGAAAATCGATGAAAAAGCTCTTCATTATCAATCCTCGTTAAGTTTTCTGAACCTGTCGTAGGCTGTATGCAGCTGCATCTCAAAATCCTGCTTGTTCTTCCAGCTTATGGTCCCCAGGATCCAGCCTGTAAAAAGTGATATCACTGCAGATATGATGACAAATCCGCAGAATATCAATGTCGGGAACCTCTCTACCAGTCCGGTTGCGAAATACTCGGCAAATACGGGTATCACCATCCCGATTCCTATAACAGCAAGCACTGCCGATAAGATTCCGAAGAAGGCCATGGGCTTGTAAGTCCTGAAAAGCCTGATGATGGTCATGATCACCTTAAAGCCGTCACTGTAGGTGTTGAGTTTCGATTCTGATCCCTCGGGCCTGTCGCGATACTCTATGATCACATTCTCCATGAACATATTCTTGTCGCAGGCATGGATCGACATCTCTGTCTCTATCTCGAAGCCCTTCGACAATACCGGGAAGGTCTTCACGAACTGATAACTGAAGGCACGATAACCGGTCATAATATCCCTGATGTCTGATTTGAAGAGGGTGTTGATCGACCATCTGACAAGAGAGTTGCCGAAGTTATGGAAAGGCCTCTTATTCTCCTCGAAATACGTAGATGACAGCCTGTCTCCGACTACCATATCGACATTTCTCTCAAGCACCTTGGCCACCATCTCAGGCGCAGCTTCTGCCGGATATGTGTCATCGCCGTCGGTCATTATATAGCACTCCGCATCTATC
>R03__coassemble_576_pt1 | contig 20147 bp, 16 predicted proteins | sample R03__metabat2_high_PE_045 | metagenome-assembled genome bin R03 | reverse complement strand
ACGCCGGCGGCGTTGATGATCGCCACTGCCTCGAGCCTGCCCGAGTCTGCTGCAGCCTTAAGCTCCGCATCATCGCTTCTGATGGCCCCGTGATTCTTAAGGCTCAATGAATAGCCTTTTTCTGTCTTTTCTATATTTGCGACCTCTGTATTGAGCAGGAATTCCACGCCGTTATCCGCAGCGTTTTCCGCAAAAGCATATGTCATATTAAAGGGACACACGATCCCACCGGTCGGAGCATATAAGGCCTCGACCACGTCATCGGCAATATTGGGCTCCATGGCCAGGATCTCCTCGCGGCCTATGATCCTTACACCCGGGACTCCGTTGTCGATCCCCTTCTGCAATAGTTCTTCGAGTGCAGCCCTGTCCTGGTCCTTAGTCCTTACGACCAGAGACCCGTTTCTCTTAAAGGGTATGTCCAGAAGCTCTGCCAGCTCGTCCATCATGGCGTTGCCTTCGACATTGAGTCTGGCCTTCAATGTCCCCGGCGTCGCATCGAAGCCGGCGTGGATTATGGCGCTGTTGGCCTTGGAGGTCCCGCTGCAGAGGTCCTCCTCCCTCTCTATGACACAGACTTTCAATTTATATTTCGACAATTCTCTTGCTATGGCGCTTCCGACAACACCCGCGCCGATGATCGCTACATCTACCATAGTATCTTTCCTTTCGTTATCCTCTGTTGTTTCAAAAAGAGCAGGTCAAACAAGACGAGTCCTCTCGTCTTCCTTAACCTGCTCTTTCTCTCGGTTCATATTCATTTACAAGCAAAGTGTAACACGACACTTTTTATAATTCAAGCCTTTTTTACAGCCTCCACACATCCTGATTGGTCGATGAGACAGCCGTAGCTCCCGCATCGAGAATGGACATCACGTCCTCCCTGTCGCTTATAAGACCTCCTGCGATTATCGGCCGCTTTGTCATGGTCGCAACCTTCTTCACGATCTTAGGCATGAGACCCGGCAGCAGTTCTATGACATCCGGCTTGGACTGGATGATCTGATCCTTGATGCCGGCGTAGGCCATGGAATCTATCATGAAAAATCTCATCACTGTGGCCAGCCCCAGTTCCCTGGCCCGCTTGATGCTGGCCGCCCTGGTAGATATGATCCCGTCGGCTTTTGTATATTTTTTTATGAAATCCACAGCTACGTCCTTAGAGCTCAGCCCCACCGTCAGATCCACGTGGACAAAGGCCATTTTCCCGCTGTCCTTGATCCCGGCCACTATATCCGATATGCTTATCACGTCTCCGTATAGGACAAATATGATACTGCTGTCCGATCCCAGTGCCTCCTCAAGTCCGTCGTCATCCTTGACAGCCGCGATTATGGGAGATTCGTACAGAGCTTCCTTAAATTCCGCATTCATAAGATCACTTTCCTTATATATCCAGGCTCATCAACCTCTTGCACAGGGCCACCGTCTCCTCGGAGTTCATACTATTGCCGTAGGTGATGCTTCCACCAGATGCCTCCTGATTCAAAAGCCCTGCCTCGGTCAGCCTGCGCTTGAGTTCTCTCGCAGTGCCCTCGCCGCCATCGACCAGGATAGTTTTCTCTCCAACATTCCTGCGGATAGCCTCCTTTAAGAAGGGATAATGGGTGCAGCCTAAGACTATGACATCCGGGGCATTATCACCCCTGTGGTCATAGAGCAATTCATCCAGAAATCTGTTGAGTCGCGGCGAATCTATATCGCCGGCCTCGACGAAATCCATAAGTCCCGGGCATGGGAGTGATTCGATCTCAGCCTGATCCTTATACCTATCAAGCAGAATGTGATATTTTTCCGATCTCACCGTAACCGGAGTGGCCATCACCAGGATCCTTCCTCCCGGAGCCTTCTCGACTGCCGGCTTAACCGCCGGCTCAATGCCGACAAGCGGCAGATCCGGATAAATGATCCTCAGCTCCTTGACTGCTGCAGCAGTTGCTGTGTTGCAGGCTATGGCCACCGCCTTGCAGCCACCATCCAGAAAGCCCTCAACATTGGCTATGGTAAGTGCCTTAATCTCCTCATTGGTCTTGATCCCGTAAGGAGCATTCCTGGTATCTCCGTAATACAGGAAATTCTCATTTGGCATAATGCGGACCATCTCACGCAGCACGCTTATCCCGCCGACGCCCGAGTCGAATACAGCTATCGGATTATTGTTGTTATGATAATCACTCATCCTATTCAAACACCTTCTTGATGCTGTCGTAATGTAAGAAGATTCCCTGATCGGCCAGAGCCTTGATCTCATCATGGGTAGCTATCTTAAAGCCCAAAGTTTCCTCGGCCTGAAGTTTCAGATCACTCTCATCGAAATCCATCTCGAAAAGATATATGTCCACGAAATAATTGTCGCCCTCTCCGGGATTTTCGCGGTGATAGTCGAAAACAAAGCCACCCTTGGCACCCCTCACATCGAGACCTGTCTCCTCAAGCACTTCCCTGCATACGGCTTCATAGGAAGTTTCTCCCGCCTGCACGCCTCCGCCGGAGACCTCCCACCAGCCGGGAGCCCAGGCTTTGGTCATAACTCTCTGAGTGATCAGGAATCTGCCGTCCGGTCTCTTTATCACGCCCAGCACTGACAGGTGGTATTCATCATCCTTCAAGCACCAGTCGTTCCTTAACATGGTCCGTCCGGTAAGCTGTTTGTTTTTGTCATATATATCCCAGTATTCAGCCATAAATGTAAGCCTCTTTCTTTTATTTACGCTTCTCCATGTGCACGAACAGGCCTATGCAGATGCAGGCCGACAGGAGTGAGCCCAGCGGTGCCGCCCAGCCCATAGGATAGAGCGTGTCCGGAAACCATATAGATGTCAGATAGGCTCCCGGGATCCTTATAAGTATAACCGATATCATGTTGTGAATAAATGAGTACATTGATTTTTCGCATCCGGAAAAATATCCGCTGAAGCAAAAATGTACCGCCGCGAAAATGCAGTCAATAACATAAGACCTGAAATACTGGCCACCCATCGTGATAACTGCAGCGTCTGCCGTAAAGAGTCCCACGATCGGTTCTGCCGCAAACTGCACTATTATGGCGACCACCAGGCCGAAACTTACGCTGACAGCCAGCCCGACGAAAAGGGCCTTCCTGCCGCGTTCCGGCTTGCCTGCTCCGATATTCTGGGCAACCATGGCAGACACAGACGAGAGCATCGACGAGTTGACCAGGAAGAGGAAGCTTATAAGCTTCTCCACTATTCCGACTCCCGCAGCGGCGACCACTCCCCTGGAATTAACTATCGCTGTTATGGCCAGAAAGGATATCTGGATGAGGCCCTCCTGCACGGCTATGGGGACTCCCACGCCCAAAAGCTTGCCTGTTATGGTCCTGTCGATTCTCAGATCTTTTGCCTCAAGTTCTATTCCTAGCCGCTTCTTTATAAGGACGAGCACGGACACGATCACACTGATCGCCTGGGCGGCTATCGTAGCCACCGCTGCTCCTGCCGCCTGCATATGGCAGGGCCCTATCAGCAAAAAATCCAGGGCGACATTGATCACTCCCGCAAAAGCGACGATATACATGGGTGTCCTGGTATCACCCAGTCCTCTGAAGATGCTGCTTATCACATTGTAGGCAACAATAAATGGAACTCCGTAGAAGCATATCAGGGCATAATCCCTTGTCAGTGCATAGGCCTCCTCCGGCGTGGATAAAAGTCCTAATATCGGGTCCACCCCGAGAATAAGTACCAGCATAAGGGCCAGGGCAAATATCAGAAAGACCGAGATGGTATTTCCTATTATAGCGGAGCATCTCTTCCCGTTATTTTCCCCGACCGCGTTGGCTATATTTACCACGCTTCCCATTGCCAGCCCCACTATGACTACCGTCAGCATGTGGGTGATCTGGCTTCCTATCGACACGGCTGTCGTCGCCTCCGCCCCGCAGAATATGCCTATCACGAAGAGGTCGGCCAGGCCGTAAAAGGTCTGCAGGAAGCTTGATATCAGATATGGAATTGCGAACATAATAAGACCTCTGGCAATACTGCCGGAGGTCAGATTAGATTTATTCATCATTATAAGTATTTCTTAAGCTCTGCAATGATCTCGTCGTACTCTGCATCGGTCAGGTATTTCTCACCGGGATTCATGGCGAACACGCCGCCCCACTCATATTCGTCTGTGTATTTCGGAACCAGATGAAAATGGAGGTGATGTCCGGTATCGCCGTATGCACCGTAGTTGACCTTTGCCGGATTGAAAGCCTTGTGGATGGCTTCCGATACGTGGTTGATCTCCTCGATGTAAGCAGCTCTCTCCTCAGCGGTGAGCTCCGTTATCTCGGAAACATGCTTCTTGTGTGCCACGATGACACGTCCCTTATGGCTCTGCTCCTTGAACAGATATACCTTGGACTGGTCGAGCTCACAGATCTTGATTCCGAAAGCTGCTACAAGCTCGCCTTCCATACAGTATGCGCAATTGTTGTCCATTATATTAAGTCCTTTCTGACTACTTGGTCTCTGTCTTCTTGGCTGCTGCTTTCTTAGCAGGAGCCTTCTTGGCCGGTGCCTTCTTCTCTTCCTTTGCCTCAGCCTTAGGTGCTTCTGCCTTGGCAGGCTCGGCCTTAGCCTCTGCAGGCTTAGCTTCCTCTGCCTTAGGAGCCTCTGCTGCCTTCTTGGCTGCTCTCTTTGCGGAGATCTTAGCCCTGGTCTCTCTTCTTGACTTGCCCTCTCTCGGCATCCAGGTATCTATAGCCTCGTCCTCAGAGCCTGCGAAGAAGAGCTTCCTGAGTTCAGCGCCTCTTGCCACACTACCCTCGACTTTGAGCTGGCCGTTGATGAATATCTTGTCGGCATTTACGGTTCCATTTGCCATGCCGAGCAGATTGTCATAGCTTGCTGCGACTGTGGCGTCTGCATTGTCATAGTTGTAAGGTGCTATATTAATGCCTGTCTTGGTAAGTTCGACATAGAACACACCTGCTCCACGGCCTGTGATCTGCATCTCGACAGCCAGATGATAATCATCATCCATGTTGTCCCTGTGGATCTCCATATTGCGATCATAGAGCTTCTCATAAGCTGTCTTGAGCTCGGCAAATGCTACATCGAAATCGAGTGGCTCGCCGTCTCCGCTCTCGCAGATCTCGCCGTACATACGATTGTAGAGGCCTGCGCTCTTGTCCCAGGAGAAGTCCTTGGTCATACAGCGCTTTCTCAGAGTCTCCCATACCTCAGGCTCGCCGTAGTACTCGCGAACAGCCTGGAGAATAGCCATATAGAGGCTCTTGCTGTTGTAATTCGGGAATGAGAAGCCATCGCCTATTCCATCGAAATTGCTGTAAGGTCTTACAGAGTCCTTGAGTCCGCCCGTCTCGTGAACGATCGGAACAGTACCCATTCTCATGGCCATCATCTGAGACAGACCACATGGCTCGAACTTGGACGGCATCAGGTACATGTCTGCTCCGGCAAATATCTCGCTGGCCATAGCCTCGGTGTAATCGCTTGAAAATCCCAGCTGTCCCGGCCACTGCTGCTGAGCCCAGTTGAAGTAGTCGATGTACTTCTGCTCGCCCTGGCCGAATACTATGAGCTGAACGCCCATGTCCATGATGCCCGGGAGGATCTCCTTGATAAGCTCGATACCCTTCTGCTCATTAAGTCTTGCAACCTGGCAGAGAAGTGGCCAGTTGGCTCGCTTCTTAAGTCCGAACTTCTCCTGGATGCTGGCCTTGCACTTTGCCTTGCCGAACATGTCATCAACGCCGAAGTTATAAGGAAGTCTCTTATCCTTGGACGGATCATAGTGATCCATATCGATACCATTTAAGATACCATAGGTCTTGTACTCAACCATATCGGCAATGCCCTCGAGTCCCATACCGAACTGAGGATAGTGAAGCTCCTTGGCGTATGTCGGAGAAACGGTAGATACCGCATCAGCCATGAGCATAGCGCCCTTCATGAGATTGATGTCATGTCTTCCGTCATACTCATATCCCAGGCCTCCGTCGTACCAGCCGCTCGGAAGTCCGAAGGTATCCCAGAGCTCCTTGGCTCCGAACTGTCCCTGATATGCTATATTGTGGATGGTGTAGACCGTGCGGATATGTCTTAAATCCTCACGCCATCCCTGATCATTCTTCAGATATATGATAACGGGAGCCGTCTCCCAGTCATTACAATGGATGATATCCGGCATGAAATCAAGGCGTGTCAGACTCTCGATAACGGCACGCGAGAAATATGCGAAACGATATCCGTCATCGTCGTAGCCGTAGAGCTTAGGCCTGTCGAAGAGCATATCGTTCTCAACGAACCACATGGTCACACCGTTGTTCTCGCCGCGAAGCAGTCCTACATACTGCTCAGATGCGCCGACCTTGACCGTGAACTGGAACTCTCTCTTCAGTCCGTCCATATACTTATCCTTGACACACTTGTAAAGCGGTGTGATGCAGGCGATCTCGTCACCGGTCTTCTGGAGTGCCGGCGGCAGAGAAAAAGCTACGTCAGCAAGTCCACCCGACTTACTGAACGGTGCACATTCACTGGTTGCAAATAATATTTTCATATTCCCTCTCCTTTAACTGCGTCTTTTCACGCGATAACCCAATATATTATTTTTATTATATTCCAAATTCGGTCAAATACAATTAGATTTTCACAATATGAAGATAATTTGGCGCAAAAAGTTTATCTAATATATACAAAAGCCACCTCGCCTGCCTTACCGCGCAAATAAAAAACCACCGGTAGGGAGTCCGGTGGTTTTTCATCATTCATTACAATAACATTTTCGCTAAGCGTAAATTTATTGTGTTTAGGGAGAAACAACAATTAGGGGTTAACCTAAGTATGTGTGAAGCTAGCTGTTAGGGATTACTAACTTCGAGTATTAATATACACCATTGTTTTGTTAGTGTCAACTAACTTTTTGAAAATTTTTTATTTTACTGATATTATATCGTATTTTCTCTATTTCTATCAGTATCAGCCTTGCGCCGAGCCTTGTCACAAAAAGGCAGGACTTGCTATGCGAAAAGGCAGCCCTATCACACAAAAAAAGCAGAAGTCCTCTGCCAATAATTCGCTCAGACTTCTGCTCTGTTTTACAACACTTTGTTTTGTAACGCTTTGTTTTGTAATGTCCTGTTACAATCCCTATTATGCCCCGAAGACCTTGATGTAATCTGCCTGGAACTTGGCGATGCCTGCGTCTGTAAGAGGATGCTTGGTCATTGTCTCGATTACGCTGTAAGGAATTGTTGCGATATCAGCGCCTGCAAGTGCACAGTCGGTAACATGGATCGGGTTACGAACCGAAGCGGCGATGATCTCGGTCTCATATCCGTAGATATCGAAGATCTCTGCGATGTCGCGGATCAGATCGATGCCGGGCTGTGAGATATCATCCAGACGGCCAAGGAAAGGTGATACGTATGTAGCGCCTGCATTAGCAGCCAGGATAGCCTGGTTAGCTGAGAAGATAAGGGTAACATTGGTCTTGATTCCCTCTGCCGAAAGGACCTTGACAGCCTTGAGTCCCTCAACTGTCATAGGGATCTTAACGATCATATTAGGATGAAGAGCTGCGATCTCGCGGCCTTCCTTTATCATACCCTCTGCGTCTGTTGTTGTAGCCTTAACCTCGCCTGAGATAGGTCCGTCAACGATAGAAGCGATCTCCTTTAATATCTCCTCCTGAGGACGTCCGCCCTCTTTTGCGATAAGTGATGGGTTTGTGGTAACACCACAGATAACGCCCATGTCATTGGCCTTCTTGATCTCTTCGATCTTACCTGTGTCAATAAAAATTTTCATGACTGATACTCCTTTTATAATTTAAATTCTTGTCTGGGTTTAAATAAAATGGTCTTCGGCCATGGACGAGGGGTGGCTAACACTTGGCGAAGCTTTGCCGAGCCTAGTGGTGCCCATGCACAGCTGTTCCATGGCCGTTTAATAATATTTTACTTAAACGGATTCTCTGTCGGATACGGTACGCTCTCCGGCTGGTTATAGTTGATGTCCTCCATCGGAACTCCCAGATACTTGAATACCTCGAAGAGTGCCTTTCCGTGATGTCCGAATGCAACTGCTCCGTGATGCGGATAGTTCTTCTGGATCAGCACGTGGCGATAGAAGCGTCCCATCTCCTTGATTGCGAAGATTCCGATACCGCCGAATGACTGAGTTGCAACAGGAAGAACCTCTCCCTCAGCAACGTATGCGCGGATCTTGCAGTCAGCTGTTGACTGAAGTCTGAAGAAGGTGATATCTCCGGGAGCGATGTCGCCCTCGAGTGTTCCGTTTGTAACCTCGATCGGAAGTGAACGGGCCATGATCTTCTGATACTTCATCTCGCATGCTGCAAGCTTGCTTGAGCAGGTATTTCCGCAATGGAAGCCCATAAATGTATCGGTGTGCTTGTATGGGAACTTGCCCTCGATAAACTCCTTGTACTGATCCTTTGGTACGGAGTTGTTGATATCGAGAAGTGTTACGGCGTCGTCAGATACGCAGGTTCCGATGAACTCTGAGAGTGCTCCGTATACGTCAACCTCGCACGATACGGGAATTCCTCTTCCGGTCAGGCGGCTGTTGACATAGCAGGGAACGAAACCGAACATTGTCTGGAATGCAGGCCAGCACTTGCCGGCGATACATACATACTCGCTTGCTCCCTTGTGAGCCTCGACCCAGTCGAGAAGGGTGATCTCATACTGAGCCAGCTTGTTGAGAACCTCAGGCTTCTTGTTGCCTGCGCCCAGCTCTGCAGCCATGTCTGCTGCAACCTCTGCTATACGGGCATCTCCCTCATGATGCAGGAATGACTCATAGAGATCCAGCTCTGAATTCTCCTCGACCTCAACGCCCAGGTTGTAAAGCTGCTTGATAGGAGCATTACATGCAAGGAAGTTGTTCGGTCTCGGTCCGAAGGTGATGAGCTTAAGCTTTGAAAGGCCTACGATAGCGCGTGCGATTGGAAGAAACTCGTGGATCATGTCTGCGCAGTCCTCAGCATCGCCTACAGGATACTCGGGGATGTAAGCTCCGACATTTCTGAGTGCCAGGTTGTAGCTTGCGTTCAGCATACCGCAGTAAGCATCTCCACGGCCGTCCATGAGGTCATTGTAGCTCTCCTCAGCTGCAGCGATGAACATCTTGGGTCCGTCAAAGTTCTGAGCCAGCATTGTCTCTGAGATCTCAGGCCCGAAGTTTCCGAGGTATACGCACATAGCATTGCAGCCTGCTGCCTTGATGTCTGCAAGAGCTGCCATAGCGTCTGTCTCGCTCTCGATGATGGTGATCGGGCACTCGTAAATATCAGCTGCGTCATACTTAGCTGCATAAGCCTTTACAAGAGCTGCCCTTCTGTTGATCGTAAGGCTTGCCGGGAAACAGTCACGGCTGACACCAACGATACCTAATTTGATCTTTGGAACATTAATCATTTTAAAAATCCTCCCTAAATATTGTTTGCTTATTTAAACCCGGCGATGCCGGAAAATTGCACATATTTTATCGCTTATAGTGACCCCAAAGCCTCGGGCTCTTTTCCGGGGTGGCTTTGTAGTTATGCGATCATTACTCGAAATCTACACCGATCTCAAGGTTAGCTCCCTGGAGCCCGACAAAGGCATCCGGGCTCTGTCCGCCGTCCTTGTGAACGATGAGCCACTTGTTTCTCGCCATGAGGAGTCTGTCCTCATCGCTGTCATCCTTGGAATGGCCTTCCTCGAGCGCCCAGTTGGTCTTCTTGGGAAGCACTACGCAGGCCCTGAAGCCTTCTTCCTCGCTCACATGGCAGGGAGCGTAGTGAAGTGATGTTGCGTAAAATTCAACAGCCGTACCTTTCTTGGCCAGAAAAGCCTCGACATTGGATGTGTCATAGGAGAAATCGTCCTCGATATCCTGCTGAAAGCCCAGCATGAAGATGCAGTCTGTTGCGCAGATGTTGACCTCTGAATTCCTGTGATACTCGAGTCCGTTGAGCTTTAAGTTATGTCCGTTGCAGTATCCCACCTGCATCTCCATCTCGCCGCCGAATACACGATTGATGTCGGCATAAACCGGAAGTGACTCAAGCTCTGCATCAGATGCTACATACACGGTGCCGTCCTTTGGGCAGGGCTTGGACTGCATAGCCTCAACGATGCTTGAAAAATCGATGTTGGTAACTACTTTTCCGTACTTCTTGAATTCCGGATCTGTTACACTTAGAATTTTTTTCATGTAAGAACCTCCCTAAAATACCTTACCGCATCGCGGAACCCTCGGGGCATATCTCCTCAAGTGCAGAAGATGCACATTTCGGAGACATACACCCTCGTCCACGATGCGTTTAACTACTTTTCTTTTTACTGAATACTTCGGTATACATCCTTAAGTGCCGGATATATTGTTCTGAATTGCTGGTAGCGCTCCTCGTACTTGGCGGCGAGTTCGGGATCCGGCGATACGGTATCGACCACCTTCACGATCGCTGCTGCAGCCTCCTCAACCGATGCGTACTCGCCGCAGGCTACTGCTGCAAGCATTGCACCGCCCATCGACGGACCTTCCTCGGTCTCCAGCACATCTACATCTATGTTGAAGATATTGGCGATCATCTTCTTCCAGAGCGGGCTCTTGGCTCCGCCGCCGCAGATCTTGGTCCTCTCTATCTTGATGCCCAGGCTCTTGGCTACCTCAAAGCTGTCGCGAAGGGCAAAAGCCACTCCCTCGAGTACCGCCTGAACCATATCGGCGCGGCTGGTGTCCATGGTCATGCCTATAAAGGTCGCCCTCGCATAGGGATCGTTGAGCGGCGAGCGCTCTCCCATCAGATATGGAAGGAAATATACGTGATTTTCGCCCAGCCTGGTAATGTCCTTCTGCTCTGCAGCAAAATCCTTTGTATTTAAGATTTCCTCATTCCACCACTTGTTGCAGGATGCTGCCGAAAGCATGCAGCCCATCAGATGGTATTTGCCATTGGCATCGTCGAAGGAATGAAGGGCATTGTTCTCATCCACGCCGAATTTGTCGGATGAAATGAAGATGGTTCCCGAGGTTCCGAGGGATATGTTGCAGTGTCCGTCTCCGACGGTTCCCGTGGCAACCGCTGCGGCCGCATTATCGCCTGCTCCTGCTGCAACCTTGACTGCAGCCGGTACGCCCAACTCAGCGGCAATCTCCGGCTTTAATGTACCTATGCACTCATAACTTTCGAAAAGTCGGGGCAACATATCCTCGGTGATGCCGCAGATGTCGCACATCTCCTTAGACCACTTACGATTCTTGACATCGAGGAGGAGCATTCCCGAAGCGTCAGATACATCGGTCGAGTTGACGCCTGTCAGCTTGTATGCCAGATAATCCTTCGGAAGCATTATCTTTTTGATCCTTGCAAAATTCTCAGGCTCCTTGTTCTTAACCCACAGGATCTTAGGCGCCGTAAAGCCTGTGAAGGAAATATTTGCCGTGTACTCAGACAGCTTATCCTTGCCGATCACGTTGTTGAGATAATCGCATTCCTCGGTGGTACGGCCGTCATTCCAGAGAAGAGCCGGACGAATGACCTCGTCGTTCTCGTCGAGTATGACCAGTCCGTGCATCTGACCGCCGAAGCTTATGCCGGCAAGCTGACTCTTGTCGAAGCCCTCGAGCAGTTCCTTAAGTCCTGCCATGGACTGGGTCCACCAGTCCTCAGGCTTCTGCTCAGACCAGCCCGGATGTGGAAAATAGAGTGGATATTCCTTAGTTACGATATTGCAGATCTTGCCGCTTCCCTCCATGAGGAGCAGTTTGACAGAAGATGTTCCCAGATCGATTCCCGCGTAATACATGTAATTCCCCCTTTGCATTGACCGATAGATATTTTCATTGTAGCACTTTGGTGATCCCGGTGCTTTTATATTTGAAAAAAATGAATCCGTGCGTGCTCCGTGCTCGAGCACGCTCCCCTTGATATTTATATTACACTTATTTCTCGGCTTCTGCAATACGGAAAACAAATTATTTTATATCAGCGTCAGGATCCCGGGCAACTAACACCCTTTTGCCTGAGTTCAACGTGATTCGAGGATTTTTCAGTATAATATGTCTACGGTGCGGTATATATATGATTTTTGCAGAATTATATCCGCTTTTATCTTTCTGATTTTCCGGGCTCCGATCCATTTACGGCATATGCAAATTTTCATCTGCCCCATACCGCAACTAAAATCATATGCTCCTCTATAGCCATATGATTCTTGCGTATATACCGCAGCAAGTACTCATATGCCCGACAAACAGGATAATCCGAGCCGATTATTTCCCATATACCGCAGCAAGCACTTATAAGTCCGGCAAACAGGATAATCCGATCTGATTATTTCCCATATACCGCAGAAAAAGACCGGGTGATCTCTCACCCGGCCTTGGCCCACAATACATGTTACCCCTGCTCCTACACTCGCTCGTCAACAATCACATACTCGTTGCCGCGAATCTGGATTCTGCGTCCCTCGAGAAGCCTGATCTTCTGAATCTCAGTGATCTTACCCTCAAGTTCGTGCCAGAATGACGATTCAGATCGTAAAACACCATTTACATAATGCTTCATAATCCTGTTCCTCCTTAGGGGTTAACCCAAGAAGTTATTATAAGCATCCGTCCGCTGCTCGTCAATATTTTAACAATACAGCTGAAGCATTTTAGTTATTTTGCCCAACCCTTTTACATATTTTGTTGAGTCACTTTGATTACTCAGTCAAGTTCAATATTCTTCCAGGAAATTGTGCCTTATTCCATCCTTCTTGTACTCTATTACCGTATCCAGATTGACATTTTCGACGCTCTTAAAGATGTTGCTCTCGACATAAGGATTGGTCTTCCTGAGCTCGGCTATGAGTTTCTTGGTCTCAAGGCGCTTGGATTCCGAGCTCCCATCGTCGTATACCGTGCTGCAGGTCTCGGTGAAATGGCAGGCGCACTGCAGAAAATGCAGATCATTGTAGTCTCTCCACCTGCAGACATCCTCCTCCCGGATCAGATACATGGGGCGTATGAGTTCCATCCCCTCAAAATTGGTGCTGTGGAGCTTGGGCATCATGGTCTGGATCTGGCCGCCGTGCAGCATACCCATCAGGATGGTCTCGATCACATCATCGTAGTGATGGCCCAGGGCTATCTTGTTGCAGCCTAACTCCCTGGCCTTGCTGTAGAGGTGGCCCCTTCTCATCCTGGCACAGAGATAACAGGGATTTTTGTCGATAGTATCCACTGCGTCAAATATATCACTCTCGTATATGGTGATGGGAATCCCCAGCTTTTGGGCATTACTCTCGATCAGCCTGCGGTTCTCCTCGGCATAACCGGGGTCCATGACCAGGTAGGTCAGGTCGAAATCCACCTGTCTGTGTTTCTTGATCTCCTGAAAGAGCTTGGCCATCAGCATGGAATCCTTGCCTCCCGAGATGCAGACTGCTATGCGGTCCCCGTTCTCGATCAGCTTATAGGTCTTGCAGGCCCTGGCAAATGGCGAAAAGAGCTGTTTATGAAATTTTTTCCTGATGCTCAGCTCCGCTTTCTCCTGAGCCGTAAGTTCTGTATCTTCCATACCCTCTGCCTGCAATCATATAATCAGCAGTTATGCGATCTGCAGTTATATGATCTGTATTACTCCTCTTCCCGGTCAATCCTGGGCGCAAGCGTATCTTCCAAAATCTTCATCAGCGTCGGCAGGTCTATAGGCTTGGCCACGTGGCCGTTCATGCCGGCATCAAAAGCGAGCTGCTTGTCCTCCTCGAAGGCATTTGCAGTCATAGCGATGATAGGAAGCTGTGCCAGCTCGGGGTTTTCAAGCTTTCTGATCCGTCTGGTGGCCTCGTAGCCATCCATTACAGGCATCTGGATATCCATAAGTATCAGATCGTACTGACCCGGTGTGGACTCCGCCACCTTCTCCACCGCTATGCTTCCGTCCTCGGCTGTGTCGACCTCAAAGCCGACTTCCTCCAATACCTCTACCGCTATCTCACGGTTCAGTTCATTGTCCTCAACCAGGAGCAGTCTTGCTCCGGTGAAGTCGTGGCTCTCCTCCTCGACCACCGGCTCTTCGCCTATGGCATATGGCTGTGTCAGCACCGACCTGAGCTCCGACATAAAGATGGGCTTGGATACGAAGTGGGTAACACCTGCTTCCCTCGCCTCGGCCTCTATATCGCCCCAGTCGTATGATGTCAGGACTATGATCGGCTTCTGTTCGCCGATTATCCGCCTTATTCGCCTTACCGTCTCGACGCCGTTCATGTCAGGCATGAGCCAGTCTACTATGTATACCGCGAAGGGATCATTCCTGTCACAGGCGTACTGTGTGCGCACGACAGCCTCCCGGCCGCTCGATGTCCACTCGGGACGCATGCCTATCTCCGTCAGCATCTTGCATACGGATATGCAGCAGTCCATATCGTCGTCAGCCACAAGAGCCGAGGCTCCCTCCAGCTCGGGAATAGGCCCGTAGACGGTCTGGTTTCCGCTCTTCTTGAAGGTGAAATCCACGATAAACTCGCTTCCTACGCCCTCCTCGCTGTTGACTTTTATGGTTCCGTCCATCATGTCCACGATATTTTTGGTGATGGCCATGCCCAGGCCGGATCCCTGGATACCGCTGACCGTAGCAGTCTGCGCTCTGGTAAAAGGCTCAAAGATATGCTCCAGGAACTCCTGACTCATTCCGATACCGGTATCCTTTATGATAAATGTAAACGCCGCATAGCCCTCAGGCGCGCCGGCATTCTGTATGATCTTCACGGTTATGTGGCCGCCGGGGCCGGTGAACTTGATGGCATTTGACACGATGTTCAAAAGCACCTGATTGAGCCTCAGCTTGTCACAGATGATATCCTCGGTCTCGACGTCCATGGTGTCAATGAAGAAATCAAGCTGGTTGGCCTTGATGTCTGACTGCACGATAGTCCTTAAGTCATGCAGTATGTCAGGCAGATGCACATCCTTCTCCACGATCTTGACCTTGCCGCTCTCGATACGGCTCATGTCAAGCACGTCATTGATAAGTGAAAGCAGATGATTCGATGACACCTGTATCTTGCCCAGGTATTGCTTCACGAGTTCCTTGTTGTCGATGTGGGTCGCAGCAAGCGAAGTGAAGCCTATGATGGCATTCATAGGTGTACGGATGTCATGGGACATGCTGTTGAGGAAGGTTGTCTTGGCCCTGTTGGCGTGCTGTGCAGCATTGAGGGCATCCTCCAGGATCTTACGGTTTTCCTCCTGCTCTTTGATGAGGGCATCTATATTTCTGAAGCCCGCAACCAGGCGGAGCTGCTCTCCCTCCCCGGATATGCGGACGATATGAGCATTGTAATAATGGACCTCTTCATCGACCAGGACGCGGTAGCTGTAGTCTGTATTCACCTCAGTGGCAAATGCTTCCTTAAGCTCCTCCACGGACATATGGTTCAGAAAGCCTTCCTTGTCCTCGGGATGCACGCGGTCTCTGGTGTAATTGCCCACTATGGCAAGGTAAGGGAAGCCCTTGGTGGTCTTATCGATATCGGCTGTTACGTATCCGTCCAGCTTGATGACCTCGGCATAATTTTTCTCAGGCAATATGGTAAATACATTTGAGAAATCCTCTGCCAGAGCGTTTATGATATTCCTCTGGGAATCGAGAGCCATATGTGCCTTATTGTCGCTCAATCTGTTCTGATACAGATAAACCATATCGATGATCAGCAGGGCGAGCAGGGCAATGACCAGCAGTATAGTGATGGTCCAGTCGGTCTCATCAACAATAAGCTCCGACTCCGGGATCATCGACACGAGTATCCACTCGCTGTTGTTATCCAGATGGGAATAGGCCCAGAAGCAGGTCTCTCCCTCGGCGTTATTTGCCTCAAAGCTTCCGCTTTCGTTGGCGTTCATCTCAGCCTTCAGCGACTCTTTTCCGATCGTGCCCTTGTTGTATACATATACGTAATCATAGAAGTCCTCATTCTTCATAGTGGCGGGCTTTATGACATAGTCGCCGACGCTGTCTATAAGGGCTACGTTCACTGCCTCGCCGTACTCCGTCGGGAAGGTCCAACGGCTATCCAGCTGGTTCACCGGAACCACATACATAAGGATGGCGCTCTTTTTAACACCGTTCTCGTCCAGAAGCTTTATGTCTGAGCAGAAGGCCACCACGGAAGCTCCCGTCTGAGGATCGTTGTATCTGCGGCTCACGTGAATGTCGCCCTCGGTAAAAACATTGCCAAGCACGCTCATGAGGGAGCTGGTCGAGTAGTCAACCGTATAATTCTCAGGGTCGGATGCCTTGCCATCTGTCGCCATGCCTGTCCTGGTGTCATACCATATCAGCTGCACGGACGTAGTATCGTCCTTTGTCGTCTGCTGCAGCATCGCCACGGCCTCTTCCATGGTCAGGTCGGTGCCGTTCACCAGATTGGCAAACCTGTCGGCGACCGTCTGCGAGTCCTTAAGGTAGTTGCTTGCAATCTCCTTGAGAATGGCCGTAGTATCAGCGAATTTGACCTTGCTTCGGTCCACTGAATTGCTCTGGGCACCATTTGCATAGAAAACAACGCCTATCGCAACCGCTAAGATAATTATGCAATTTACCAAAACGATCCATAACCGCTTCATCGTATCCTCCGGTTAATAATCTATCTTAATATCACGCCTTCGTCGGCCATTTTCCGGAATTCCTCCGGTGGAACCGGCTTCGAGTAATAATAGCCCTGAATGGCATCACAGCCCAGCTTCTTAAGTATCTCAACCTGCTCAGCGGTCTCGACGCCCTCAACCACCGACTTCATGCCCAGCTCTCGTATGGCAGCCAGCATATGCTTGACTATCATCTCGCCGCGGGGTGTTTCGATATTGTCTGTCAGGCTCTTGTCCAGCTTGGTCACATCAAAAGGCAGGACTCCCAGGCTGGTAAGGGATGAATATCCCGAGCCGAAGTCGTCCATATGGAGCATAAAGCCTGCTTCCTTCATCTCTCTCATGCGATTGGCTATCTGCTCGTTTAGGAAGGCTGCGCTCTCCGTTATCTCTATGGGCACGAGCTCCTGGGGCACATGGTATTCCTTTACGATCTGCTTATAGTTCTCGACCGTGTTGGCGGCTAGGAGCGAGATGCGCGACAGGTTTATGGACACAGGAACAGCTCCCTTTCCGTCATCCAGGCGTGCCCGCTGCATTCTGCAGACCTCGCGGAACATATACTCATCCAGTCTTGCGACCAGACCGTCCTTTTCAAATAGCGGAATAAACAGATAGGGCTCGTTGAAGGCTCCGTCGGATCTTTTCCATCTCACCAGTGCCTCCGCCCCGACTATCCGGCCGGTCTTTGGATCGACCTTGGCCTGGAAATAAGGGATAAACTCCCTATCCTCAATAGCCTTGCCGAAGTCGGCCTCCATCTTCTTCTCCCGCTGCATCCTCTGCTCGAGCGGTCCGTCGTATACGCCCACATGCTGATTGTAGGAATGCTTTACGGTATCAAGCGCCGTTATGGCCCTGTCACAGATGCGTGAGACCTCAAGCTCGTGGTCTATGTCTCTGTATACACCCAGCTTGATCCTGATATTTTCTACGCCTGCGATTGTCTGATTGTCCTTGAGCAGGTCCTCCAGTATGTCCTCCGCCGGGACAGTGTCCGCCGCAAACATACCCACGAACTTGTCCGCGCCGTAGTGGCCTACCAGTCCGTCCGTGGAACGCATATCGCCCTTCAGCTTGCCGGCGATGCCGCGGATTATCTCATCACCTGTAGCATCACCATAAACACTGTTTATCAGCTTGAACTCCCTGATGTCCACGACAAATACGCTGTATTTCCTGTCCGGATTGTCAGCCAGCTCCCTGGCCGCATAGTGATAGAAGGCCTGTCTGGTGTAGAGCCCCGTCAGGTCATCATACTCGATCGACATGATGTCCGCCGCAGTCTCCCTCATGTGTACCATGTTTCGGATCCTTCGCAGCATGACAGTCGGATTGTAGGGTTTCTCCAAAAACTCCAGCGCGCCAAGCTGTATGCAGCGTTCCTCGGTGTCAGCGCCCTCATCAGCTGTCATGACGATGATCGGAACCGATGACAGCAGGCCGTCCCTGCCCACCTTCTCCAGAAATTCGAAGCCATCCATAACCGGCATATGCAGATCCAGAAGGATGACTGCCAGCTCCCGATAATGTTCCTCGAGAAGCTCGAGTCCCACTGCTCCGTTTTCCGCCTCAAGCACATCATATTCTTCGCAGAGGATATCAGACAGGATCTCTCTATTCATTTCATTGTCTTCGATAACGAGGACTTTTCTCATGCCTGTACCCCCCCCTATTATTTCTCTTCAACCAATTCTTTTATAGCGGCGATAACCTGGTCATAGCAGGCTGCCACCTCGGGATAGAGAAGCTTTGCGTGCTCTACATCCCTCTGGCCTTCCCTGAGATCCTCGGTGATTGCCGACGATATGTCTTTAAGCCTCAAGAGGGCCAGATTGGCTGCCACGCCCTTTAAGGTGTGGGCCCCTATGAAGGCCGCATCTATATCAAGTCTCTCCATGCCGTCCTTCAATTTGGCAAATGAGTCATCCCTTAAGAACATACCCAGATACTTGACGATCCTGTCCTCCTTGCGCAGCTGCCTCATTGCCTCCTCGTAGCCGCCGCCAATCTTTTCGTAAAATTCTTCTACTGTCATTTTGATACCTCTTTTTTCTCTATATAGCTGTGTCTGTCCTGAAAATCTCAAGCAATTTCTTCATGTTCAATGGTTTTAGCGCAAATCCGTTGATCCCGGCTGATGCTGCCTTCTCTCTGGCCTCTGCGGAATCACCGGCAGTCATAGCAACTATGACTGTATCCCTGCGATCGTCGGCGAGTTCTCTTATCGTCCGCGTCGCCTCAAAGCCATCCATACCCGGCATATTGAGATCCATGAGCACCAGGTCGTAATAGCCTGCCGGCATGGCCTTAAGCCTGCTTACAGCCTCCATACCATCGCAGGCCTCCTCGGCTTCTATGCCGCTGTCCGCAAGGAGCTCGACCACTATGTCCCTGTTGATGGCGTTATCATCGACGACCAGGATCCTCTTCATCCCTATCGGATCAGCTGCCACCGGATGGCTCAGCGCATCCTGCTTTTCCACCTGATCACCGCCGGGGCCTTCCATTATATCCATCAGCTGCCCCGTGGCTATCCTCATCCTGTCGATACAGCTTCTCACCTTATCGGGTTCACCGCTGTGCCTGTCCAGGATATCTATACCGCCCGAGATCGTCTCCATAGCGGTCCTGAAGGAAAACTCGGAAGACTTATAATAATCGCTTTTCAACCGCTCGAGCTCCAGCTCCTTCTCCAATATGGCGATGCGGTTCTCAGTCCGCTTGTCCAGGCCTGCCGCAGGAGTCTTGTCCTGACCCGGGAATATAAAATTGCACTCAAGCTTCACCCCCAGAGCCTCCAGGATCCTCTCGAAATCCTCGAAGGACAGGGTGTCCTTATTCAGTTTTTTAGACAGGTTGGCCGGTGACTGGTCAGTCCGTCTGGCAATCTCAGACAGGCTTACATTCATCTCCCCGGCAAGCCTTCTGACCTCTTCGGACAGGTGCATACTCCTCACCTCATATCATATTAACCATCTAGTTAATATAAACCTTTTGGTTAATTGCTGTCAATAGCATTCTCCATGGCTTCTCGTATCTGTCTCATAGCTGCGTATCCACCATCCGGCAGTTCATAATTGCTGCTTATGTAGATCAGAGTCCCATCGGCGCCCTCGATGGTGACCTCGGAATACTCGCCATCAAGAGCATCTATCTCACCTGCCTTCAGGTCCGTCCAGGACATCATGTCATTATCTCTGATAATGCCCTCGAGTTCACTGCAGAGGGCATAGCTGTCGACATCGTAGCTTTTATCCTCGGTGGAATATCCATTTCCCATGCAGTCACTGACCTTCACCTTGGATCCGTCAAATGTTATCTCATAGGTGGCCCCGAATTCTCCGCCGCCCTTCCAGTAAGTCACGCTTTCAAAGGCTGCGTTATTTGCCATGTCCGGCCCGTCCTGTATTGAATTTTCGATATGCCTTTTTACCAGCGTGCAGATAATTACCGCCGCCAATATTACCAGTACTGCGATAACCGGTATGATCCATGTCTTCATATGCTTCTTCTCCATCC
>R03__coassemble_568_pt1 | contig 20457 bp, 16 predicted proteins | sample R03__metabat2_high_PE_045 | metagenome-assembled genome bin R03 | reverse complement strand
AGACAGGACAACCTGTATTTTATCGGAGAGGTAGTTGATGTTGACGGTATCTTCGGGGGATACAACCTTCAGTGGGCTTATTCATCTGCAAGATGCTGTGCTGATTCTATCCTTAGCAGGAATTAATATGACAAGGCTGGTTATCAATCAACTGAAAATTCCATATGATAAAAGCAATACAGATAACATCGCAAAAAAGCTATCCGCTGAAACTGGACTTGATATATGCTCGATTTCGAACATAAAGATCCTCAAGCAGTCAATAGATGCCAGAAAAAAGCCTGATATTTATTATGTATACCGGATAAGCTTTAAAAAAGCGCTTTCAAAAGTTCTGCGCAATAAAAACATTGCCTTTTATGAACCGGTAACCTATGCCTTGCCGAAAACGTCAGCAAGGGATGTCCGCCCGATCATAATCGGAATGGGGCCTGCTGGACTTTTTTCAGCGTATATATTATGCCTTGCAGGTTATAAACCGATCATATTCGAGCGTGGAAAATGTGTCGAGGAGAGGACAGCTGATATTGCTGAGTTTTGGGAAAGCGGCTGTCTTAATCCCGAGTCAAATGTACAATTCGGCGAGGGCGGTGCCGGTGCATTTTCGGATGGCAAGCTCAATACCCTGGTCAATGACAAATGCGGAAGAAGCGGCTTCGTGCTCGAGACTTTTGTAAAATTTGGCGCACCTGAAAATATTCTATACGATGCTAAGCCCCATATCGGAACGGATATATTAATAACCGTCATATCCAATATGCGAAAGTCCCTCATAGAGATGGGAGCAGAGATTTATTTTGAATCAAGGCTTGATAATATAGATATATATCAAGGCGACAACGCTTCCGTAATTTCTGCTATCGAGATAAAGGATCCTGATAAAAGTCGTCTATATGACGTCAGCAAAAGCCCGGTAATACTTGCAATCGGTCACAGTGCCAGAGATACCTTCTATATGCTTAGAGACAAGAAGGTACCCATGGTTGCCAAGGAGTTTGCTGTCGGTTTCAGGGTTGAGCACCCGCAGGATTTTATAAATACTGCTTTGTACGGCACCAATGACCTGGGTCCGGCGCCATATAAACTTACAGCCAGGTCGTCAGAAGGAAGAGGTGTCTACTCCTTTTGTATGTGTCCCGGTGGGTATGTAGTTAATTCCTCGTCGGAAGGAAACAGGTTGGTCGTCAATGGAATGAGTTACTCAAAGCGAGACTCATCAAATGCCAATTCGGCTATTGTCGTATCTGTCGGTAAGGATGATTACGATATGACTGATCCGCTGTCCGGTGTAGAATTTCAGCGAAGACTCGAGGCAAAAGCTTACGGATTGTGTAGTGGTAAGATTCCTCAGCAATTACTTAAGGATTTTAAAGCGGGAGTTGCCAGCACAGGCTACGGATCTTTTGATTCATGCGCGAAAGGCAAGTGCGAATTTGCCAATCTGAGAGATATCTATCCTGACGAGATCAACATGGCTGTGATCGAAGGGATGGACCTGTTCGACAGGCAGTTAAGCGGTTTCAATCGTCCTGACTGCATCCTGTCAGGAATAGAGAGCCGGACTTCATCACCTGTCAGGATAAGCAGAAATGAAGACAGGCATTCTGAAATAAATAATCTGTATCCCTGCGGTGAAGGGGCCGGCTATGCCGGAGGCATCATGTCTGCCGCAATGGACGGAATGAAAGTGGCTGAGGCCATAATTGAGAGGTTTTAAAATTGGCAGAGAAATTTACTCCAATGATGGAGGCTTATCTGGAAACTAAAAAAGAATATCAGGATTGTATACTCTTTTACAGATTGGGTGATTTCTACGAGATGTTCTTCGATGATGCTTTAGTTGCATCAAAGGAGCTTGAACTCACTCTCACAGGCAAAAGCTGTGGAACTGAAGAGCGCGCGCCCATGTGCGGTATACCATATCACGCATGCGAGACCTACCTGTCCAGGCTTATCAATAAGGGTTATAAGGTAGCCATCTGTGAGCAGATGGAGGATGAGAACACCAAGGGCATTATGAAAAGAGAGGTCGTCAGGATAGTAACTCCCGGAACCAATCTCGATACCAAGGCTATTGCATCCGACAAAAACAACTTTATAGTATGTCTGTATCAGCAAAGTCACAGCTATGGTTTTGCAGCCTGCGATGTCACTACCGGCGATTTCTATGTTACTGAGCTGACCTCACGGACCAAATTATATGATGAACTTTCAAAATACGATCCTTCCGAATTGCTCTGTACCGGGTCCTTTGCCGAAAACAATGGTATATATGACTGGCAGAAGACAAGAGTCTGCGCCGTAACAGGTCTTGAAGAATATTATTTTGATGAAAGCGAAGCCGTCAAGACTCTTTACAGACATTTTAAGGTTTCCAGCTTAAATGCCCTTGACCTGGAGGACTTCAAAAGAGGCTCCGTTTCTGCAGGAGCCCTCTTCAGATATCTGTATGAAACTCAGAAATCCTCTCTTGGCCACATAAACCATATCAATGTATATCTGGACGATTCCTTTATGATGCTTGACGGCGCAACCAGGCGCAACCTGGAGTTGCTCGAAACTATGAGGGATAAGGAAAAAAGAGGCTCACTGCTATGGGTTTTGGATAAGACCAGAACCGCAATGGGTGGCCGTACTTTGCGCAGCTATATCAAGCAGCCTCTTATCCAAAAAGCTGAAATAATAAAAAGGCAGGATGCTATAGAGGAATTATGCGACAAATTCATGTCCAGAGAAGAACTCAGAGAATATTTAAATCCTGTCTATGATCTGGAAAGGCTTATAACCAGGATAGCATACCAGTCAGCCAATGCAATAGATCTGCTTGCGCTCAGGCAGTCATTTGAAATGCTTCCGGGGATAAAGATGGTCTTATCTGAATATGATTGTCAGCTGCTTAAGGATATATATCTTAATCTTGATGACCTGAATGATCTCTTTAGACTTATTGATGATTCCATTAGCCCCGATGCGCCCCTTTCCTTAAGGGATGGTGATCTGATAAAGCCCGGTTACAATGAGGAGGTTGACAGGTTAAGGTCCGCCAAAACCGACGGCAAGCAGTGGCTTTTAGAACTTGAGGAACGTGAAAAAGAGAGGACCGGTATCAAGAAATTAAGGGTCAAGTATAACAGAGTATTCGGCTATTACATTGAGGTCACAAATTCATTCCTGGATATGGTTCCGGATGACTATATAAGAAAACAGACCCTTGCCAATGCCGAGAGATTCTATACTCCTGAACTCAAGGAACTGGAAAATACGATCTTAGGAGCAGAAGAGAGACTGAATGTACTTGAGTACGAGCTTTTCAAACAGGTAAGAGAAGCTCTCTATGGTGAGATCTTAAGGATCCAAAACACTGCTAAAAGCCTTGCAGAGCTCGATGTGCTGATATCACTGTCTGTCGTATCACAAAACAATAATTACGTCAGACCAAGTATCAACGAAGATGGTATTATCGACATTAAGGATGGCAGACATCCGGTTATAGAAAAAATGATAGACCCCGGCATGTTTGTCTGCAATGACACCTATCTTGACTCAGACCGGCATCTTGTATCTATAATTACCGGTCCCAATATGGCCGGCAAATCAACCTATATGAGACAGACCGCTCTTATCGTACTGATGGCCCAGATGGGTTGTTTCGTTCCGGCAAGAGAGGCAAACATAGGCATTGTCGACAGGATATTTACCCGAGTAGGCGCGTCTGATGATCTGGCCTCCGGGCAGAGTACCTTCATGGTTGAAATGAACGAGGTCGCCAATATATTGAGGAATGCCACCAGAAGGTCTTTACTGATTCTGGATGAGATCGGCCGAGGTACTTCCACCTATGATGGATTGAGCATTGCCTGGTCTGTTGTAGAACACATCTGCGATAAGAACAGGATTGGTGCCAAAACCCTTTTCGCCACCCACTATCACGAACTTACCGAACTTGAGGGCAAGTTGGATGGTGTCAACAATTACTGTATTCTGGTAAAGGAAAACGGCGACGATATAGTATTTTTAAGAAAGATAGCAAGCGGCGGTGCTGATAAGAGCTATGGTATCCAGGTTGCCAAGCTTGCCGGTGTTCCTGACGCGGTTATCAGAAGGGCCAAAGAGATCGCCGCTATCCTTGATAACAACAAGACCTCAGAGAATGTCGAGATCAAATCCATCATCTCTGATGCTCCTGTGACTTATGACCAATTGAGTTTCAGCTTTGATAATACCGGAAGCGATATTACCGATGAGATCAAGGAACTCGATATCAGCAGTATGTCACCGATTGATGCCTTGCTTAAGCTGGCAGACTACCAAAAGAGACTGAACAATGAGTGAACCGATAATAAGACTGTTAGACCAGCAGACTATAGATAAGATAGCCGCCGGTGAAGTGGTAGAGAGGCCTGCATCTGTCGTAAAAGAGTTAGTTGAGAACTCGATTGATGCCGGTGCATCCATCATTTCAATAGAGATCGAAGATGGCGGATTAAAATCAATAAGAATATCCGACAACGGTAAAGGAATCGGAAAAGAAGATATCAGGACGGCCTTCTTAAGGCATGCAACCAGCAAGTTGAGGTCTGCCGAAGAGCTCTCATCAATATATACACTAGGCTTCAGAGGTGAGGCATTATCAAGCATTTCAGCAGTATCAATGATAGAGCTTATGACTAAGACACCAGATGAGATGCTCGGATACCACTATGTTTTCGAGGGTGGAAGAGAGTTGGAATTTTCCGAGATGGGTGTACCGGATGGAACAACCATCTTTGTTAGAAATATTTTTTATAATACACCTGCGAGGAAAAAATTCTTAAAAAGTGCGATGACGGAGGGATCTTATATAGCCGATGTAGTTGAACGTCTGGCCCTGTCACATCCTGAGATCGCCTTTCGCTTTATCTCTGATAAACGCGAAAAATTGCATACACTTGGGACCGCCAGGCTGCTTGATGCGATATATCAGATATATGGTCGTGAGATATCCTCACAGCTTCTGGAACTCAACATTGATGCTGATTTTTTTACCGTAAGAGGTTACATCGGAAAACCCATCATCAACAGGGGCAACAGGGCATACCAGAGCTTCTTTGTCGAAAATCGCTATATCAAAAGCAAGCTGATCTCACAGGCAATTGAAGAGGGGTATCAAGGTTATATTATGGGTCATCAGTACCCTTTGGCCATCCTTTTCTTCTCATTTGATTCCGAGATAGTTGATGTCAATGTACATCCCAGCAAGATGGAGGTAAGATTCGAAAGAGAAAGGGAAATCTTCGATATCTTAAAAAAAGAAGTGGCTTTACGGCTCAATCGACGCGAAGACATCAATTCAGTTGAGATCAAAGTGCAGCCTGATATATCCGTAAATCCTGTTTCTGCTGAAGATGAGACCAAACCTGAGAATGAACCTGTTAATGAAAGAGGCTTTGAGCCCTTTGAGGAGAAAGCCCTATCACAAGCTCAAGACAAGGCAGAGCCGGCAGAACTTGAAACAAAATACGAGCAGATCACCTTTATGACTCCTGAAGCCATTAAGCATCACCGGATAATAGGTCAGGCTTTCGATACCTACTGGATAGTCGAATATGATGAGAAGCTATATATAATCGACCAGCACGCTGCTCATGAAAAGGTTCTATATGAAGAGACAATGAGAAGCTTTTATGATCGGCAGATGACATCTCAGTTGATATCTCCCGGCATTTTACTGTCATTAAATGAACAGGAAATCCTGATTCTTAATGAACTGATGCCGACTCTTGAATCCATTGGCTTTGAGATAGAATACTTTGGTCAAAAGGAATATATTGTAAATGCTGTTCCGGGAAATATGTATCACCTTGATCCCAAAAGCATGCTCATGGAACTTCTTGATACATATGAAAAAAAGGGCAGCGTAGACAAGCTGGAGATGATAGTGGATAAGGTTGCCACCATATCCTGCAAAGCGGCGATCAAGGGTAATAACCGCTATTCTTATGCAGAGATGGATGAACTGCTTGGCAAGCTGTTCCTTCTCGACAATCCCTATCATTGCCCCCACGGAAGACCTACAATGATAAGTTTTTCAAAATACGAACTTGAAAAGAATTTTATGAGGATAGTATGATGCGGCCGCTTGTTATTTTGACCGGGCCGACAGCAGTCGGAAAGACAGCACTATCCATAAAGCTTGCAAAAGAGATAAACGGGCAGATCATATCTGCGGATTCAGTTCAGGTCTTCAAAGGTATGGATATAGGCTCCGCAAAAATAAGTGAAGAGGAAAAGGAAGGGATAAAACATTATCTTATAGATGTACTGGATCCCGATGAGACCTTTGATGTATCAGTCTTCAAGGATATGGCAACTATGGCTGTGAATGAGATATACCACTCCGGCCATATTCCCATTCTCGTCGGAGGAACCGGCTTCTATATTCATGCTTTACTCTATGATGCAGATTTTGACGACGCTTCACATGACGAAAGTATCAGGAAAGAACTGACAGAATACTATGAGCAAAAAGGGACGGATGCTCTATTTGACCTTTTGCGGGAGTGTGATCCCAAGTCCTGTCTGTCAATCCACAAAAACAATACAGCCAGGGTCATACGTGCGATCGAGTACTTTAAGACTACAGGAAAGCCCATATCTTACCATAACGAAGAAGAGCACCGAAAAGACTCGCCTTATAATTTTGCCTATTTCGTGCTTAATGATGACAGAAGCCTTTTGTATGAAAGGATAGACCGCAGGATAGATAAGATGCTTGAAGACGGTCTGATCGAAGAAGTGAAAGAGCTGCTGGCCAAAGGATATTCGCTTGAAAATGGCTCGATGAAGGCCCTCGGATACAAGGAGATCATTTCGTTTTTAAATGGAGAAGCAGACCTTGAAACGGCTGTATATATACTAAAAAGGGATACCAGGCACTTTGCAAAACGCCAACTGACATGGTTTAAAAGAGAAGACCAGGTCATATGGCTTGACAGATCTTTGTATTCCGAAGATCAGATATTTGACATTATGTTAAAAGAACTCGAATCAAAGGAGATAATCAAGAATGATCAAAGATACCTATAAGGAGTTAGGCGTTTCCGATATTGTCTACGATTACGGAAATATGATCTGCGAGAGGATAGAAGGACGCTTTAAGGAGATTGACAGGATTGCCGAGATCAATCAGCTCAAGGTAATAAAAGCTTTTCAGGATAATCGCGTAAGTTCAGCATGTTTTAACACAACAACGGGTTATGGCTATGACGATCTGGGACGAGATACTCTGGAGAAGGTATATGCCTCCGTTTTTCATACTGAAGCGGCTCTTGTGAGACCTCAGATCACCTGCGGTACCCACGCTCTGGCCCTTGCGCTAGCATCCAATTTAAGACCGGGTGATGAACTCTTATCGCCTGTAGGACGTCCATATGACACTTTGGAAGAAGTGATAGGAATAAGACCTTCTAAAGGTTCGCTGGCCGAGTACAATATCACTTATTCTGAAGTCGATCTGCTCGATGACGGAAGCTTTGATTATGAAAATATAAAAAAAGCGATCAATGACAGGACTAAGCTGGTCACGATACAGAGGTCGAAGGGTTATGCGACAAGGCCATCCTTTTCCGTCAGGCAGATTGGAAGCCTTATTGCCTTCATAAAAGGCATAAAACCGGATGTCATCTGTATGGTGGACAATTGTTATGGTGAATTTGTCGAAGAAATGGAGCCATCTGACGTGGGAGCCGATATGGTTGTCGGATCTCTTATAAAAAATCCCGGCGGTGGCCTGGCTCCGATAGGCGGATATATAGTCGGCAGGAGGGACTGCATTGAAAACGCTGCATATCGTCTTACTTCACCCGGACTGGGTGCGGAAGTGGGTGCCAATCTCGGCGTTATGCAATCCTTCTATCAAGGACTTTTTATGGCTCCTTCTGTCGTAGCCTCAGCTTTAAAAAGCGCGGTATTTGCCGCCAATCTTTATGAAGGACTTGGCTATAAATGCATACCTGATGCTACAGAAGACAGACATGACATAATACAGGCTGTTGAGCTCAATAAACCTGAAGCCCTTATAGCCTTCTGCCAGGGTATTCAGGCTGCCGCTCCTGTGGAAAGCTATGTTACCCCCTTGCCCTGGGATATGCCCGGATATGACGATCAGGTAATTATGGCTGCAGGCACCTTCGTTTCCGGTGCTTCAATAGAATTATCGGCTGATGGGCCCATGAGAGAGCCATATGCCGTGTATTTTCAGGGAGGATTGACCTGGCAGCATGGAAAGCTGGGTATCCTTATGTCTCTGCAAAAACTTTATGAGGCCAAACTTGTTGATATACCGCAAATATGCTAAAATAATATATTGATTTTTTGTTGATTTTTCTAATTTTTTGGAGGAAATATGATAAACGGATACGGAATAGATCTCGGAACTGAAAATCTCAAAATCTACTCTACGCAAAACAAAAATATTATTAATATCAAAAATACAATAGCGATAGTTAACAAGAACGAGATGTTCTCCTATGGCGATGATGCTTATTCCATGTATGAGAAGGCTCCTGAGAATATCGATGTATCCTTCCCTATAGTAAATGGCGTTATTGCTGACTTTGACAATATGCAGACTATGCTGCTCGAAGCCATGGAGAAGAAGGCCAAGGCCAGACTCAAGGGCGCTGACATCGTCGTTGCTGTTCCTACTGCAATTACCGAGGTTGAGAAGAAGGCCTTCTCTGATATCTTCGTTAAGGCCAAGCTGCATGCCAGGAGTGTCAAGGTATGTGAAAAGCCTCTTGCCTGCGGAATAGGTCTTGGACTCGACGTCAACGAACCTACCGGTATCTTCATCGTTGATTTCGGTGCTGACACAACCGAGATTTCTGTCATTTCTCTTGGAGGTCTGGTATTAACAGAACTGCTTCCCTATGGAGGAAATAAGATTGACGAGTCTATAGTCACCTATATGAAGCGCAAGTTTAATCTTCTGATAGGGCAGAAGACCGCAAAATCCTTGAAGGAGACCATCGGATCTGCATTCACTGGCAACGATAAGACAATGAATGTTGTCGGCCGCGATATAGTGAGCGGACTCCCGATTGAATTTACTGTTGAAAGTGATGCAATATATGAGGCTATCAAGGATGACCTCGAGTCGCTCGCCAATTCGGTAAAAATGGTTCTTGAGAAGGTTCCGCCGGAGCTTGCAATGGACATAGTTCATCAAGGTATATATCTTACCGGAGGAAGCTGCAATCTCGATCGTCTGGGTGAGTACTTTGCCGAAGCCACCAACATTACCGTAAATGTAGCCGAAAGCGGCGAGGAAACCGTTGCATTAGGCCTCGGCCGAGTTCTTAATGAGAGCAAATTCAACAAATTCGGTTATGCCTTAAAAGCACGTTTTTTACTTGAAAGGTAATCCTGTATGAGAAAAAGAGGTAAATCAACCATACCGGTTTCCATGGTATTGTTGGTTATGTCTGTAATCTGCATATTAATATTGTTTTTAAGCTATACGACACCGCTTCTTCAGGGACCTGTTTCCACTGTTGCCAGCTATATCTTTATGCCTTTTGAGAAAAGTCTTAATTACACTGGGCAATTGATATTTGACAATGCGAGCAATGCCAAGACCAACGCTCAGCTCCAGGAGGAGAACGAGGAGCTGAAAGCTCAGGTTGAAAGCCTTCAGAATCAACTGATCGATCTGCAATTAGAGCAGAACCGACTGAATGAGCTCGAAGACCTGTATGACCTGGACCAGTCTCTTGGCTCCTATGAGACAACCGCTGCTAATGTTGTCTCCAAAAGCACCAGCAACTGGTACAACACATTTACTATAGACAAGGGCTCATCTGACGGCATAGAGGTCGATATGAATGTCTTAAGCGGTAACGGCTTATGCGGTATAGTGATTTCCGTCAGCAATAATTATTCTGTAGTAAGGACTATTATCGATGACAGCAGCAAGGTGAGCGCCATGATCCTTACCACAGAAGACAATTGTATTTTATCCGGGTCTACTGAATCCATGAATACCTCCAATACTATACTTTTGTCCAATCTTAAGGATTCGGGCCAGACGATATCGGTAGGAGATACGGTTGTAACCTCCAATATCAGCGACAAGTATCTTCCCGGCCTTCTCATAGGTTACGTTGCCAGTCTCGATCCCAATGACAGCGAGCTTACAAGGACAGGAACTGTTACCCCTGTCGTAGATTTTATACATATTAATGAAGTATTGGTCATTAAGCAGTTAAAAGGAACTTCCGATTAATGGAGATAAAATCATTAATAAAAACCATATTGATAACCGGGGCTGTAATAATAGTTGCTTTCGTGCTGGAAGATTATATTTTTTCCAATTTAAAGCTGGCAGGTATTCTGCCCAACATAATGCTTATCGTCGTATCCGCTTTTGCTTACTATAACGGGAGCAGATATGGATTATATGCGGGCTTGTTTTCAGGCCTTTTGATTGATATCTTTAATGGTTATTATCTCGGAACCAACGCCTTGATATTTATGCTTATCGGCTTTATCACAGGATTTTATGCCAATATAGTCATGGCAGACGATATAAAATCCAACATGATCATAGTCGCGGTAAATGATGCTTTGTATGGCCTTATATTCTGGTGCATAACCATGATCTCCAACAAGGCCTTTTCGCTTTATTATCTGCGTGGGATCATTATACCGGAGATCATATATACTGTTTTGCTTACTTTAATATTGCATTATCCGCTTCTTAAGATTACGACTTATTTAAATAATCAGACTGTAAGGCAGGGAAATGAACTTATTTGACAAAATAAAGTCATCACAATTTAAATTGTTTAAATCCAGAGAATCCGTGATGATCTGCCTCATGCTGATCTTTTCGCTGATACTTGGCGGAAGGCTTTTTGTTTTACAGATCATAAAAGGTGACTATTATCAGGATAACTATAATCTGCGTATTGAGAAAACAACATCTATAGATGCTGTAAGAGGCAATATATACGACCGAAATGGCCAGCTTCTCGCATATAACGAACTCAATTATTCCATAACGATAGAAGACAGCGGTACCTATGTGAGTACCAGGGCTAAAAATGCTGCTCTCAACGAGATAATTGCAAAAGTAGTTATTGCTATTGATAAAAACGGAGATGAATTCTATAACGATTTCGGGATAACCTACGATGACGGCAGCTTCGAATACCTGAATTCAGGCACCAGTCTTTTGAGATTCAAGGCTGATGTATTCGGGCATTCATCCATAAGTGATCTAGCCTACAATGATAAATATTCCATAGACGAGGCTGAATGCAGCGCCGATGAGATGATGACTTACCTGTATACCAGATACTCCATCTCCGAGGATTATGACGAAGAGGTCAGATATAAGATTGCTGTAGTAAGATACAACATCAGCCAGAACAGCTATCAGAAATATATAACTACGGTTATCTCCAACAATGTTTCCGATGCCAGTGTAGCCTTTGTTATGGAGAATTCTTCCGAACTGACGGGTGTTGCTGTAGAGGAGAAATACACCAGGACTTATGTAGACGGACCTGCCTTTGCCAATGTTATCGGTTACACCGGAAAGATATCAACAGATGAATACAATGCTGCTCTTGAGGCTGATCCTGATTCCGATATAAGCCTTACCGACTATGTAGGAAAGGCCGGCATTGAGCAATACATGAACGATGAATTGTCGGGCACCAAGGGATATTCAACTATATTCGTAGACAATGTCGGTAATACCATATATGAGGCCGACTATGTAGCCTCTACTTCAGGAAACGATGTATACCTGTCAATTGACAAAGACCTGCAGGTGGCTGTGTATAATATCCTTGAGCAGGAACTTGCCGGGATCATATATTCCAAGCTTGTAAATGATAAGACCTACACCACCTCCAAAAGTTCGGATATTATGATTCCGATATATGATGTATATTATTCATTCATCGATAATAACCTCATTAAGACCTCGCATTTTACAAAAAAGGACGCAACTCCTTTGGAGCAGCAGGTCTATGAGACCTTTACCTCCTGCAAGGAGAGTGCTCTTAGTGGCATATCCAATATGCTCTCAAGCGAACACGGCACAGTATATAACCAGCTTTCCGATGAATATCAGGCGTATTCAACCTATATTGTGACTATGCTTAAGTCCAAAGGCATATTCTTGACCGACAAGATTGACAGCGAGAGCGAGACCCAAAAGCTTTGGACGAGCGAAGAACTGAGTGTAAATGACTATCTTGTATACGCAATTGAAAATAACTGGATAGATATAACAGCTTTTTCTTCACCTGAAAAATATATCGACACAGACGAGACCTATGATTATCTTGTTGACTACGTTTTATCCGAATTTGAAAACGACTCATCCTTTGATAAGATCGTTTACAAATATGCAATACTTGCAGACAAAATAACCGGGCGCCAGCTATGCGCCATTTTATACGATCAGGGTGTTCTTGAATATGATGAAGAGACGAGGAACGGCCTGGTAAACGGAAGTGTAGATCCTTATTATTTCGTCTGCGAAAAGATCAAAAATCTTGAATTGACGCCAGGTCAGTTGGCTCTTGATCCCTGCTCGGCATCCTGCGTGGTAATGGATTCTGAAAGCGGTGAGATACTGGCCCTTGTGTCATATCCCGGATACGATAATAATATACTGGCCAATGCATCTGATTCCAGTTATTATTCATACCTGTCGCTTAACAGCGCCAATCCTCTGTACAATTATGCTACACAGCAGAGGACTGCTCCCGGTTCTACCTTTAAGCCTATGATATCCGCAGCTGCTTTGGCCGAAGGTGTCATAACTACGACCACAACAATAAGAGACGAAGGAGTATTTACCAAGGTGTCGAACCAGCCGCGTTGCTGGGCATACCCCAGCAGCACACATGGCAATATCAATGTCTCTGAGGCTTTAAGAGATTCCTGCAACTATTTCTTTTACGAGGTCGGTTACAGGTTCGCAGGCTCAGAGAACTACAATGATTCCAAGGGAATCAAGACTATACAGGAATATGCCTCAGCCTTTGGCCTGGACAGGGATACAGGTATCGAGATACCGGAGAGCACATCAAAGATTGCAACTGAGTATCCTGTTATGGCTGCCATTGGTCAGTCCGACAACAACATCACGACCATCGCTCTTGCAAGATATGCGACTGCAATAACAAACGGTGGATCTGTCTATGATCTGACCTTGCTTGACAAGACCTGCGATTCGGATGGCAATGAACTTGAGACCTATTCGCCTGAGCTTACCAATACCATTGATTTCTTAAGTTCAAGCCAGTGGGATGCCATTCACTATGGCATGAGACTTGTTGCCCAGAATCTGTCTTCTTTTGATAATATGGAGATTGCTGTTGCAGGAAAGACCGGTACCGCACAGCAGGTAAGCAACCGGCCCAACCACGCATTATTTATCGGATATGCCCCTTATGACAATCCCGAGATAACACTGGCTGTCCGCATTGCATATGGCTATACTTCTCATAATGCTTCGGATGTTGCTGCCGATGTATTCTCATATTATTTCGGTTTATCCGATGATGTAATAAACGGACAGGCTACAAGCGTAGATACGACTAATACAGTAACTGATTAAATATAAAAAGCCAGAGGAAAAATATGAAACAGAGTCCCGTTTTAATAAAATATTCCAAAGATATACTGACATTAAAATTATCACCCGAAGAAGACTTTATGGATATTGTCAAAATTGTCTGCAGGAAATTCGCTGAAAGCAGAAAATTTTTCGGGAAAGGTGACTATATATTAACAATAGAAGACAGAGAACTTTCCTCGAACGAGGAAAAAGCCATTGTCGATTCAATTGAATTGAACTCAGATGTCAGGATCCGTTTTATATTGGCCCCTGATAATGGCATTAAAGAGATCAAAGTCCTTGAAGAACTCGAGAAATTCAAGACCGATGAGCTCTTAAGATCTGCCGTTTTGATAAAAGGAAGTATCGGAATAGACAAGGAAAAAAGCTTTGATACAAGTGTCATCATATTAGGAGATGTAAAGGAGGGCGCTAAAGTCACTTCCAAGGGCAATGTTGTCGTCTTCGGAGCAATAAACGGACAGGTGCATGCCGGATATCCCAATCTTAATAACGCCTTCATAGCTTGTACCTCAATCGGAGCTGAGCCTGTTTCCATAGGTGGCATTTCATCTGTTATCAGTATCAAGAAAAAATGGGGCAGCAGGAAGACGACAAAAGACGAGATAAACTACGGCATAATACAGTTTGATGGACAGCTTTTGTGCGAACCTCTTAAGTCAGGAATATTAAAGCAATTATAATATGTTCAGGAATTATAAGTTTAAAAATTTCAATATAAGACTGGTTTTTTACATAGTTGCTCTTACCCTTATAGGCATCGCCGTTATCGGAAGTGCCAATGAGGATTATCTCAACAGGCAGATACTGGGATTGATACTTGGCCTTATTGTTATGATCGGCGTAAGCTTCATTGATTACAGCTTTGTATTGCAGTTCTCAAACCTCATTTATGCTTTGATCGTTGTAATACTGGGAGCTGTTCTGGTCTTGGGAGACTCGTCAAAAGGAGCAACAAGGTGGATAGATCTGGGCTTTATCAGGTTTCAACCATCTGAGCTGGCTAAGGTACTTCTTGTACTTTTTTTCGCCAATTATCTGATGCGTCACGAGGAGGACCTGAATACCTTACGGATTCTTGTCCTGACAGCTGTTTTGGCGGCGATACCCCTGCTTTTGATAGTAAAGGAACCGGATCTTTCAACTACGATCGTAACATTTTGCATTCTGTTTTCCATGCTTTTTGTTGGCGGTCTCGACAAAAAATATGTCATAACGGTCGTACTGATACTGGTTATAGCCGTAAGCGTTGTTTTGCTTGCCTGCATTATATTCAAAGATTCATTAAAGGATAATTACCAGCTGCTGCGTATTCTGGCCTGGCTGTATCCGGATGAATATACAGCATCATCCTACCAGCAGCAGAATTCCATAATGGCCATAGGATCAGGCAATTTTCTCGGCAAAGGGCTTTATAACACCAATTATGATTCTGTAAAAAACGGTAATTACATATCCGAACCGCAAACCGATTTTATCTTTGCTGTAGCGGGAGAGGAGCTTGGTTTTGTCGGCTGCCTGTTGATCCTTTTGCTCTTGTTTTTGATCAGCTTTGAATGTATCAGGATGTCAAGGAAGGCCAGGGATATGGCCGGCAGAATAATATGTATAGGAATGAGTGCACTTGTAGGCTTTCAGAGTTTTGTGAACATCTGCGTTGTGACAGGACTCTTCCCTAATACCGGTTTACCTTTGCCATTCGTAAGCTATGGACTTACCAGCCTTGTTACCTTATATTTTGGTATGGGCTTTGTATTAAATATAGGATTACAGACCAAACGACAATCTGCTCAAAAAGGAGGTTTACTATGAATATCGGCCTGGTAGCTCACGATTCCAAGAAGAAATTAATGCAGAATTTCTGTATAGCATACAAGGGAATTCTCTGTAAACATGAACTTTATGCGACCGGCACAACAGGCAGACTGGTGGAAGAGGTGACAAGCCTTAATGTCCATAAGTTTCTGGCCGGTCATCTTGGCGGTTGTCAGCAGTTGGCTGCCCAGATCGAGCATAATAATATAGATGCAGTCATTTTCCTTAGAGACCCGCTTACCGTAAAATCACATGAGCCGGACGTCAATAATATCGTGAAAATATGTGATGCCCGCAATATACCGCTTGCAACCAATCTTGCCACAGCAGAATTGATTGTCAGATCATTAGACAGAGGAGACCTTGAGTGGCGTGAGATCTACAAATAAAATGATAAACAGACTAATATGTTCAGCTCTTATTGCAACAGTTTGCCTGACAGGCTGTGCTACTGCAAAGACAAGCGATTATGACCTGCTTGAGACATCTTATCAATATGGCATAGCTCATACTTCGGATGTAAGCAAGAACTTGCTCTATGGTTCAACAGTGGCCATATCAGATGGTACCGACATAGGAACCGATCAGGTTGACTCACAGGTATGCACCAATGCAGGCTGTTTTAACTCTACAACCAGGCAGACTCTGTATGCTCAGAGTGTACACGAAAAGATTTATCCTGCCAGTACAACCAAGATCCTTACGGCCTATGTGGCTCTAAAGTATGGCAATATCGATGATACGATCACTGTCAGCGAAAATGCCGTTGCCGCAGCAGATGTCGATCAGTCTTCAAACTGCAGCTTAAAGGTCGGCGATCATCTTACATTAAGGCAGTTGATCTACGGCATGATGCTTCGCTCCGGAAATGACGCAGCTGTAGCGATTGCGGAAGGTGTATCCGGAAGTGTGGATGAATTCATGGAACTATGCAATAAGGAAGCTGCAGCCTTAGGAGCCACCAACACTCATTTTGTCACTCCCAACGGTCTTCATGATGATGATCACTATACGACCGTATATGACATGTATCTTATATTTAATGCGGCAACCGAGTTGCCTGAATTTGTCAATATAATAGCTACCAAAAGTTATGATGCCTATTATACTGATGCAAGCGGCAATTCAACTTCACAGACCTGGGCCAATACCAACCAATATATTACCGGAAGCAAATCTGCGCCAAACGGCATAACCATAATCGGCGGCAAATCAGGCACCACTTCAGAGGCGGCCTATTGCCTCGTTACACTTGCTGAAAATGAAGCCGGAGATAAGCTGATCTCACTGGTATATCATGCAGACTGCCGCTACAATTTATATTTGTTAACAAACGAGTTATTCTCTACTTTTGGAAGATCAGATGCCGAAGCAACGCAGTAAAGTTCAAAAAATCTATAGGCCTTTTAACATAAATATCGGAATTATCGTTCTTGTCATAGTATTTATCTATGTCGCTTTCAGACTTTTTTCTTATCTGACAGAAGACGATGTGTCAGTATATGAAGTAACCGCAGGAACTATCGACAACGATTACGAGTTTAAAGCCCTTGCGATACGGGATGAGCAGGTGGAATATTCGCCCAGAAGCGGATATGCTTATTATTTTGCATCTGATCTGCAGAGGGTCGGGACCAAGTCACTTGTTTATATGGTCGACGAGACAGGTAAGATCCAGGAAGCCTTTTCCAGCTATACGCTCAGTGATTCAGCAGCTGATACCAGTGCGTTAAATAACGCAAAAGATGATATACAGCTCTTTATTTCAAATTACGATCCTGTCAGTTTTGACAAGGTCTATTCTCTGAGGACTTCACTTAATGCTTCCTTATATCGTGCAAAGCAGGATGAGCTGCTTTCCGTTTATGAAAGTGAGATTGCAAGTGCCAGTAACAGCGATACCTTATCAATGGTATATGCTCCTGTGCCCGGCATCGTATCCTTTGAGATAGACGGATTTGAGGATGTTGATCTGGATAATTTTACAGAGGCGCAGGTCGACGGAACCGATACACTTCTGTCATCAGGTCTGGATAATACCATATCCGAAGGAGACCCTGCCTATAAGATAATCACTTCAGATCAATGGCACCTGGTCATAAAGGTTACTGACGAACTGCTTGAAGAATTGAGTGAAGATTCCTATATTCAGATTGAATTCACAGATGATAATGTCACCACCTGGGTTGAATTTTATCCTCTGGAGCGAAATGGAGTCAACTATATAGTCCTCACTCTCGATGACAGTATGTCGCGATATGCTGATTCCAGATATTGCAATATAAGGCTGCTTATCTCAGAAAGCAAGGGACTTAAGATTCCTGTTTCATCTATAACGACAAAAACCTTTTTCACTATTCCGAAGGTCTATTTCAGGCAGGGAGGTGACTCAAATGATTACGGTGTCGTTATCAGAGGAGAAGATCAGGACAATTTTGTCATGCCTACTATATATTATGAAGACGATGAATATTTCTATGTTGATTCGGAAGACTTAAATGCCGACGATCTCATCGTAACCCAGGGGACTTCAGATACATATAAGGTGGGTTCCAGAACAGACGAACTGGTAGGTGTATATAATATTAACAAGGGATATGCCGTATTCAAACAGATCGAGATAATTACAATGAACAATGACTTCGCTATTATTAAAACCGGTACGAGCTATGGTGTGGCTTTATACGACCATATAGCTTTATACGGCGACAAAATAGATGAATATGATATGATTTAATTTGGTATGATTCAGGGGATAGACATGATTAAGGATAACTTGAAAATTGTAGAAAATAATATCAATGAAGCCTGCATAAGATCCGATCGGACCAGAGATGATATAACACTCATATGTGTAAGCAAGACAAAGCCAAATGATGCCATTATGGAAGCTTACAACGAGGGCTACAGGCATTTTGGTGAAAACAAAGTACAGGAGCTTGCCAAAAAGATAGAAGAGTTGCCTGATGATATCCACTGGCACATGATCGGGCACCTGCAGCGAAACAAGGTGAAGTATATAATCGGCAAGGTCGATCTGATACATTCTGTAGACTCTATTAGACTGGCAGAAGAGATCTCCTCACAGGCAGTAAAATACGGCCTTATCCAGAATATTCTTGTAGAGATCAATATAGCGGATGAAGCAACCAAATTCGGCATCAGCAAAGATGAGGCGATTCAGTTGGTAAGGGATATTGCTGTCTTACCCGGCATCAGGATCTGCGGATTGATGACAATCGCTCCATATGTTGTGGATTCCGAGGAAAATCGTGAATTTTTCCACAAAATAAAGGATATATCTGTTGACATAGACAAGCAAAACATAGATAATGTCTCTATGGATATTCTGTCTATGGGTATGACCGGCGATTATATGGTTGCAATAGAAGAAGGTTCGACCATGGTAAGAGTCGGTACGGGAATATTCGGTGAGAGAGATTATAATATATAAGGAGTAATCCAATGGGAGTATTTGATAATATTTTAAGTGGTATGAGGATCAACGACAACGACGATTATTATGATGAAGACGAGGAATTCGATGACGATGATCTCGACTATGATGACGACGAGCTTGATGAAGATGAGGAGGAAGTAGAGAAGACTCCTATCTTCAAGAGTTTCGGTGGGAAATCCCGCAGGGAATCGTCTGAATCGTCAAGTAAGATTTCATCTATCAAGCAGGCACCTGCCGTCAAGAAGTCCGTCAGCAGATCAAGCAATATGCAGCTTTGTGTAGTAAAGCCTACTTCCTTTGCTGATTCTAAGGAGATCGTTGAGACTCTGCTCGAAGGCAAGCCTGTAGTCCTTAATATGGAGGGTATAGATCTGGGACTTGCACAGAGAATAATTGATGTTACCTCCGGCGCCTGCCTGGCTATTGACGGTGCACTCCAGAAGGTAACCAGTTATATATTTATTATCACGCCTCCTTCTGTTGAGATATCTGGTGATCTTGCCGGTCTTATGGATTCAATCGATTTCTCCGGACTCCAGACGGGATTCTAAGCTGATCAATTTGCGGGAGCATCATTCAGATGCTCCTTTTTTTATAACCGGATGTAAACGATGCTTACGACAATGATTTGAGGAGCCTATTATGGAACTGCTTGTTAAATATGATCAAAAGCCCTGCTATAAGATCGTAATAGAAGATGACTATTCCCACTTGACGGAAGAACTGTCAGCTGTAAAAAAATACAAAAGAGCCTGTATTATCACTGATTCCAATGTGGCTCCTCTTCATCTTGATGAATTAAAAGCCAACCTGATAGGCCAGTTTGAAGTGCTCATCGATTTTATCATTCCGGCAGGAGAGGAGAACAAAAATCTCGACTGGATCAGTCTTGCCTACAAAAGGCTGATAGAGGCCCACTTCGATAGAAACGATCTTATAATTGCCTTCGGGGGCGGCGTAATCGGCGATATGTCCGGCTTCGCTGCGGCTACTTATTTGAGAGGCATAGATTTTATCCAGGTTCCGACGACCTTATTGGCTATGGTTGATTCTTCCGTTGGTGGAAAAACCGGTGTCGACTGTATGAATTACAAGAACATGGTCGGTGCCTTTTATATGCCCAGGCTTGTTTATATGAATCTGTCCCTACTTACCACTTTGCCATATGAGCAGTTTTGCTGCGGAATGGGAGAGGTAATAAAATACGGATGTATATATGACTCGGAATTTCTGAATTACCTTATTGATTCTGAATGCGGTATCAAAAGCATGTCCTACTCAGATCTCTCCTATATGATCTGTCATTGCTGCGACATTAAAAGGGCTGTAGTAGAAGAGGACCCTGGCGAAAAGGGACTACGAGCCATTTTAAATTTCGGTCACACCATAGGACATGCCATTGAAAAATTATCTGATTTCAAGCTATATCACGGACAGTGCGTCGCACTGGGTATGGTTTCTGCTCTTTATATATCAAAAAAACTTAACTATGTAAGCATAAACGATGAAATGCTTGTTAAAAAAGCCTTACTGTTATATG